>Ga0190334_1000535_pt1 | contig 18617 bp, 11 predicted proteins | sample 48720478_MG_FD_161270 | JGI IMG/M metagenome (GOLD analysis project Ga0190334, IMG submission 161270) | Hydrothermal vent sediment bacterial communities from Southern Trench, Guaymas Basin, Mexico - 4872-04-7-8_MG | ecosystem: Environmental > Aquatic > Marine > Hydrothermal vents > Sediment ...
CGCCGGGAAGGCCGCCATCATGAAGCGCACCAGCACGGCGAAACCCGCAGCCTTCGATGCGGTCGAAATGAAGGCGGTGATGGATGTGGGCGCGCCCTCGTACACGTCCGGAGCCCAGAAATGGAACGGCGCGGCCGAAATCTTGAAGCCGAATCCCACCAGCACCAGCGCCGCCATGGCGGCCATCAGCCAAGGCGAGACCTCGCCGGCGCGCATCCCCTCGGCCAGGAAGTAGAGGTTGGTCTCCCCGGAGAACCCATATAGCAGGCTGAAACCGTAGAGCATCACGGCCGAGGTCAAGGCCCCAAAGAGGAAATACTTCAGGCCCGATTCGGTCGATTTGTCGTCACCCTTCAAAAATCCGGCCAGCACATAGAGGGGGATGGAGGTGGTTTCAATCGCCAGGAAGAGCATGATCAGGTCGGCCGCGGTGGCCATCAGGTTCATGCCCAGGGTGGCGACGACCAGCAATGCATAGTACTCGCCGCGATCGCGCACCCCTTCCACGCCCTGTGAAAGCAAGGCCGTGACCGCCGCCGCAAACAGCAGAACCACTTTGAAGGCAAACCCGAGCCAATCCTCTCGCACCATGCCGCCCAGGATGAGCTGCTCCTCCCCGGGGCGGCTATAGACCAGGGTGACCACCAGGATTGCAGCCAGGCCGGCCGAGGTCACCCAGCTCAAATAGGTCCCCCGCCGGTCACGGAAGATCATATCCAGCGTCAGGATCAGCCCGGCCAGGGCCAGGAGTAGAATTTCCGGCAGAACCGCCAGAAGAGCCGCAGGCTCGAAGCTGGCAATCGTCACTTACGCACCTCCCACCAAGGCAAGGATCGCCTGTGCGCCGGATTGGACCAGCGGCGCCATGATCCGCGGGTAGACGCCGACAATGACCAGGATGACGGCAAGCATCACCAGCGCCACCTTATCCTGGACCTTGATGGGCGAGATATGCCCCTCGAACTCCTTGGGCATCTCCCCGAAGAACACATTGCCCACGACCCGCATGATATAGCTGGCCGTGATGACGATCGAAATCGCGGCCACGATGGCGACGATGGGCGCCCGCTGCCAGAGCCCCATGAAGATGGGAAACTCGGCGATGAAGCCCGAGAAGCCGGGCATGCCCATGGAAACCAGACCGCCGATGATGAAGGCCACCGCCGCCAGCGGCAAGGGCCGGATGAAGCCCCCCAACTTGGGTATCTCCCGCGTATGGGCCCGATCGTACACCACGCCGACGACGGCAAAGAAGAGCGCCGTCATCACGCCGTGAGAGAACATCTGGATTCCGGCTCCCGTGAGCCCATCCAGATTGAGGCTGGCGAAGCCCAGCAAAACCAGTCCCATGTGTGAGACGGAGGAGAAGCCGATGACGTATTTGAAATCCGTCTGCACCGAGGCGATGAAGGCTCCGTAGACCACATTGACCGTGGCCAGCACCAGGATGAGCGGCGCCCAGAACTTGGCCCCCTCCGGCATGAGCATGATGCCGACCCGCAGGGAGGCGAAGGCGCCCAGTTTCATCAAGACGCCCGCGTGGAACATCGATACGGCGGTCGGCGCGGCGACATGGCCGTCCGGGGACCAGTTGTGGACCGGGAAGATGCCTCCCAACACGGCGAAGCCGAAGAAGACAAAGGGAAACCAGAAGCGCTGGAACCCAGTAGAGAAACCCGCACCCTCCAGCGCTAAGAGATCGAAGGTCCCAAGCCCGGAGGCGAAGTACATCGCCAGCGCACCCACCAGGGCGATCACCGAGCCAACGAATAGGTAGAGCGTCAGCTTCATGGCCGCGTACTCGCGGGTGACCTTCCAGCCCCAGATGGCGATCAACAGGTACATGGGGAAGACGGCAATCTCATAGAAGAAGAGAAGCTGAAACAAATCCAGAGAGACGAACACCCCGAAGACGCCCGTTGCCAGGATGAAGAGAAATGCGAAGAATTCGCGCGGGCGGTCGTCGATGCCCCAAGAGATCAGTACCCCGGTGAAGATCACCACGCCGGTGAGCAGCACCAGCGGCAGATTCATGCCATCCACGCCGACGTGGTAGCTGATCCCCAATGCCGGGATCCAGGGGATCTTCTCCACGAACTGGTATCCGCCCAGGGCCTGGTCATAGGTGAAGTAGGCCCAGATGGAGAGCACCGTCGTGATGGAAGCGCCTACCAGCGCGGCGATGCGGATCTCCCTGTGGCGGTGCGCCGGAAACAGGAGCAACACCAGTCCGAAGACGATGGGGGTGAAGACGATGATGCTCAGGATTGGAAATGCCATAAGTCTCTCTCAACTACCTCCGGGAGGTCCTGCTCTTCCGCCGGATGGGCCTCCCTTTTACCCGAACAAGCGCAGCACCGTCCGGTTGATCACATCCAGGATCCAACTGGGCCAGACTCCGATGGTCAGCATCAAAACCATCAGGGGTGCGATCGCCACGACCTCGCGGCGGTTGATCTCCATCTTGTGGCCCAGCCATTTCTCGTTGAGCGGGCCGTGCAACACCTTCTTGATGCCCTTGAGGATGTAGGCGCCGGTGATCAGTAGCCCGAGCATCGATATGGCCGTGTAGGCCGTCAGGATCGGCCAGGCGCCCCGCACCACCAGGAACTCGGAGATGAACCCGTTCAATCCCGGCAGCCCGAGCGAGGCCATGGCGGTGAAGATCAGGATGCCTCCATAGACAGGAGCCAGCGGGAACAGGCCCCCGAACTCATTCAAATCCCGCGTATGCGCCCGTTCGTAGATGACCCCGACGAGCAGGAACATGCCCGCAGCCGAGAGCCCGTGGTTGAACATCTGAAGCACGGCGCCATTCACCGCGATGACGCCATCCCCCGCGAGCGGGGTCCCCTGAGCCATCGCTGCGGCGGCGATTCCCAGCACGACAAAGCCCATGTGGTTCACAGAAGAGTAGGCCACCAGACGTTTAAAGTCGTCTTGCCCCCAGGATGCAAAGGCCCCGAGCACGATCGCCAGCGTGGCCAGAAGGGCCAGTGCTCCAGCGTAGGTCTTGGCTTCCACCGGATAGAGCGGCAACACCAGCCGCAGAAAGCCGTAGGCGCCCAGCTTCAGCAGCACGCCTGCCAGAATCATCGAACCGGCGGTCGGGGCCTCTGTATGGGCATCCGGCAACCAGGTATGGAAAGGCCAGATCGGCACTTTGATGGCAAAAGCGATGACGAAAGCCCAGAAGGCGATGCGCTTGACTGCCCCGATCGAAAGCGTGATCGGCAGTCCCAACAGCGTGAGCGGTTCGCTTAGACTAGCCCAGCGCTCGGTGATCGTCAACAGGTCGAACGTGCCCGAGGCCACACCGATGAGCTGGATCGCCAGCAGCAGGCCCAACGAGCCCGCCATGGTGTAGATCAGGAACTTAAAGGAGGCGTATTCCCGATTCGCGCTGCCCCATTGGTTGATGAGGAAGTACATGGGCACCAGGCCGACTTCCCAGAAGACGAAGAAGAGCAGCAAATCGAGCGCCAGGAAGACGCCCAGCATGCCGGTCTCGAGCAGCAGGAACAGCATCATGTAGCTGCGCACGTTCTCTTGGATGCTGAAGGAAATCAAGACCGCCAGGGGCGTGAGCAGCGTCGTGAGCAAGACCATCGGCACCGAGATGCCATCCACGCCCAGATGGAAGCTGGATCCGATGGCCTCATACCAGATGGCCTGCTCCACAAACTGATAACCCGGAACATCCGGCTGGTAGGCGAACCACATCCAAAGCGAAAGCGCCAGCGGAATCAGGCTGACGCCGAAGGCCGCCCAGCGGATGGCCGTCACCCGCTCGCGTGGCAGCAGGAAGAGCAACAGCGCACCCACCGCCGGGGTGAAGAGGATCAGTGCGAGAATATGCGCTTCGAGAAATGCCATAGACGATCGTCTCCCCAATCCTAAGGCCGCAGCAACAGCAGGTAGGAGATCAGGACGCCGGCGAAGACCACGCCGATGATCAGGTACTCCTGGACGCGTCCGGTCTGAATCACACGGATGATGCGCCCGCTGCGTTTCACGCCCTCCCCTACGGCATCCCCCGCGCCGTTCACGATGGGCAGATCGACGTAATTCCGCAGGAACGAGCCTACCCGCAGAGCGGTACGCCCTACCCAATGCAGGAAGCCGTCGATGACCCCGCGATCGAGCCAGCGGTACGTGAAGGTTTCCGCGAGCCAGTATGCCGGCCGGACGAAGACCGCCGCGTAGAATTCATCGAAGTAGTACTTGTTCTTCAAGACCGTGTGGACGGGACCCAGCGGGCGCTTCAGGGGATCCTCCCCACCCGCCGGGACACGCCGGTAGGCCAGCCAGCCGAGCGTCAGGCCCCCCAGCGCCACGGCAACGGAAACGAGCAGCGGCACAGGATTGAACTCCAGAGCCTCCGGGTGCTCCAGGAGCGAGCCCGAGACGAACTCATGCATCCAGTTCGGAAGCAAGCCCCCGATCACCGGGAAATGTTCCGGGATGCCGGCCCAGCCCGCGCCGACGGCAAAGACCGCCAGGACGACCAGTGGCAAGGTCATCGTCCACACCGACTCGTGCGCATGCTTGGCGGCTTCGGTCCTGGGCTCTCCCAGGAAGGTGAGCGCAATCTGGCGCATGGTATAGAAGGCAGTCAGCAAGGCCGCCAGCGCAAGCGTAAGGAACACCGCCCAATGGCCGTGGGCGAAGGCATCCGCCAGGATCTCATCCTTCGACCAGAAACCGGCCGTGATCAGCGGAAAGCCTGAGAGGGCGAAGCCACCGATCAGAAAGGTCCAGAAGGTGATGGGCATCTTCTTGCGCAGGCCGCCCATGTTCATCATGTCGTTCGGGTCCAGGTGTTCGCCTGTTTCACGAGCGCCATGCTCAACGCCGTGGATGACGGAGCCCGATCCCAGGAAAAGAAGTGCCTTGAAGAAGGCATGGGTGATGAGGTGGAAGGCGGCGGCCACGAAGGCCCCGATCCCCACGGCTGCCACCATATAGCCCAACTGCGATATGGTCGAATAGGCCAGCACGCGTTTGATGTCGTTCTGTGCCAGGGCAATCGTGGCGGCGAAGAGGGCCGTGAAGGCCCCGATGAAGGCGATCACCGTCATCGTCGGCGTCAGCGCGCCCCCTTCGTGCCATCCGGCGGTGATGAGCGGGAAGAACCGCACGATCAAGTAAACACCGGCGGAGACCATGGCGGCGGCGTGAATCATGGCCGAGACCGGTGTGGGGCCTTCCATGGCGTCCGGCAACCACACATGCAGCGGCCACTGTGCCGACTTCCCGACCGTGCCGATGAACAGCAGCAGGCCGATCATCCCCGCCGTGGACAGCACCGGGATCACAGAGGGCGTGGCCGCAAGCGCGGAGAGTACGTGTTCGTTGAACAGGATCTCACGGTAGCTCAGGGTGCCGGTCGCAGAATAGAGGTAGGCCAGGCCCAGAAGCATGAACACATCGCCGACCCGTGTGGTCATGAAGGCCTTGACCATGGCGTCCCTGGCCGAGGGTTTGCCATACCAGAAACCGATCAGCAGGTATGAACAAAGGCCCATAATCTCCCAACCGATGAAAAGCAGCAGCAGGTTGTCGGAGAGCACGAGTGTGAGCATGCCAAAGGCGAAGAGTGAGATGAAAGCGAAGAAGCGGGCGTACATGGGCTCGATCCCGCCCGCGTGGGGCGGCAGGCCAGGACGATCGCCGGGGTCGCGCGGCTTGCCGAAGTTGTGGTAGCCGATGCTGTAGACGAAGATCGCCAGGCAGGTCCAAGCCACAAAGAAGAGCGTCACCGCGCTCAGGGGATCGATCATCACTCCGATCCGGAAAGCGGTCTCGCCCATCGGCAGCCAGGGGATGGAGACCTGGAAAGGATGATGGCCCAGGTCCTTTGTGGTCACCGCATTGCCGAAGACCACCATCGCCAGCCCCCAAGAGATAAGCATCGAGCCGATGGCCAGGAGATGGGAGAGCCGATTGCTGCGGTGCGCGAAGAGCACGATCATGGCGAAAGCCAGGACCGGCGGGAGAGGGATGAGCCAGATAAGCGTCTCAATGTGCATTGCGCCTGCCTACCACTTCATCATGTCGATCTCTTCCACCGCCACAGTGTGACGCCGGCGATAGATGGATATCATCAAAGCCAAGCCCACGGCTGCTTCGGAGGCAGCCACGGCAAAGACCACCAGCGCGAAGGCCTGGCCCGAGACAGCTTCGGGGCCGAGATAGCGCCAGAAGGCCACCAGGTTGATGTTCACGGCATTGAGCATGAGTTCGATAGCCATGAGAATGGCAATGGCATTGCGCCGCGCCAGCGCCCCATAGAGACCCACACAGAAGAGCAACGCGGCGAAGATCAGGAACCAGCTGAGCGGGATCATCGCTCCTCCTCCCCGCGGCGCACGAAGAGCGGCCAGGCCACGATGATGGCGCCGACCATGGCCGCCACGAGAAGCACGGAAGCCACCTCGAAGGGCAGGATGTACTGGTTCACGTCCACCAGCGCCTGGCCGAGCCTCTCGAGAAACGCCTCCTGATCGAGCGGCAAGGTGGGCGGCAGCGCGCCTCTCACCGGCGCCTGCAGCAGCATGACCAGCAAGCCGGTCAGCATCACCAGAGCCGAGAGCGCCGCGGCCCACCAAGTCTTGCTGACCGTGTGGCCCTGGCCGCGCACCGCGCCGCGGGTGAGCATGACCACGATGATGATCATGATGGCGATGGCGTCGATATAGACTGCCACCTGAACCACCGCCAGGAACGTCGCGTTCAGCAAGATGAAGACAACCGCTACGCCCGCCAGCGCCAGGATCAGCCAGAGGGCTGCGTGGACCATCGAAGGGCTCGTGACCACCCTCAGCGCAGCCAGGAGGGTGAGGAAGGCGGTCAGCAGGAAGATAATCTGCAAAATGGTCATGGTTTGCTTTCTCACTCCTCCCTATCAGCCAGCCGGCGCTTCCGCTTTGCTGGCTTTGGCCAGCAGCTCGGACCGGCGACGGGCGGCCCGGGCGTAGGCCCCTAACCCGGCAGCGGCAGCAAAGATGAGCAGAGCGTTGCCGGCAAGATGGGTCAGCAGCCTGGGAGCCCCCAACTCCAGAGCCACTTTCTCCGCCACCGCTGTGACCACCAAGCCAGCCAGCGCCACAGGGGTGATGAGTTTCCAATTCAGGGCGTTCATCTGGTCGATGCGGATGCGCGGGAACGATCCCCGGATCCAGATGACCACGAAATAGACCAATGAGGTCTTGACGAGGAAATACAGGAACCCGAGGGCCGTGTACTGCTCAGCCCATGGGCCGCGCCAGCCGCCCATGAAGAGCACGGCCGTGAGAGCGGAGATGGTGAAGGCATGCAGGAACTCCGCCACGAAGAACATGCCGAACTTGAGGCCCGAATATTCGATGTGGAAGCCGGCGACGATCTCGGATTCGGCCTCGAGAAGGTCGAAGGGGGCGCGCCCCACCTCGGCAATCGAGCTCACGAAGAAGATCAGCGCCGCGACCGGGGCCAGCAGCAGGAATGGCAGCCCCTTCTGGGCCAGCACGATTTCCTGCATGCTCATCGACCCCGCCAGCAGCACGGGCACCAGCAAGGCCAACGCCATTGGCACGGCGTAGGAGATCATCAACGCCACCGTGCGGAAGGCCCCCAGCAAGGCGTATTTGTTGTTGGAGGAGAGCCCCGCAAGCAGGATCCCCAGGGTGCCGATCGACCCCACCGAAACAATGTAGAGCACGCCCACATGGATATCCGCGCCGAGCAGGGTGGGCGCCATTGGAATCACCGCCCAGAGTCCCACCACCGACATGACCGCCAGGAGCGGCGCCAGATTGTATGGCAATAGGTCGGCGCCTTCGGGCGTGATCAGTTCTTTCGTCACGAGCTTTAGCAGATCGGCGACGGTTTGGAAAATCCCGTACGGCCCCACACGGTTGGGCCCAAGCCGGTCCTGGATGCGCGCCACAATCTTGCGCTCGGCCCAGATCAGGAGGAAGGTTAACATGAGGACCGCTGTGCCCAAGGCCAGGGCGCCGACCAGTTGGAGAATCAGGCTCACCCAGTTCTCTGCAAGCCCCAAACCGGTGAGCCATGCCGCAAGCTGGGATCCTATGAAACTGAAGGGATCAATCCAGAAAGAGTCCATCCATCACTCCACGCCATGCGCAAGCAAAGGGCTGATGTGCGAGCACATCAGCCGCTTCTCTGGGTGCTCTGCTCCTACACCCACTCGAGGACGCCCTTCCGCCACGCGTATGCAAGGCCTGCGGCCAGGATCACGATGAACAGCACCGCCTCGAGGACCATATAGAGCTGGAGCTTGTCATAGGCTACGGCCCAGGGGAAGAGAAAGACTGCCTCGATGTCAAATACCACGAAGATGAGGGCGTAGATGTAGTAGGCGCCCTTCAATTGAACATAGGTCTCGCCCACGGTCTCGATGCCGCATTCGTAGGTGGATTGCTTGATGGCATTTGGTTTCTTGGGCGAGAGCAGCCAGTTGGCTGCGATGGCGACACCGGGAAGCAGCATCCCGACGCCGAGCAGGAGGGCTATGAAAATCCACGGTTCGAGCATCCCGGCTCCTTCGGCTTTGCATTCGTGGCGCAGACGAGAATGGCCGGAGTTTACCATGTTCAGCTTGCAGCGTCAAAGGAGCGCGCAGCGCGGGGACCTGACCCACGGTTCATGGGTCGTAGGCCCCACTTATCCCGAATCAAAGAGCAAGGCGTGACGCCGGCTGTGCCGGTCCAGACCGGCACCTCTGTCCGCACGCCACGCCTTCTCCCTGCCCCGGAGGGAACAGGCAATCCAAAAAGAATGGCGGCAGAGCGCACCTTGCCTGCGCCGCCGCCTTACTTGCCCCGGCGGGATCCGCTCTTCACGCTGGGAATCAAAACGCGGCGAAATGCGCCGCCTCTGAGTGCTTGATTCCCACGTCCCATGCAGTCCCCCTTTCGAGGCTCCCGCCTGCAAGGACCCGAGTACTATATAAATCTAGCACGGCTTGTCTGGACATGTCAAGAGGCTCCGCCGTCTCGAGCGAGGCGCAGGAACCTCCATCGACCGATCGACTTCCACGCGCCAATTCCCAGCAGCACCAGTGCGGTGAGAGCGCTGATTGCCAAGCCGATCTGGAAGGATGCGGGGGCATAGAAGAATCGCAACCTATGCTCCCCCGGATTGAGCCAGACTCCCTGCAGCGCACAGTTCACGCGCAGGACCTCTCGGCGCACGCCATCCACATCCACGCCCCATCCCGGCGCCCAGGTCTCTGACCGAACGAAGAGGCCCGACGAAACGGCATGAACGCGGAAGGTCTCGTGATCTGGCCCACCCTCCAGGCGCTCGATTCGGAATGCTCGAAAGTCCGAAGTGGAAGGAAGCGGCGCCTCAACGATGGCTTGCTTTTGCAGGTCGAGCTTGGCGAGCTCGGAGGCGCAGGTCTGCGCGCTTACCTGGAGGCCGCCTGGAACTGAGAAGGCCCGACCGGCAGAGCCTCGTTCTGGCCGAAACCACCGAAGGCCATCCATCCACGAAAGCGGCGCAAGACCTTCGCCTCCCCCATCTTCGGGAAGCAACAGGTAGCGGACATCCAGGACCCACAAGATCTCATCGTCCAACACCAAAGAATCGCAGCGCCTGGCAGCTTCTGCGCTGGCGCGCGTCGCGGGGACGCCCACGACGTAGCCGGGATAATCGCACCCGATAGCCTGATTCAATACCTCTCCATAGTACGAGAAATGTAGGGGGTCATAGCCATCTGCGGCCCGCCAGCCGAGATGCGCCAGCGCCGCCATCGAGTAACCGCCATAGGGTGCAAAGACGCGGGCCTCGTCGCCTCCAGCGGCGAGCCTCCCCTGCATGCTCGCTGCCTCCTCCCGGATATGCGCCTCGTTCTCAGGCCGTATGAGCTCCCCCATAGCCAGATACCCCTCAAGGAGCAGCAGGGCAAGGAGAGCATAGAGCCGCATTCGCGCGGGCGTGAAGAGGATCAGCGTCAGAAAGAGAACCGCCAGCGCGGCTGGAAGAAGCGTCTCGAAGGGGATCGTAGTATTCCACACCAGCGCGAGCAGGCCGAGCAGCAGATAGAAAGCTGCCAGGGCAATAGGAAGAGCCCCTATGCTCATGATGCCGCTCACGCGCCCCGCTAGCCAACCCTCCACGCCATGCGCAACCAGCACGGCTAGGCCTAGCAGTCCGAAGATCCACCAGCGAGAGGGGATGCGCAACATCGAAAGCATCGGGACCCCTGCAAACACCTCCACTATGGATGGAACCGAGAAGATTAGGGCAAGGCTGATGGAGAGCAGTATCATCCATGCCCAACGTCTGGATCCAGACGAGGCATCGCGAAGCCCCAAGGAGGCCAGAAGAAGCACGCCCACACCTGGAAAGAGATACCACTCTGGAAACTGCAATTCTGGGGGCAAGAAGATCCCCAGGAGCATTGGCGGCGTCAGTCCCGCAAAGCCCGCCTCAGTGAGTGTCAGACCGGAGCGACTGCTGAGCGGCAGGATCTCGAAGAGCGGAAGAAGCTGACCGGCTGCAAGGCTCGCGGCCACGAAAATCGCCAGAAGCCAGCCCGCCATGACCACTCCTTTGCGCTGAGAGCGGCAAAGCAATATCCTTCCGACCTCAAATGTGCCCAGCCAGAGGCCAGTCATAATGAGAATAGCACCATGGTTCATCGCCTGCGCCGCCAGCGCGATGCCCAGGAGCAAAGCGTTCTTCTTCCACACCTTGGACTCAAGTTGCCTTGCCGCCAACCAGGCCCAAGGCAGCCATGCGATGGCCGCCATCATAGGCCAATGTCCCCCGCTCAGATGCGCCATCCAAGGCGGTGAAAGACCGAATACGAGCGCACCAACGAAAGCCGCCTCCTGTCGAAGTTGCTCTTCCCTATGCAGGAAGAGGAAAGCTCCCGCTGCGGCCCACCAGAGATGGAGCACCGCATCCAGGTTGAGGGCCAAGGAGATAGGCAGCACCAACACGAGCCAGTGGGGAGGATAGAGTATCGGCGCCACAGGGTGGCCTGCGAGAGGCGCCCCACTCAGTAGATAGGGCCGCCATAGGGGGATCCTACCTGATTGGCGCCAGGTATCCGCGATGAACCGCGCCAGGGGCCAGATCTCACGCGGCAGGTCGGTACCCAGGTCCGAAACCGGGTAGATGAGCGGAGTTGGCCGGAAAAAAAGATATCGCCAAAAGAAAAGGATGATCAGGCCCAGAAGGCCCAGCAGGGGCAAGACTTCGTGAGGGAGGGTCCATCGAATATCCTTGTCCGGCATGGCCTGCGACCCATAATCAGCCTGCATCCTCGCGCTTGCCTCCCGCCACGATCTGCCCGAGATGAGCCTGGCAACAGATCCTGTCCCTCTGGTTTGGGTTTCAGTCGCGCGCCTGATTGTGTGCCTGATCCCCGGCGGACGCAAATTAGGGAATTATCTCGCTCCAGGACCAAATGCCCGCGGAGCGAGGCGGCGAGCATCGCAGAGGCCTTGGCCAGCAAACAGGAGGAAGAGTTTGACGCCCACCCGCGGGTCCCTTATCATACCTCCGGTGTCTGACAATCCCCCCGAGGTGAAACCGAGATGGAAGTCGGCCTGGTAAAGCAAATCAACATCGACGACGAGATGCAGCAGTCCTACCTGGACTATGCCATGAGCGTCATCGTCGCCCGCGCCCTGCCCGACGCGCGCGATGGATTCAAGCCTGTGCACCGGCGCATCCTGCACGCCATGCACGCCATGGGCGTGCGGCCTGATAGCCCCTTCCGGAAGTCGGCGCGCATCGTCGGCGAGGTGCTCGGCAAGTTCCACCCCCACGGCGATATGGCAGTCTACGACGCCATGGCCCGCATGGCTCAACCGTTCTCAATGCGCTACCCGCTCATCGAGGGCCAGGGCAACTTCGGCTCCATCGATGGTGACCCTCCGGCGGCCATGCGCTATACCGAGGCGCGCCTGACACCGCTGGCGATGGAGATGCTCCACGATCTGAACAAGGAGACCGTGCCCTTCGTGGACAATTTCGACGGCTCGCTGCGCGAGCCGGTCGTGCTCCCCTCCGCCGTCCCCAACCTGCTGGTCAACGGTGCCACCGGGATCGCCGTGGGCATGTCCACTTCCATCCCTCCCCACAATATGGCTGAAGTCTGCGATGCGCTGATCTTCATGCTCGAAAACTGGACCAAGCAAGATTCGATCAGCATCGACGACCTGATGCGGTTCATCCCAGGTCCGGACTTCCCCACTGGCGGCATCATCCTCAAGGACGCCTCCGACGGCGATCCCATCGCCTCGGCCTATGGAAGCGGGCGCGGGAAGATCACCGTCCAAGCACGCGCCCACGTCGAGGACATGGGACGCGGCCGGGCGCGCATTATCGTGACCGAGTTGCCCTATCAGACCAACAAATCCAGCCTGATCGAGCGCATAGCCGATCTGGCGCGCGAGGGCAAGCTCGAGGGCCTGACCGATCTGCGCGACGAGAGCGACCGCGAAGGGTTGCGCATCGTTATGGAGCTCTCCAAGACCGCCAAGCCCGAGAAGGTCTTGGAAGTCTTGTACCGGCGCACACCGATGCAGCTCACCTTCAGCATCATCATGCTGGCCCTGGTCGACGGCGAACCCCGTATGCTGAGTCTCAAACAGGCGCTGCGTGTCTTCCTCGAACACCGTCTCGAGGTTGTCAGGCGGCGCTCGGAGTACGATCTGGCGCGCGCCCAGGAACGCGAACACATCCTGGCCGGGCTGAAGATTGCCCTCGAGAACCTGGACGAGGTCATTCAGATCATCCGCGGCGCCCGCGATGCCGACCAGGCGCATCAACGCCTGCAGAAGCGCTTCAAGTTGAGCGAGGCCCAGGCACGCGCCATTCTCGATATGCCCCTGAAGCGGCTATCCAGCCTCGAGCGCAAGAAGGTGGATCAGGAACACCGCGAGGTTCTCAAGCGCATCAAGCAGCTGGAAAGCCTTCTGCGGTCGCCCAAGAAGATGCGCGCCGTGATTACAGATGAGCTCGCAGCGCTCAAGGAGCGCTATGGCGACCGCCGCCGGACGCTCATCGCCGAAGCTGCCAAAGGCAAGCAGGCCCGGGTTCTCACTGCCTCCGACCTGGCGCCAGATAAAGATGTATGGATCGTGCTGGGGCCCGAAGGACAGATGTCGCGCACGACTTCGGCCCGCCTGCCGGCGCTCGCCGGTACCGGCGCGCCGCAACTTGTGATGGCTGCCAACACGCGCGATCTGCTCTACCTGTTCGATGAGCGGGGTCGCGCCTCCGCGCTCGCGGTTCACACCATCCCGGAGAGCGACGACCCGGCCGAAGGCCGGCATATCTCGGCCATCTCTTCGCTGCGCGGAGAAGACCGCATCGTCGCCGGCCTGGCGCTGCCTTCCAGCCCTCAGGAGCGGCAGGAAACAGAGGGCTACCTCTGCCTCGTCACGGCCAAGGGCATGGTTAAGAAGACCGCTTTCTCCGCGCTGCCGGGCGCGTCCGCAAAGCCGTTCGAGGCCATGAAGGTCGCCAATGGGGATCGATTGCTGTGGGCTTTCGCCACCAGGGGCGAGGATGAGATCCTACTGGTTGGCAGCAATGGCTATGCCATCCGCTTCTCGGAAGCGGATGTACGGCCGATGGGCCTTGCCGCGGCAGGGGTGATGGGCATGCGCCTACCCGAAGAGGGGGAGATCGTGGGCGCGGGCGTGCCAAGGTCAGGCGGTTTCTTGCTCCTGGTCACCGAAGACGGGCAGGCCAAGCGCACAGCCCTGAAGGACTTCCCCTCTCAAGGCCGCAATGGAAAGGGCGTGCTGGCCTGGAAATCGGGGGAAGGCGTAAAGCTTGCCGGAGGCGTCATCGGCGAGGAGAAGGACCGCGCCATGGTTCGCTTCGCGCGCAGCGCCACGCGGTCCTTGCGGATCGGGGATGCACCCAGGAGAGCGCGGGCCTCAGCCGGGAAGCTGCTCTTCGAACTGAAGGGCTCGAACCGCATCACAGCGGTCACCCCCGTCGCCGAGCGGCCAGGCTGATCCCGCTCACCACGGAATCGGCGGCCTGGGAAGAGCCCGCGCCACCGCTTGCCAGATAGGAGCCTTTCAGGGAAGGGTGTAGAGAATCTGATTCTCGCGCCGTGAGCAGGGGCAGGCTGGAACGACTTTCGACCCTTTCGTCAGCGTGCCTTCGTAGGGAGCCTCCCCATAGGCCGCCACCCAGCCACCGAGCTCGAAGGCCAGCGGGCCTCCGGCAGGGATCCACTCCCCGTTGTACTTGCGGGCCACATGCACATGCGTCCCGGTCGCCCGGCCGCCCTCACAGGAGGGGTGGCCGATCAAGTCGCCCCGCTGGACGCGTGTCCCGGCAGCGACCATCCCCTCCGAACCCACGTGGAAGAAGAAGAGCACCCACCCGGTTTGCTCACGGCCGTCACCATCCAGGTCCAGCACGACGATCGCCTCGCCGCTGCGCACGATGACGCCATCCGCAGGCGCCGTCACCCACTCCTCGGATTCCACGCAGCCGCTTTCAGCCGCAGGCGGGGCGAAATCCAGCGCTCCCAGGGGAAGGCTTTGCCCCCAGGCGGAGTGGGGACCACCCGAGAAATCCCATATGCGGTTAGGCATGAACGGCAGGCTGAGTTCCGGCTGTTGCAGGCTCGCTGGGATCAACGCAATCTCCCGATCGAAAGGCTCACCCCAAAGCTGGCGATAGGTTTGGATGAACCCCTCCGGACCCACGGCCTGCTCGAAATCCTGTTTTCCATAGAGCCCTGCGAAGAAGTTCTGCACCGCAACGGTGCCTGCGTTCTGCCATGAATCGGGGCGGACGATCAGCCCATCCGCCAGCTCGAGGTCGCGGAGCTCACCGGTCCGCCATCCATAATAACCGTCGTTGATGCGCTCCGCGGCCCACACCAACTGCCAGAACAGGCCCCGGTAGCGGGGATCTTTATATCCCATCAGGTAACCAGGCTCGGCGCCCTGGGGTTCCGGCGCGCTCAACGCCCGGCTCTGATGTTCCAGGAGAGCCAGAAGCAGCCGCGGATTCACCGAGTAGTTCAGCGCCACCACTTCCACCACTTCCCATGCTTTGCGCTGCTTCCGATACGCAAAGGATTCCGTCTCCGATAGGAACCCCGGCCGCGATCGGATCTCGGTCTCCAGATCGAGATCGACGGCCGTGGGCCCGTAGACCGCTTCGCTATCGGGAAGTATCTTGAAGGGCGTGCCGCGGAGTGGCAGATAGTAAGCGGGCACCTGCAGGGGATACCCTGCCGGCAGGGTAGTCACAGCGGCAGGCAGGTCGGGGTTCGCGGCTCGAATTTCCTGCACGGTCGTATTGAAATGCGAGGCGATGGCCTCGAGCGTATCCCCCGATTGTGCCCGATATTCGAGCAGCGTACCGGGTGGGAAGGGGCTACGCGCGGGAAGCGCTGAAGGGCTGCTTTCGGGCAAAAGTACGGTGGCCGCAGGCGTTGGCGCTTCCGGCCAGGGTACCGGCGCGCAGGCGGCGATCCAAAGGGCGAGGGCAAGCAGGATCGCTCCCGCCATGATATCACGGCCCAAAGGTTTCATCGTGAAATCAGAGTCTCTTGCGACGCGCAGGGGCAGGCTAGAACCTGCTCATCGCCGCGCACCAGCGCACCTTGATAGGGAACCGATCCGGCCTTGGCGATCCATCCCTCCAGATTGAAGGGGAGCGGACCATCGGCGAGGATCCACTCGCCGTTGTATTTGCGGGCCAGATGGATATGGGTGCCTGTGGCGATGCCACCCTCGCAGGAGGGGTGACCGATGCGGTCCCCAGCGGCTAGCAACTGCCCCTCCTGCACCCGCCCTTCCGCGGCTACGTGCAGGTAGAGCAACGCCCATCCGGAATGTTCGCGGCCATCGCCATCCAGATCCAGCACGACCGTGCCGTTCTCGGCTCTCACTACGATGCCGGGCGCCGCGGCCAGGACCCAATCCTCCGATACGGCACAGCCGGTGACGCTCGAAGCGGGCGCGAAATCCAACGCCGCCCAGGCACTCTCACGCTCCCAGGCCCCATGGGGGCCGCCGGTGAACGACCAGATATGGCCCGGAAGGAAGGGCAGGATCAGTTCTGGCTGCTCCACGCCGGGCTCAAAGAGCGGATAGGCATAGGCCCAGGGATCGCCGAAGAAGGAGATATACGTCTCCAGGAAGCCCGTGGTGGCCAGGGCCTGTTCCCATGCATCCTTCGGGCGATTGAGCGAGAAGAAATATTGCAGGGCAACTGTGCCGGCGTTCAATTCCGGCGCCAGGCGCAACCGGGAGCCATCCCGGAAGTGAAGTTCCGTGATCGTCCCCGCCCGCCAACCATAGTAGCCGTTCCCCAGTTCATTGGCCGCCCAGGTTAGCTGGCGGAACAGCCCCGGGATCTGGGGGTCCACTTTCCCCATCGGGTAGTCGAAGGCATCCCCCTCAGGCACGCTGGGGTCGGTCACCCAGCCGGCCACATATTCCAGCAAGGCCAAGAGTGTTCGCGGGTTGACCGAGTTATTGCGCGCCACCAAGGCAACGATCTCTGGGCCCGAGCGCCATTTCCCATGCACGATCTCTTGGTAGCGCAACAGATACCCTCCCTGCGACTGCACGAAGGCTTCCGGGTTGAATTCAGCCGCATTGGGCGAGAAGACCATCTCGCTGTCCGGGAGCAGCCTCTCCGCTGGGCCCGTATCGCCCAGCCGCCTGGGTATTAGCAGCATCTGACCGGGATCGACCAGGTTGCGGGCCTGCGGCAGCGGCCCAGGCGAATCGATGTCATCCGGCAGGACACCGAAGCGGATGGCGACCGCGTGCAATGTGTCTCCAGGTTGAGCCTGGTAGACCAAAATCTCCGGCTCTTCGGTTGCCAGGCTGGTGGGCGTCGGCGGAAAGGTTGGCGAGGCCAGTGGTTCAGGCTTGAAGGGCGTATCCGTGGGGGCCGGAATCGTGGGCGTCGCGTTCGCCGGGGTCGGATCGGGGAGCGTGATCTCAGCCGCGGTTGGGGAAGGGATACCGCCGGATCCAATTGCCCCAGAAGCCGGAACGTTGGCCCGCGTGCACGCAAGAATCGAGAGAAGGAGCGCCAGGCCCGCCACCCAGGGAGCAAAGGCGCCGCCCGCTCGGCTTCGTTTCCTAGCGCATGATCTGATTGAACTCATTGCGGCAAGCGCAAGCCTCCAGCTCCTGCGCCCCACGCCGGAGAAATCCATCGTAAGGCACACCCGCCCCTGACGAAACCCAGCCGTCGAGATTGAAAGGGATGTCCCCGTCGGCGGGAATCCACTCGCCATTATACTTGCGGGCCAGATGCACGTGGGTGCCGGTGGTCACTCCGCCCTCACAGGAGGGATGGCCAATGCGATCTCCGGCCTTCAGAAAGACGCCCGCTGGAACGCGATCGCGGGTCTCGATGTGCAGGTAGAGCAGAACCCAGCCGGTCTGCTCGAATCCATCACCATCGAGATCCAGCAACACGGCACCATCGCCCGATCGCACCACCAGCCCATCGGCGGCCGCCACCAACCATTCATCCGAGGTCACACAGCCATAAGCCTGGCCAGGCGGAGCGAAGTCTAGCGCGGCCCAGGCCGCCCAATCACCCCAAGCACTGTGAGGCCCTCCCGTGAAAGACCAGGCCTTCCCCGGCTCGAAGGGAAGCTGCATCTCTGGTTGCTCAAGATTCTCGGGGACCAGCGGTTCGACCCGCCGGCTGAATGGACTCCCGAATAGATCCTCATAGGCTCCGGCAAGACCATCCGGGCCCACATCCCATCGCCAGCGATCCGCGCCATCTAATTGGGCGAAGAGCATCTGGACCGCGGCCGTCCCGGCATTGATGCCAGGGCCCGCAGGCACCACCGAGCCATCCGCGAGCAGGTAGGGCCCTGCCCATCCCGCCCGCCACGCGTAATAGCCGCGGTTGAGCATATCCGCCGCCCAGGACAGCTGGGCGAACAGCCCTTCCCAGCCCTGGGCCTGGTAACCCAGCGGGTAGCTGAGCGTCTGGGCTTGGACATCGGGGTGAGTCAGCCACCCGCTCTGGTACTCGAGCAGCGCCAAGAGCAATCGAGGGTTGACCGAGTAGCGCTCGGCCACGAGTTGCACGATCGCGGCGCCATCGCGCGGTTCCTCCTCCACCGTTTCTCTGTAGTACGCCAGGTAGCCACCCCTGCGCGCCGCCTCGGCCACCACATCGAACCCGACGCTGGCGGGCCCAAAGACCACTTCCGAATCGGGCAGTATCTTGTAGGCCGGACCCGGTGGCAGAACTACCGGCGGGGGAATCACGAGCCGCTGGCCGACGGCCAAGAAGTCCGCGTTGGTGATGCCATTGGCGAGCAGCAGTGTCTGTGTTGAGACGCTATAGCGCTCTGCGAGAATGCTGAGCGATTCCCCCGGCTGCACGTAGTGTATGAGCGCTTCTGTGCGAAGAGGAGGTGGCGTCCGGAAGACGTCAGGGGTCGGGCTGCCCTGGATGGGCTGTTGTGGCCAGATGGGGACCGGCACCGGCGTTCTGGGGGGCGCTCCCGTGGCGATCGATCCAACGCCTTCACCCTCGATGAGACCCACCCAGGGCGGGACCAGCGTCGGCGCCCGGTGCGTCTGCGGGCTGGAGACGCATCCAGCCATGACTCCGGCCAGCAA
>Ga0190334_1000539_pt1 | contig 18547 bp, 23 predicted proteins | sample 48720478_MG_FD_161270 | JGI IMG/M metagenome (GOLD analysis project Ga0190334, IMG submission 161270) | Hydrothermal vent sediment bacterial communities from Southern Trench, Guaymas Basin, Mexico - 4872-04-7-8_MG | ecosystem: Environmental > Aquatic > Marine > Hydrothermal vents > Sediment ...
GTTTCCAAAAAACACCCCCTCATTTATCTCCTAATCTTCTTCTTAATCACATAAACAATAGCATACACTATAGCCGCTATACCCCCAAAAATACCCAGAATTATAATAAACACTCCAACTCCGGGCGCCAAGTTCTGGAGGAAGCTCCCAAGATCACTTCCAAGCTGAGGTAAACCAGCCAAAGTGTCATTATCAATCGCACTAGTAGCCGCTACGAATTTAGCAAACAAAAGGCTCAGTAAACCAAGAAACCCTGCAAAAAACTTCTTGTTCTTTTTCATACGCTTTCACACCTCCATCAATTTTTAAAATCCTTAATAAAAACTCAATAAAACACGTTTATAAATCTTTCCTTTTTCTAAAAAGAATCCGTAGATCAATCCACGGTTTCAAAAACCACGCTTAGGCTTCTCAAACCTCTCAAAAAAACGGAAAAACAAAGCCTTAGCCCTAACATAATAAGGATAAAAACGAACAGGAAAATAAACCAAACCAAACAACAACAAAAAAAACAACAAAACAAGAACAACAAAATAAACATTCAAACCCAATATCTGAACCGCCTTAATAAAATTAGCAATCTCACGAAACGCAGCCGAAACATTCTCAGTAACAGCACCCGCAAAACCAACCAAATCATTAAAAAAATTAACCATAACCTACCCCCTCCTAACCTTAGTAAACTCCTTAAAAGTATTCAAAATCTTCCTCAACAAACCAGGAAACTTAACAAAAACAACACCAATAACAGCACTCAAAACCACCACATAATAAATAAGCAAAGCAAAACCCGAAAAAACATCAATAACATCAATAACACTCATCTGCCACTCCAAACGATTACGCAAATCAACAACCTCCAAATTACTCTTATACTGCTTAACCAAACCAGGACTACCATAAAAATCCTTAATACCCTCATCAGTTTTCTCCCAAAGCTCCTCATCACTCAAACCAACAGAAAAATTAGCATCCCAAGGATTATACTGAGAAACACTCATATTCACAGTCAAACCAGTACAAACCTGAATCTTCCTATCATTAAAACCATAACCAGGAAAAGCACCCGGAATAATATCCTCATAAGTCCAACTAGTATCCTCAGCCGAACTATGCCTATAATAAAGATTCGGTGCTAACTCACAAACAATCTGAGCATTCCTCACAGAACCATCCCTCGGCCACTCACAACGATGCTTAATATTAGCCCTAACAACACCTTGGGTTAACAAATAACCAGGAGTAGCATAAAGCTCAGAAAAAGTATTATTAAGCCAAGCATTACCATTAAGATTAATAATATCCTTATACTCCGACTTAGAGAAATCATAAACAGCATCATAATCACCATCAGGAACACAACTAGCATCCTCAGAGCCTTGATAATCACAATCAACATAACACTTATGCAAATAAAAAGGCAAACCCAAGAAATTCGTACTATGAAAAATATCCTTTACCTGCCACTCACAATACTCCTCAGCCTCACAAAGAGTTTGATTAGTAATCTCGTAACAAATAAAATAGTAACTAAAAAAAGGAGTGTCCTCCTTAGCAACACACATCCTACTCCATCTCGGATCAAGAGGAGTAATCTCAAAATAAGCACCATCACTCAAATCAATATACTTACTACTATACCAATTATTAAAATAATAAACATACCAATCCACACCCTCAACACCAAGCTCACTAGGAGGAACAGCACCATTAATATAATTCAAATCAATATAAAAATCAAGCAAACCATAATCCTCACGATTAGGATCACTATGAATATCAAGCTTCTGAAAATAAATACTACCAGCCCTAACAAGACAATGCCGATTACCACAACCCCAACCAAAAACAGAGCTGGCTAATAAAAAGAGTAACAATACAGGGATAAAAAAGGATTTTCTAAAAAACCACACCATAATCTACCTCCTTATGTTTTTCTTCTTACGATAATGCTTTAAAAAAGTTTCGGCAACACTATCGCGTATCTTCAAAAAAACCTTAGGAATAACCACGAACACAATATAAATAAACAAATAAAGCTGAACCATATAAAAAGCAATCAATATAACTTCAATAACCATATTAAAAACAAGCTTAATATAATCCCAAACCGTATTAGTATTAACCAAAATAAGCTGCTTCTCTTCCTCAAAAAAATACTCCTCCAAACCAATCTGCGTAGCATTCTTACCACTATAAACCTCATAAGGCTCAGTAATCTCATTAATATTCCTCATCATATTAAGAGTGTCAATAGCAGCAGCACAATAATCACCCCGACCAGTAACAGACTTACCAGTAATATAACTAATAGGAGTAAGCACACCGGAAACCATAACCCCACTAACATAACGGTCATAAAGAGTATTAAGACTATGCTCACTAAGGAAATCACTCACACTAGCATGCTCGCAAAGCCAACGCTCCCAATAATTCAAATCCTTGTATTGCGTTCTATTCGTAAGGTTAGCCATAGCAGCATAAGACATATCCGCATTCAACAGGAAAACACAGAGTAGTAACAAAAACAAAATAATACTAGGAACCCTAAAAAAACTTGCTTTCATCATCCCATCACCCAAACAGGATATTCCCGCACCAAACGACACTCATCGCTAATCGAATGCGAACAAACACTAAGCGAATCAGGCCAATTCATATTTTCAGGCTTACTAAGAGTCATACCCACCTCGACATAATTCAAACCAGGCTTGAAAGCACACCAATAATACTCATCAAACTCAACCACTGTTTTATTAGCATCCCAACCATTCTCCGTAGTATTATCAGTGAAATAATCCCAAATACCATCCCCATTACAATCAATAAAAGCATTCACTATACTAATATTATCTAATCCTCTAACACTACCATGAACACCGAGCTGCTTAGGAGTATAAGCCACGTAATAACTATTAAGAGAAGGTTCAAAAAGGAAAAGAGTAATACTCTTCTTCCTAGTAACACTACCAGAAGGATTAAACCAAGAGCTATTCCAACCCACACTATCCACGGCTTTACACCTAAAATCTACTGTTTCATTATACTCCATGTTCTCAGCCATATCAAAGAAACCCATACCAACAGTATTATTACTAAGCAGACTCCAACCACCACCCTCAACACTATACTGTATAACATAATAAATAATCTGACCTGTATTATTATCAGTAGCACCTGAACAAGTAACAGGAATAGTATAATCAAAACTACCAGTAACAGGCATAAGCTCAGTAGGAGTAGTAGGAGCGTACTGCGCTTCATAAACTATTATATAATCTTCTCGGGCATACCAATCACTATCAAGGTCACCATCATTAGCCTTACAACGAATATCAACATAACCGAGGTCAACATCCTCAGGGTCAAACTCAGAAACCCAAAGACCATCACTATAAGACTCATCAGTATCACGCCAGAACAAATCATCACTATCCCTGAACTCAATCTCAACCGTCAAGTTCTCAACACCAGTATCCTCATCCGTAACGTTACAATAAATAGTGACATTAGGATAATTCTGATAAACCACGGTCTCGGAGCTTGTAAGACTATTAATAACAGGAGCAATATTAACATTCGTCACAGTAACATCCCAAGACTTAGAAGCTGTCTGATTACTAGTATCATTAACTACCACAGTAACATTATGAACACCGGCACTCTCATAACCAGTAACCCACTCCCACACCCGTGTAAAGGCTTTAACAATACCATCAAGCAACCACTTATACCACACAACACCAGAATCATCAAAAGCCGTCACATTAAAAGTCTGATTAGTCCCCTCAGACACGTTAAAACTAAGATTAACAGGGTACCAACCAGTAATATTCGGAGGCAAATCACCCACCGTTATATTACTATGATTACTCTGCAACACATAACCATCAGTAACATTAACATAACAATATATATTACTATTAGGCTCTACATAACTCGAGTCTAAACTAATGTTATAAGTAGAATTATCTATCGCGTCGGTTATATTAACACCCCACACAACACTATTATTAACAAGCCAATAAGCAGAGATATTAATATCATTCAAAGAGTGATAAGCTGAGAAGCTACAACTAAGATTATCATAATAATAAGCTGGACTTGGAGAGATATTAATAAAATTAACCACAGCAGGAGCATCTATAACAAAATACCTCTCAGAACTAACATTATTCAAACCACCTATTAGAGGATCAAATATACACGTCTCCCCCACGGCAGACTTACAATACTTTGTGCTTGTGTAAATAACATAATAATCCTCAGTCTCTAAGAAGTTAATTTTGAACCCGCTCTTAAGCATATCGCTGAAATCAATATACCAGTCTTTCCAAACAAAATGACCCTTACTCTTATCCCTAACCACCAAACCTTTTTTTGGTATGGCAAAGCCGAAATTAACATCCGTAACCGGCCTAGTAAAGCTAAGGTTAAACTTGATTTCTTGATTAACAATACCAGCCGAGAACCTAACATCATAATTCCTTATCTGCTGAGAAGATAACAAGGAGTAATCACCGTTCAAATAATAACCCACAAATATGTGTTTCTCCCAATCACCCTTACTCAGGATAAGTTCTCCTTCTGAGAAGCCATAAGTTAAACCACGCAAAGGTCCGAAGGTATGGTCATCAGTAGCCTCGGCTCTTATAGTATACTTACCCACACCCCACGAGCTAATATTTATAGTATGATTATGAAAATCACTTGTAGCAGTAATATTCTCCGTGAGGTTATACCACTTACTCACACCATCGGAATCCGTTATATTAATCAGCGTCTTATAAAGATTAGCATCGCTAAAATTCAGTACTAAATTAAAGGTTGTGTTACTAAGAGAAAGCAAAGTAGAATTATCAGATGGCTTAATCCAATCAACCTGAGGATTAAGAGTATCATAAACAAAATAATACTTACCAGTACTCACAGAATTACTATTATTATCAGTACAATTCACATAGAAATAATAGTTACCGTCACTACTCATGTTACTAGTATAATTCCTCCAAGAACCATTAGCAACATTACTAAAAACCCTCGTCTCTGCCGAGTTGTTAATGAAAACAGTGCAATTACCACTATCACCTTCATAGTCAGTGTAAGTAAAGTTAATGAAAAGAGGCTGATTATCATGAGTATTATTAACAGGTGCTGTTATGTTAATACTTGGCGGAAAATTTTTAACTCGTTCTTCGCCTAGCATCATGACTTTTTCTAAACTAGCATTATACAATAATTGTATGTCCCTCGCTGACAGAGTAGTATTATAAATCCTAAAATCATCAAGCGTCCCGTTAAAAGGATAACCAATACCATTCCACCAATGACCACCAAGACCAGTACTCCCACCTATTGCCATATCTTTTAATGTCTCAGTCTTACTAGTATCACTTTCATTAAGCTCTCCATTAACATACAGGTATCTCCCAGTACTATTCAAGATAACACTGATAAAATACCAATTCCCCTTAAAAAAATCAGCCGAGAAACTAGTAGTTTTCTCACTACCACCATCCACCATAAATACTTGTAAAGTACCACCGTTACAAGTAATAAGCGACGCCCTATTATTATTATCCACTCCATACGTCCAGATACCACCAATATTACTACAACCAGACGTATAATCAACGTTAGGCTTCATCCAGAAAGTAAAAGTCTGTGCATTACTCGAACCAAAATCAGAGTAAAGACCCGTCACTGACTCACCACTAGTCGCTGTAAAGTTATAAGCATTACCGAAAACACCAGGGAAACCCTGAACACTACTACTACCAATAGTACCGTTAATATTATTAGCAGAGAAATCATACATCACACTATCATCATTATCCAACGGGTAATATGCTAACAAGAAATCCTTGCTCGGAGGACTACCATGCTTCCTCACTACAGGCTCCGTCTGAAACAAGTACAAAACATCATCACTACTATTAACAAGAACACTGTCATTCTCATCATTATAATACAAAAACAAGTCTCCACTACTAGCTAAGCCATACAACCACTCAGAAAAACCGTTATTATCAATATCACTACGATTCGTACCATTAATCGGGAAAATCAAAGAACTACTAGGCACACCCGTAATATTACGATGATAATTATAACTATCATTCCACCAAGTAGTAGCATTAACAAAACCACACAACAAAAAAAACATGCCAACATAAACCAAAAAACGCAACCTCATAATATCACCAAACCAAGCAACTTCATAACCGTAATAAAAGCAGTAGCCCCCAAAATACCAATCTTAGCACCGCCAAAATTAGCACAAACCACAAAAATAACAACAGCCACAACTATTATTACTATGTTATAAACAAGGTTCATAATAACATTATACTTATTAATCTCCCACATACTAATATACACATCAAGAGTACTATTAGTCTCCTCAGAAATAGACACAGGGTCTAAATCCTTAATAATCTTACTCTTATACTTCTCATTATTAAACTGAGGATAAACAAACTCATAATCCCAAGAAAAACCCTTCAAACCAAAAGTAATAATACCAAGAGTATAATTACCAGCCTCATAAAGCTTAACAAGAGCAGAGCCATCACTATAAGGAGCCCAGAAACTAAGAGTAGTATCCAAATCCTCGGAAAAAACAGGCTTGTAAAAAGGAACCCAACCAAACCAAGAATCAAGGTAACTAACGTCTTTCAAAGGATTAAGACTCGCAGAAGAATTAGCGAACTGCATATAAACGTACTGGAAATCATTCTTATAAGCAGAAACCTCAGTACTAGTCCAAGCACTTGACTTGTTCTCAATATCCGCTTTCCAGAAACGCACCGTAACATAAAAAGGCACCCTCCACCTCATAACACCACGCAACTCCTCCTCATAAAGATTCGTGAACTCATAAAAACTAATCATAAAATTCCCACTAGTATAACGAGTCAAACTATCAAGACTAGAATTAGTAAAATAAGCAGAGACATTATAACCAGAAAGATTAGAATCAACGCCGAGCCTAAGAGTCTTACCATCACAATTCAAACACTGAACACCCACATACTCAACCAAGCTATAATTACCAGGATCCTGAAACAAAGGAACCTTACCGCAAAAAACATCCCAGTCATTATCCAAAGTACTCTGAGGATCACTAAAATTCCAAACAATACCAGTCTCATTACTCTTACGAGTGCCCACTACGAACCTGAAATCCACATTAGTATTAGCTGAGAGCCAAGCACAAACAAGATGCTCGTAATAACCAGTATCACTAGTATTCTTAGTACGATTAGCTATGCCAACATAAAAATAATCATCACTTATACTAATATAATCATCCATAGTATTATGAGAAAAATTAGTCCTATTATACCCTGTTTCGTTGAAATAACTTACTATGAAAGGAACATCATCTTCCTCAGTATTCGTAACACTCACATACCAAAAACCACTCGTATTAGTATGATTCATTAAATGAATCTGACCATCAAACTCTATGTAAACACTCACATTATCACTTATCTCGTTATTAACATAAGTAATGTCTTCTGTGCCATTAACATCCATGTAATAAGGATACTCGAGATTAGAAGCTAAAACAAAAAAAGACGCTAACACCACCAAAAAACAGCATGTTAAAAACTTCTTAGCAACCAACATTTTTCATATCACCACTTCGGCTTAGTTAAAAGATTCGTGAAAAAACGCAGATAAATAACCACGATAGCAGCCACGAAAAATATTAACAATATTAACACATAACCAGGAGCTAACCCGGTGATAAAACCAATCACATCAACAATCATGTTACCGATCAAATCCACGAAAAAAGTATCCATTCTCAAACATCCTCCAACATCATCACCCGCCTAATATAAAAAAACAAGTATAAAACAAAAACAGCTATGATACTAATGAGTAAAAAAAGGTAAACACCAGGAGAAAGACTGATAAAAAATTCAAGAATATTATAAGTCATATTCTTAAATATAGTGCTAACTGTGAAAATCTTGATAGAACAAGTAGTATTAATACAACGCCATGGCATTCCCAAAACACCCGGTAAGAGTTAAAAGACTATATTAATACCCATATACTTTACTATTTAAATATTTTTCTATTTTCTACCTCTATATCTCCTATAAAAACGCCAAGCCAACCTCGCCTTCCTAAAAAGATTCTTCTCAGCATAAATACTCGCAATATCAACAGCCACATCCCAACGCATCTTCTCATCACGGAAAAGACGTATAAAAAACAAGACCCCAGCAAAAAACTGCCACAAAACAAAAACCAATAAAACAATAACGAAAACCCCGCCAGCAAAAAGAATACTAAGAATAATAAAAATAACAAAACCAACAGTGCTATCAACATCCTCACAAAGAGACCTATCAAAAGGAACACTCTTAGAAATCTGCCTAGCAATCTGCCAAGGAACATCATCCTCCTTAGTAGAACCATTCAAACAATAACCACAAAGATGACCACCATAATCAGGCTCAGACTCGTTAAGATAATCATTCCTAACACCATCAAAACACGTACCACAAACACCGCCATAATCAGCGAAGATTTCACCTATAAGAACATCCTTTACACCATTACTACAATTACCACAACGACCACCAAAATCAACATCAACCTCAGGGTTACTAATCGGATAATCCGTCCCATTAATACTCACATAAACATCCCTCACACCATTATTACACGTACCACACAACCAACCATAATCAGTACCTGTTTCTAAACCATCCCATATACCATTACTACAATTACCACAACTACCACCATAATCAACAGCCGTCTCATCACGATTCCTAATACCATCAAAACAAGTCTCGCCGCACCAAGAACCATTCCCCTTAAAACAAACCGTCTGAACCGCAACATCAGAGCTAAAATTATCAGCCACCCTCAAGTAAATATCATAACTACCACCCACACCAGGAGAAAAATTAAGGCTCGTATTCCAAGGAGCATTAATATACTCCGAGTTAACACAATACAAACTACAATTAACCACTTCAGAGAAACACTTATCATAATAAAAACCTGTCTGCGAAGTCTTCCAACAAGCATAAAGAATACTACCAACATCAGAGCTTGAACCACTAGAATTAAGCCTCACAGTCTCATTATACCAAAGAACCCAATCATCATCTAAGTCATCATCATCCACTGACGGAGAAATAACAGCGCTTACCTCGCTCTCACAAACACCGAGATTACAAGAACCACTCTCACACTCAGCATCACAATCACAACTAGAACCCCCAGGGAGCTTACCAAAACAAAAACCAGAACTATCACAACCAGCCGGGTTCTCAGCCGAGCTATTACAAACACAATAACCACTAGTCAAATCACAGTCATTATAAGTCAAGAAACCATACTTATCTATACAAACATCCGAGGAATTACAATCAATACAATACCTCGTACCACCATAATCAAGACACGAAATATTAAGAGTAGCATTATACTCGTAATACTCACATTCACAATCATAACCATCAACACAAGTACTCCACACCCAAGAACCACCAGAATAAGTCGGAGCCGGTATTTCCAAGCAACAATCCTCCTGACCAAGAACATTACAGCAATCACAAACATAAGGCGTATCTAAGTTACACACACCAAGCACCGAGAGGTTACCAGTACAATAAGGCTTATCAGGATCCGTACAGAGAGAACTATTCTCTATACCAACACTCCAACACTCACCACAGTGACCATCAGAGTTACAAATATCAGAACCGCACTGCCTATCCCTAGTACAGCTAAAACCATCATCATAAGGCTCAACGCATATACCTATCTCTGTGCTATTCTCGATTGTCACATTACAAGCATAAGCTCCCTTACATTCACTATCCCACTGACAGAAATCACCAGGGTAACCACAACTAGGCACACCACTCTGATTACAACAGAAATCAGGGTTATCAATACTATAAACACAACCACACATATAATCCTCAGGGTAACCATAACTCACGGCTTCATCATCCAAACAATAAGGTTCTATCTCGTCACAGTCTTCATCTGTCTGGTTAAACAAAGCACCAATACCAGTATAGCATTCCCCGCAACGGTTATCAGAGTTACAAGGCCGATCACCCCAACAATCACCTCGCACAGAACAATTCTCTCCGAGAACAGTCCTACACGCCTCGTAAATACCTGTCAAGTACTCCATCCTATCATGATCCGTGTCACATATCTTCGTATTAACAGGTGTTGAATCAGAACAGTACTCGTCGCTATGAGTATAATATGATAAGTAACCATATCCTCCACAAGTGTTTCTATAACTCCTATTTTGAAGAGTGAACTCGTCGCTACCATCAAAATCACATATTGGGTAATAAGCTTGGTGTGCTCCGCCACACACAGCGTCTTGATAACAATCAGCAGAAGTCGCACAAGCGTTTTCAGCTTCTGAGCCAGGATTAATCCTACAAGGAGAAGTTATTTTATCAGTCTTAGTATATTGATTAATATCGTCGTGGTCTGGGTCGCAACGGTCATCGAAAAGGTTGCTTCCAAAATAATTATCAGTATAAGAAAAACCCGTAGGATTACATTCCAAGTCTTGAGATATACTAATCCAACCAGTAGCAGAATACCTACCTATCACATCTATTAATGAACCATCACAATCGGCTCTTTTAGCATCTATCACGAAATAATCCTCAGCATCAACATTCGCTATCGAAGCGGAACCAAGACAAGACACGTATACCTTAGCATCAACCCACCCTCTCCTCTTAGAGCCAGATGGTAATCTATCACTTCTTTCTGGCAGAACATCATCGCTTTCCGTTGTAAGACAAGGCTTCCCCTCTGTAATACAAAACGTGTATAACCAGCCACTCGCACTTATACACGCAGATAAATCACTATCTAATACGAAGTAACAATAATCAAACTCATCCACTCCGGAGCTATAACCGTCACTGTCTTCGTCCCAACAAACACCCCATTCCGAGCTAAAGCCGGATAATCTTGCCTCTAAGAAAGGGTCATTAACCCAAGCAATAGAATCATAATAAGAACTTGCTTCACCATTATAAGCGTCAAAGAAGCTTATACTATAAGCTAAGCTCAGAGGTAAAAAAAATAACAAGACCCAAAAAAATACTAGATTAATCTTCCCCATTTCTTATACCACCTATAACCCATGTAAAAACCGAAAGCAAAAAACAATAATATTAAAATCTCAACAGCTATTATAGGTAACCTATTCTTAGCGACATCCATACATAATGAAAGCTTCTCATAACAAGAAGCTGAATTATTCACCCAAGCATATGCTAATGACATTTTTAAACACCGAATAAAAATCTCGCCGCTTTCTCAAGCAATTTATTAGCCAAACCCGTTTTTATAAATAAATAAAGTAAAACAATTATTACTAATATAGTCAACACAACGGTAAGCACCGAAACTATGACACCTTTCGCGATATCTGCTCCAATTCCCATTTTTTCTTTTCTTTCAATCTCATCCTCGGTAACTTCCTATTGAAATCCACGTAACCAATATCCGGGTGATTCTTAGCCACTTGCTCAATGAACCATCTGAGCTCGGAATAATAATAGGTGTTCTCTGCCTTCTTACAAATATTAGCTATCCTCTGAATGTCCAACATGAAAAGTTTAAGACTTACATCTGTGAAACTATGCTCCCATTTAAGCCTTACCTCTACTAAGTCAAGAGGTATAACCTCGGCTTTTTCTTCTTCCTTTCTTCCTCTTTTTCTTCTTTTCATCATCATAAGAATCACCACGAACTGTTCTAATAGAATCCTGATAAGTTTCTTCTGCTAAACGCCTGGCCTCCTCAACTATCATCATACGTTCAACCTGGTTCCAGTTCTGTGTTCTTCCTTGTAATATCCAATCCTCTAATATGGTTATTTGCTGAGCCTTACTTAGCTTAAAAATCTTACCAGAAGGCGTTCTCATAGAGAACATCTTATCCTTACTAAGTTCCAAGGCAACTCTTTTCCTTTCTTCTAAACGAATATCAGCTCGGCCTTCCATTTCTTGATTAATCCACTCGTTTTTCTTCTTGTTATAAGCTTCTCTCAAAGCAGTGTTTCCGTGCAGAGGAACCCGGACCCATCCTAAAAAAGTATATTCCACTCCCCCAGTAGGAGTCCTCTGAATCTTATAGAGTAAGCACCAGTTAACCTTATTAACAATATCCTTTTTATACACGTAGAGACCGTAAGGAGTGTTCTTAGTTTCTAATTGTAATGGCTGAACCCATATCTCACTCTGCATGAACTTAGCGATGATGTTATTAACGTTCTCTAAATCCATCATCTCGCTAAAAGAACCTAAACCCCCTATGGCTTTCTTGCTTTCGTCAATTATCCATATCTGACCGAACTTAGTAAGACCGTCTTTATGCTTCTGTCTTAATGTGTATATGTAATCGCTTTGACTCGAACATATATGGTCAACGCTCAGATTTATTTCCTGTTTCTTAAAAAAACCGTTTCTAAATAAGTCAATATAATCGTATAATCCTCTTCTCAGTAAGTGATTAAACATGTTCACGTAAGAAAGAGCGATTGTTTGTGCTACTTCGCTTTTCCCTCCTCTGGTTTCTCCCATGATGCTAAGTCTCCAACAACGAGCATCTTTAAGATAAGCGTACATCTCGCTGAGTAAAAAAGAAGTCATGTTAGAGTAAAAGGCTTCAGGTCTTTGCTTCCTTAGATCACCTAACACGATCAGGTCTTTCCTATCTATTTCAGGTAAATCCGAGCTTGCCAATTTCTTTGCTCACCTCAAAACCTTTAATAATATCAAGCTTCATTTCTTCTTTATAACCTTTAATATTCTTAATAACTATTACGTGTACTTCGGTAATGGCTTCGCAGAGGTATTGTTGTATCATATCATCGGTTAACTCGACGTAACCGCCGCCTGTTTCGAATTCGGTTTGTTGAGCGTCGTTCCTAATGAAACGTCTCTTGAAAGAAACTTGTTGGAATTCTCCTTTAGTGGGGTTAACGGCTCTGTCTAGCTTCCAGAGGCTTACCATCACGTCTTTGTGCGTGTTTTCTTGAATCCATTTTATTCTATTTAAGTCTTCTCTGGGTACTCCGTCCACGGCGTTAAGTAATCCGTACGCTGTTATTATTTTGGATGTGAAGTCCTCGTAAGGGATACTGAAGTAATGTTGTATCATGTACGAGAGTAACAGCATCTTAACATCAATCCCGTTCTTCTTTATTCGTATTTGTCTAGTTTTTCTTCTTCTTTTGTTTTCTCAGGAGCCAGACGCTTATATTGCAGGTCTGGGTTGAAAAGCATTCCTTTTTCCATCTGTCTCGCTCCCAGATTTAAGAGCCTTGTGGCCATTACTTGATAAGTATTATCGACTATTGCTCCCTCTAAAAGTTTTCTATAATCAATTATCTCGGTTGTCTGAGGGATTATGAAGACAGGGCACCTATAATAGAGACCTACTGGTTCGATACTTGTAGCTTGCAGTTTGATATCCCCGTTAGGAAGTCTTTGGATGAAAGATTTTAGGTCAATGTATTCTTCTTTCGTGACGGGGGTCTTACCGTCCTTCTCAAGAACTATCCTGCCATCCTTATCCTTAACTTTTCTCTTAACTCTAAAACCAAGAGGTACTTTTATCACGAATGTTTTCTCAAAGAATATCAGCCATTTTTCTTTATAAACGAGGAGGTTCCAAGTGTTATCCATGCCTATGAAGTCGCCTCTGTAATAACCTAGAAGCTTATTCTGGTAGTCTAAGACTTTAGCGCTGTGCTCCTTCTTAATAACAAACATTAACCACAGAAGTGGTGGAAACAATAGGAAAAACAATGTTGCTGGGTTAAAAGTTTTTTTAATAAGCCTCTCGTCCCTGTTCAGCTCGCAAGCCATCTTTGTTGCTTTGTATAATTGGTAGCCTGGCTCGTCTCTTTCTTTTCTCTCTTCTTCTAACTTATTAATAAGATAGAAGATTATTACTGCTAAGATGACTATTACTATCCCTACTAGTATGAAGGGCCAGGCTTCGCTAAGGAAAGTGATGAAATCTTTCAGCACGTTAGTTCCTGCTAATGCTCCGCCGTTCTGCTCGGTTACTACTGCTACAGCCATCTTTTTCTCACCGTAAAAATCATATTAATTCGATGAACTTGTTTTTAAGCTCTTTTCTTTGCTTATTAAGAACGTTTATCTCGTTCTCTAATAAGCTTATTTTCTCTTTGTACAGAGCCTTTTTATCTTCCAAATCTTTTATGCTGGCTTCTATTTTTTTCATTTCTTTCCTTAGTCTTATTATTTCTTCTATGCTGTCGTCTGATTCTTTCTCTTTTCTTTCTTCTTCTAGGCTTATGCTCTGCTCGTTTTTCATTCTTAGAGCTTCTATTATTTCTTCTGGTTCTTCAATGTTTCCTAATAGGTCTTTGTTTTTTTTCTTTCTCACCATTTTCTCAGCCTCCATTATTGCTTTTTTATCTAAAGGAGTTTCATAATTAATTATTGCTATTATCCATACACAAATTAGGGCTATGATTGTGCCTACGTAGAGGAACCATCGCATGCCACTAAGATAACTTCCTATGATTATTATAATAACAGCTAGTATACTTATACCCGTGTATTTTAGTAGGTACTTAATTTTTCTTCGTTTTGGAAAGCCTGCTGATTTTTCTTTTAATGCTTGCTTCACTTCTGCTCACCCCTGTTAATTGGGTTAATATTTTTTTCAGGTTTTTTATGGTTTCTTTACCTTCCCCGTATCTTCGCAGTCTTACTTTCAGAGCTAGTTCTTCTGTTTTACTCCATCTCATATATGTTCTCTGGTAGGTTTTTCCTTTTTTACTCTTTTGTTTGAAAATCTTTTTTGTTTTAATAACTATTTTTTTCTTAGCTTTCTTACTTATAGTCCTTGGTTTAATGCCCAGATACTTATATACTCTTGCCGACACTACTTCTGGCATCTCGTATCCTGCTTTCCTTTCTATTCTAAGAAGCAAGTCCAAGCATTCATGCCTGTAAATATCGGGGTCGAAGCTGTCCGGTAAGTTCGCTTTCTTAAAAACATCCGATAATATGTTAAGTTGTGCTTCTTCATTCCCATGGTTCTTTATTATTTTTTCTAAGTCGCTCTCAGTGAAGTGCGGCCATAACCAGTTAAGAAATCCTTGTGTCATTATTTTTCTGGCTACGCCTCCTATGTCGCTGGGTCTTGTTTTTCCTCTTCCTAATTTCATCTTGTTATTTCCTCAAATAATCTTATTGTTTTTTTATAGCTTTCCTCGTTGTTGTTTCTTAATAGTATCCCCCTATTCCTTATATTATTCTGTTCTAAAACTATTTCTGGTTTCATATCTTCTTTCCTAAAGTTATTGAATTGTTCATCCGAGAGGGGTAGGGCTACTAATCCTGAGTTAACATCAAGACTGTAAGGAAGCTTATGTATTCTTCTGTAATCGTATATTGTCGTGTCTATGTGTTCCAGTTCAAATATTATTCTTATTTTCTTAACAAAGTCTTTGTAGAAATATAGTCTCTTATCTAAGTCCATGTTTTGAAATATTTTGTTTGGAATCCAAAAGTGGAAGCCTTTGCTACCACTGAATATTAATGAGTATGTGATCTTGTTTTCGTCAAAGAATTCTTTTAGTGTCTTTACTTCTTCGTAGACGCTTCTCAGGTTTTCTGGGTTACCGTCAAAATCCATGAAGAAGTCGTAGCCTATCATGTAATCCATGTAGTCACGGTTGAATTCTGCTCTTTGTTTCGCTCTCTGCTTCGGGTCATAGCTGAATAATGGCATGTTGTTGTATTCTGCTAGTGATATGTATAGGTTATATCTTCTTTTGAAGAAGTTGAAGGCGTTCATGTTACTTCGTAGGTATGCTAGGTTATGTATTTTCAGGTTTCGTATACATCTTTCTTGGCTTAGCCAGACTGTTTCTCTTCCTCGCATTAATTTTATCATTTCAAAAAGGATTTCTGTGTTCTGGTAGTACTTTTCATATTCCATTCTTTATTATCACCGTTATTATTATGTATAAGCTTATTATTATGAGCGTAATGTATATTATTGTTTCACAGCATATTCCATTCTTGGTGTGTTCGGTAGCATTTTTCTCTTTCATTCTTGTTCTGGTATGCTGCGAAGCATACCGGGCAGATGTATGCTCTCATTTTCTTCTTATTCTCTTCTTTTTTTCTTTGTTTTTTGTATTTATATATTTTTCTAATAAGTCTATTATTCCTTGTGTTATTGTTTGGTATCTTAGGTTTATGGCTGCGTCTGGTAGTCCTAGGTCCCAGTGTTTATGTAGTATTTTTTCTATTCTTGTTTTTAGTTCTTTTTCTTTCATGGTATTCCTCTTCTTATTATTCTTTTGAAGTTAATCTTTGCTCCTAGTTCTTTTTTTATGAAGGTTACGGCTTCTAATGGCTTTTTATCTTTTCCGTTAGTGTATATGTCTATTAATGCCATTTCGTATTCGGGATGCGTGTGTATTGCGATATGGCTTCTTTGCATGATTATTATTAGGCTTATTCCTGTTGGTTCTGTTTTTTGGTATCTGAAGCCTGTTGGTTCGCACAGGGTTTTTTTCGCACTTATTTTTCCTATATCTATGAGGTATTTAATGTCGTTTAGTTTTTTTCTATCGCAACCTAGTAGGTCTAGTAGTATGTGTGTTCCTTGTGGTTTGTTTTCGTTATTCATCGTTTTTTCGTCTCATCACAGTTCTTTTTTTTTATAGGAATATTCTTCTTAGGCTTTCTCCTAGGAATCTGGAGAATTCTCTTAGTTCCGGGGATAAACCCGGGTCTGGGTTGCTTAGTTCTTGGCATAGTAGTTCCATTTCTTGTTTTTCTCGGTCTCCTAGTCTTATCATTTTTTTCATGGTTTTATGTTTCCTAGTTTCTGATCGTATTCGTATAGTGTTTGCCTGCTCACCCCTAGGGTCTTGTAATAGAATTCTTTTTTCTTGTTCGGGTATTTTCGTAGTAGTTGTTTGTATTGCCATAGTTTTCCTTTGGTTTTGGGGTGTGTGTATTGTTGTAGTAGTGTATGTATGTATATGAACATTTCTCTGAAGTAGAATGCGTTTTTTATTATTATTTTTTTGTTTTTTTTTTCTTCCGGGTTTTTTTCTAGGTAGTTGTATACTCCGAATCTTATTATGTCACTCATTGTTCTGCTTAGAAATCCGTAGTCGTCGCTGTCTAGTGGTATTAGGTCTCTGACTTGTATGTAGTTGTAGTATTGTTCGTGGAAGTCCAGGTAGGCTTCTTTTTCTATGATTACTTCTTCTACTTCGCCGGATTGGTCTGATATGTTTATTTCGAATTCTCCTCTGGTTTGTGCTTTCATGTATGTCAGGTTTGGTTGTACGAATAAGGGTGTGAATCTGCTTAGTAGTGCTTTGTCTCTTTGTGAGCCTTCTCGTACGGGGTATTCCATAGCGTAAGCTATGCATGAGAATAGCATGGAACCTGTGATCCTGTTTTCTTTGATTATGAAGTATCCGTATTTACCTCTATATTTGTAGGGTGTTTTGACTTTGAAGCCTATTGTTCTGGAGACTCTTTGGTTTTCGAGTAGTCCTAGTAGTGCTCTTTGTCCGAAGAAGTCTACGTTGTTCCATTCGTCTATTATGAGTATTTTTCCTCCTAGTTGTGTTATTAGTGGGGGTACGTAGTCTCCGTCTCTGGTTATGCTTCCTTCTAGTCCTGGTCTTGAGAAGTCGTCGGCGGGGTGTATTTTGTATGGGTGTTCTTTCTCTAGTTTTTTGGTTATGCTTGATTTGAATGTCCCGAAGGGTGATACTAGTAGTATGTGTAGTTGTGGTCTTAGTTGGAATTCTTTTTGGTTAGTTTCTTGTATTGTTATTTTTTTCATTTTTCTTAGTGTGAAGCAGGTTGAAAATGCGATGTCTAGATATTCGATGTTCATGGTGGTTTACCATTTTTTTTTTGTGGTGGGGAAAAAAGAAGAATAAAAATATTTTTATTCTGTTTCTTTTTTTTTTCTTTTTTTTTTTTTTGTTACGAATCCTAGGTAGGTGTTTCCTTGTTTATCTGTGTAGTCTCTTAGTATTACTTTGGTTCCTATTAGTTCTTTTAGTGTTTTGGCTTTTTGTCTTTGCATGAATTGTCTTATTTTGGCTTTTGGGCTTTTGCTTATTCCCCATTCGCCGTTCTCGTTTTTTTTCATGTTGAAGAGTTCTGAGGCTCTTATTTCTTTGGTGTTTCCGTCTTTGTCTGTGAATTCTGCTATTTTTTCGGTTTCTATGCGTAGTACTTTTACTTTTCTTTTTAGGTCGTCGTGCCATTTCCCGGTTTCGTCGTAGTGTGTTTCTACTTCTATTGGTGTTATTCTTTCTATTTTTTTTTGTTGTCCTACGTATTCTTCTAGGTCTATTCCTACGCCTACTTCTATTTCTGGTATTTGGTCTAGGTCTACTAGTTGTTCTTCTTTTATTTTTTCTTCTTCCATTTTTTTTGTTCCTCCTTTTCTTTTTTTTTTTTTTTTTTTTTTTTTTTTTTTTGTTTTT
>Ga0190334_1000540_pt1 | contig 18510 bp, 17 predicted proteins | sample 48720478_MG_FD_161270 | JGI IMG/M metagenome (GOLD analysis project Ga0190334, IMG submission 161270) | Hydrothermal vent sediment bacterial communities from Southern Trench, Guaymas Basin, Mexico - 4872-04-7-8_MG | ecosystem: Environmental > Aquatic > Marine > Hydrothermal vents > Sediment ...
TTACGCAACTAAAGGGGATGAAACGCTATAAAAAACAGCTAGTTATTATTGAAGGTGAAGAAGATCTTTATACCCAAAGGAAATTACACCCTAATGCTATTCGCGGCATGTTAGCTACCATCTGCATAGATTATGGCGTTCCCATATTGAACACAAAAAATAACGAAGAAACCGCTTTGCTACTGGCAGTAATAGCAAAACGTGAACAGTCTGATGAAAAAAAAGGGTTCACTTTGCATTCTTTAAAGCCGTTAACATTAAAAGAACAACAGGAGTACATCATATCTGCTTTGCCTGGCATAGGTCCGGTATTAGCTAAACCTTTGTTAAAAAAACTAGGTTCTGTGAAAAAAGTGATTAATGCGAGCAAAGAAAAGTTAAAGAAGATAGATTTGATTGGAGAGAAGAAAGCAGACAAAATCAAGGAAGTAGTTGATTCTGAGTATGATTAAGAAGTTTCATCATCTGAAACAAATAAAGGTTCTGTGCTTTTCATGCCCTGGATAATCCTAATCTTGTTTTTAATGAATCTCTTAAATTTCTCTGCATCTTCTGTCTGGACTTTTGCAATGATATCGTATCTGCCGAAAATCTCGTGAATCTCTTTTATCTCGTCATATTTTGATAGAGCAGTTTTAACTAGGCCTTCTTTACCGTGTTCCGCCCTTATCAAAAGATATACTAATACCATTGCCTTTCCTAATTTTAGGTAATATAAAAATGTTTTTACGAAAATAAAAATTCAATATAAAATTTTCAATTCGAAAATTAAATTTTTAATTTTCGAAAACAATATAAATTTTCAAAATTTTAGACTAAGAAATGGATCATAAAAAAATTCAAGAAAAAATTGCTGAAGGATACATTCAGCTTAGGATTATTATTGAAGTTATCGGAAAGCCAAAAGACTTTGTTGAACAAAGTTTAAAATCTCATCTTGACAAGATTAAGTCTGATAAAACATATTTAATAGTGAAAGAGACAGTTGAACCAGCTGAAAAACAAGAAAATTTTTTCAGTACTTTTGCTGAAATCGAACTTTTAGTTAAGAAATCTGCTGACATAATCTCACTCTGCTTTGATTATATGCCGTCCAGTGTTGAAATTTTGGCTCCAGAAAAAATAATAATAAAGAATAGCGAGTTTGCCGGTTTCTTGAACGATTTACAGGCAAGGCTATTGGCGCTTAATACAGGCATTATACAATTGAAAGATAAAAACACATTATATATAAAAAATGCCGCTGTTTTACTAAGGAATTTTATAGTTGTTTTGTTAAGCACGAGACAACTAACTTTAGATGAAATGCAGCCATATATTGGAGTTAAAAAAGAGGATATTGAAAAAGTGTTAAATGTTTTGATAAAAGAAAATAAAGTTAAAAAACAAGGGAAAAAATATTCAGTAGTGCCAAAAAAATGAGTGAAGAAAAAAAAGATTATAAAAGACAGGTTGAAGCTTTGTTGTTTGCCTCTGGCAGATTTATGGATGTTAATACTTTACTTAATTTAACAGGAGCATCTAATAAAAAAGTCTTAATCAATAATATTGAAAAGTTAAAAAAAGAGTATGACGGGCGTAATTCTCCATTAATGATTGTAAAAGAAAAAGATGGGTGGAAATTAACTGTGAGAGAAACATACTTGCCTTTAGTAAGAAAAATTGTTTCTGAGACAGAACTGCCAAAAACCATCCTTGAGACATTGGCAATAATTGCGTGGAAGTCTCCTGTGTTGCAAAGCGATGTTGTAAAGATAAGGCATAACAAAGCATATGAACACATTTCTGAGCTAGTTGAGCTGGGATTTATAAGGAAAGAACCTTCAGGAAGAAGTTATATGCTTAATTTAACAGAAAAGTTTTATGAATATTTTGAAGTTGCCGGCGCAAAAAATATAAGGGATGTGTTCAAAAAAGTTGTGGGCAGACCAAAGCAAACAAAAGTAGACGATTTTGATAACATGCCTGATTGGTATAAACAAGGTGCTGCGTTCTTAGATGAACCTGATTTAGAAAAGCAAGCCACTGCAAAAATTGATGATATTTTAAATTCAGAACAAAGAGAATCTGAAAAAGAAGTTAGTGAAAAAAACAGCGATATATTTAATGAATTATAGATAACAAAAAAACTTATAAACCATTGTGTTTATTATTATTTAATCATGGACAGTTTTCATAATTACTTGAAAAAGCAACTTCTAGAATATGTTAAGGCGGAACGGAAAAAAGGCATACCTTTAAAACAAATAGAGAAAGTTTTGTTGGATGCTGGACACCAAAAAAATGCTGTTGATGAGGTTTTTTCTGAACTTGAAAAAGAAGAAGCAGGCATGGCCCCTGAAAAACACAAGGAAGAAGTTGAAAATGATTTGATTAGTATGATAAAAAGTGGTTTTACGCAGTTTATGGCTCAGCTAAATAAAAAGGAAGTTAGTGAAGCTAAAAAAGATTTTAAAAAAAGTGATACAGATGAACTAGTTAAAGAAGTAATTGAAGAAGCAGAAGTGATTGAAGAAAAGACTGTCCTTGAGTCTGTTGCTTTTTTTGTGTATTTGATAATTATGGCGTTAATAATGTTGTTTACAGCAGGTTCAACAGACGCCGAAATCATAAAGGTCATAATAGGGTTTTCGCCTGCAATAATTAACGCTTTTGTTTCGTTTTTATCAATAAATTTATCAGATAATGTGCCTTTATATATGTTCATACCTTTATTGATAGTTTCTGGATTTTACGCAATTGGCAGATTTACAGGCATGTCTTTATTTGATGGGATGGACATTGAATCGTTGAGCGTGGTTAACTTTCTTTTTTCTTTTGCTTTTAATGTTTTGTTGTCTTATATAAGATTTATCAAGCCAAATAATATGAAAAGACAGGTGGTTGAAATACCAAAATATAATTACACAAAAAAAAGCGCAACTATTAAACCTTCTCTAAAACAAAATAAGCCCACCCATTCCCATAACACCAAAAAAAAAGTGCATAGGAAAGAAATCAAAGATTTAAAAAAAGAGTTCAATCTGTAAAATGTTTCTTGTAAAATGTCCTAACTGCAGAAACAATATGAAGTATAATCCAAGATCAAAACCAAAAAAGAAAAAATGTGTTTATTGCGGTCATACGTTCTCTGTACACCCTAATCAAAGAAAAAGCAGGATTATAAATTAGGTGAAGTCTTCTTTTAAAGGCTCGCCTTTAATATTTTGCGTATACCTACACTTAGGGAATCTATTGCATGCTAGGAAATGGCCGTACATACTTTTTTTTATTATTAAAATGCCTTCTTTGCATTTAGGGCATTCTTCCTCAACAATGTGTCTTTTCATTTCGCTCTCTTCTTTCCTTACCATAATATCGTCTGATTTCTTGCTCTTGCATTGTTTGTTAATGCAAATCTGTTTTGGAATTTTTCCTTTTCTTACCTGAATGACAGGATAACCGCACACATCACAAGATTTGCCTGTGCTTTTTACTTCTCCAGACCGTGGTATGTTAAACGTTGTCTTACATTTAGGATATCTGTTGCAGGCTATGAACCTTGAATTGTTCTTTTTATTATGCAAAACATGAAGCTCTCCTTTTTTACATACTGGACACACGCCAATATAGCTTTTCTCTCGCTCTGTCTCAAGATAGGCTTTAGCAAGTTCCTTTCCTATTTCGGCTTCGTGTTTTTTGAATATGTTTAAGACATGTATCAGTTCTTGTTCTGCCTTGTCAAGGATCTTTTTTAGTCCAAGTTTATGCTTCCTTATCTTTTCCATGTCTTCCTCAAAAGATTTTGTGAGTTCTTCATCTATGATGTCTGGACAATATTTTTTTAAGGTTTCAATGGTTTTCATGCCTAATTTTGTAACTTCTATTGACTTGCCAATGATGTATTCTCTGTTGTATAAATTTTCAATTATCTGGGCTCTTGTTGCCTTTGTCCCGAGATTGCGCTTCTCGAGCTCTCTAATAATTGTAGCTTGGGTGAACCTCCGTGGCGGTTCAGTCTGTTTTTCGATCTTATTAATTTTCTTAACATGAATATTGTCTTTCAACTCTAGCTTTGGCAAGGTTTCTTCTTTTAACTTGACATAAGGCTGATATAATGTATGCCATCCTTTCTCAATGGTGCGTGTTCCTCTTGCTATGAAAAATTCTGAATTCACATCTATTTTAGCAGTTATTGTCTGTCTTATAGCTGGCTCACCAAAAGTTGCAAAGAACCTTTTTACAATTAAATCATAAAGTTTTTTCTGATTTTGTTCTAATGTTTTAGGTGTTATTCCTGTAGGATATATTGCCGGGTGAGCAGGATCTGTCTTTTTGCCATTATTAGGAAGAAGTTTTGTTTTTAAGACAGCTTGACATAGTTCTGTATATAAAGACTGTTTCATTAAATTATTCAGGATTTTTTTAAGCCCTATTTTTAAAGACAATTGTTGAGAGCTTGTCCTGGGGTAAGAGATATAACCTCTTGAATAAAGATCCTGTGCTATGTCAAGGGTTCTTTTCGGAGAAAAGCCAAATAAGTGATAAGATTCTGTTTGTAATGTTGTTAAATCAAAGGGATACGGCGGCGGCTGTTTTTTCTCTGTTTTTGTAACATCTATAATTGTTCCGTTATGTCCTTTTGTTTTTGCTAATATTTGAGATGCTTCTTTTTCATCCCAAAACTTGTCTTTATAATGCCATGCTTCAATATCAGCAGAACCTTTCTTACCTAATAATTGTAATTGCCAATATTTTTTTGGCTTGAATGTTTGAATTTCTTTTTCGCGTTCAGCCATTATCTGCAAAGCAGGCCCTTGTACTCTGCCTGAAGACATTGTCCTGTACGCTTTTTGCTTTCTTATTGCTAAAGTTAATGCTCTACTCAAATTAATGCCGTACATCCAGTCTAGATAATGACGTGCTTCGCCGGCTTTTGCCTGGCCCCAGTCTAGTGTTTTAGACATTTTTTGATATGCTTCTATTAAATCTGGTTTTGTTAAAGTGGAAAATTTCATGCGCTTGGCATCTTTTTGGTTACACAAAAACCTAATAACATTTAATCCGATAACTTCTCCTTCAATGTCATAATCGCATGCAACGACAAAAGAAGACGATTGCTTAGCCACTTTTTTTATTAAATCAGAATATTTTTTTGCATATAATGAATTTTTATTATCTTTATAAACTGGTTGCCAATGAATATCAAAAACCGGATACTTAAAAGATTTTTTCTTTTCTGCTATTGTAAATAAATGACCTACTGCAGGCACAACAAAAATATGTTTATTGTTTTTTTTAATACGGTAATAACTAACACCGTTCTGCTTTATTGTTTCTATTTTATCGGATAAGGCAAGCGCAATTCTTCTTGCAGCAGATGGCTTTTCCGTAATAATAAGTTCATGAACCATTCTTTTAAAGAACTTGGGCTTTGTATAAAAAAGTTTTGTGCCATAATATTTAAAATTAAATGTAATATGCGTTTATGCATGGATAATATAATAAAAAGAATTCTTGAAAACATAAAAACAACAGACAATGATGCAATTTTATCTGAAACTAGCAATGAATCTGTTCAAATAAACAAAGATAATTTTCAGGATATAAAAGAAAAAAAATCAAATAAAACATTGGCTTTTATAGACGGAGGAAACCTCGAAATAATAAAAAGTCCTTCATTTTCTTTATTCTTTAACAGGATATATTATACAGTATACCAAAATAATAAACGGATTAATAAGAGAACATTTGAGTTTTACACGTTAATAACAACTCTAAATAAAGATAAGTTGTATTATAAAACAGAATACTTCTTTACAAAGAATAAATTTCCTATTAAAAACTATGAGTTTGATTCTTTTGACAACACTTTAACAATAGGAAATACACGAGCTTCAATTTCTATTATTGGAAATGTTATTAGAAGATTTGCTGAATTAATTACAGCAAAAGACATTAAGGCAGATTATATAATATTAGATGGGTCATTAGAACCAAAATATACTTATGAAAATGATTTAATTAAGCATTTGCCAAAAAAGGTTTGTGGATTATCAAAAACCTCAGCAGTATTAACTAAACAAGGTAATTCTATTACCGCACATCTTAGTAAACTAACTAGCAAAAAAACCTGGTTTCATAATGTAAATTCAAGATTATATTTTCTAAAATTGCACGATAAATCAAAGCATGTTTTCAGATTTGAATCAAATTTAGAAAGCATAAATGAAATTGTCTCATTATTAAAAAAAAACAGTAGAGACCCTATCTTTTTAGGTTATCCCTACGGTTTAATAGAGGCTGATAAATTTGCCCGTGTTACAAAAAAAGAAAAAGAAATTCTGCAGTTACAATTAATGACTAAATTTAAAAAAAATCTAACAAAAATAGAGCCTTATTTATCTGCTTTGGATGCACATGACATATTAGACAATATTGGTTAAATTTATATAGTATTATGTTAAATAAAAGATTCATGTATGATGTTATTACTGTTGGTTCTTCAACAATAGATGTGTTTGCAAAGGTTGAATCTGAATTAATAAAGATAAAGACAGCTCATGAAGAAGAAGAATTGATTGCGTATCCTGCAGGATCTAAACTCTTGATTAAAGATTTAGATTTTTTAACTGGCGGTGGTGGCACTAATACTGCTGTTTCTCTTGCTAGGTTAGGATTAAAGGTTGCTTATTTAGGAAAGACAGGGCACGGCAGTAATTCTGGGTTGATCTTAAAAAAACTAAAAGCTGAAAAAGTAAACTTTATTGGTATAAGATCAAAAAAACACCACGCCGGTTATTCAATAATATTAGACAGTTTAGAAGGCGACAGAACAATATTAGCATATAAAGGCGCCAATAATTTCTTAGATATGAAAGATATTATCTTTTCTAAATTAAAGACAAAATGGTTTTATTTTTCTAGTATGGTTGGAAAATCTTTTGAAACATTAAAAAAACTGGCTCAATATGCTGAAGGCAACAATATTAAAATTGCCTTTAACCCGAGCAATTATTTGGCTGAAAAAGGTCATGAATACTTAAAAGAAGTTTTAGAAAGAACAACTATTTTAGTTTTAAACATGGAAGAAGCTGAGTTGATTGGCGGAAAATTAAAAACAGAACTTTTAATAAAAAAATTAATGTCTTTCGGACCAAAAATTGTTGTAATTACAGATGGTAAAAAAGGACTTTACACAATACATAAAAACAATTTTTTATATGTGATGGCTAACAACGTAAAAATTGTTGAGACAACCGGCGCAGGCGATGCCTTCGCCTCTACTTTCCTAGCTGGAATAATCAAAAAGAAACCTATTGAATTTTCATTAAGAATGGGTCTGCTCAATGCAGAATCAGTAATAACAAAAGAAGGCGCTAAAAACGGCTTACTTACATATAATACTCTTTCTAAATTAGTTAAAAGTAAGCCTCCTAAAATTAAAAAGAAAAAAATATAGTTTTTACTTGCTAAAAATTTATAAATAATTAGTTCTCAACACACTTTTTCCAAAAATGATTAAGTATAACAGAGCCGGATTATATATTGAAAGAAAAAAGAAGTCTAAGCAAACTTCAGTGAAAAAAGAAGAATCAACTGACTGGATTAACGTGTTTCTTTTTGCCTTGCTCTTAATAGTCGTTATATTATTTGTTTTTCTTTAAATAATCTAGATAACCTTGTTTATATTTATATCCGTTAGATTTTGCTATCTTCAATATTGCTTTGTCAAAATTACTGCCGTATTGGGCGGCTTTCTTTTTCCTAAATGCAAAATCTTTGTCTAAACCTAATTCAAGAGCTGTTTTTCTCAAGATATATTTTTTATAGCGAGATTTTATCTTTAAATCCCCTGATATTTTCATAGCTTCTGTAATCAAGTCTTTATCCAAGAAAGGTGTTAGAAAAACTATATCATAAGCTTGTGAAATTGCATAATCTCTTTTTAAATCACGTTTCCACATTGTTTTTAGGCCATGCCAACATTCTTCATTTATGTTTTTGGAATTTTCATGCCTTTGATACCCTGCAAATATCTCTTCACTTCCTAAACCTGAAAAAAAACTCTTTAGATTATCTTGCTTTGCTAATTTTATAGCTGCTAATTCAACACTACCAACACCCAAATTTACAATATTAATTAATTCATGGCCCAATACTGTTGCTGTTTTTTCAAATATTTGTCTGATTTCATCAATAGAAAATACCTTTTCTTTATATGGCAGATTTAATTTTTTAGATACTTTTCTAGCAAATTCAATATCTTGAGAACCTTCTATGCCAACAGTATAACAAACAAAATCTTTAGAAAATTTCTTGCATAAATAAGCAATTAAAGTTGAATCAATCCCGCCAGAAAACAATATGCCAAATTTTTCTTTAGGGATTCTTTTTTTAACTGCATTCATTAGTATAATTTTTAATTTAGAGACTGCTTGTTTTTCATTATTAATAATTTCATCTGTGCGCAAAGAATCAATATATTTACTCCAAGAATAATAAGAAATTAATTTTTCGCTTTCCAATATATTTGAAAGAACCATCATTTTAATAAACAACATCATATTTTAGAATATAACATTCTCTCTGGTCTTTAATTGCAGTAAACTTGGATATTTTTTCTTTTATTTCGTCTATGGTTATTTTTGGTTTTTGTTTTTTATTATATTTTATATCTAAAAACTCTATTTTATTGTAGCATGCATGTTTAGATAATTTAGATAAGATATAGTTATCAGTTATTTTATAGACATTGTTTTTACATTGAATTAGTCCTTTCTGAATTAAGTTATTTAAATCTTGTTTAACATCTAAAGGAAAGCCTTTTTTATTTAAATCCTCAAGAGTGAATTTTTTTAATTGAAAGGCGGCATGCAATATTTTAATTTCCTTAGCAGATAATTTATCTAATTCTGGCAATTTTTTTGTTTTAAATTCGTCCACATTAACAACTACTTCTCCATTAACAGATTCAATTAACAAACTATATTCTATATTGTTATCTTTACACACAAATAAATAGCCCGGCACCAAAATATTATTTACTGATTTAATTTCTTTATCACTCATTAATTTTAAATCTTTTAAAGATATTTTTGGTTTTATTACTGGTAGCAAGTCATTTTTTTGAAATTCTTCTACTTGCTCAAAAAACTGTTCTTCCTTTACTGTTTCTAATATTTCCTGGGCATGCCCCCCGTGTTTAGTCATTCTCGGTCTAATATTAACGAATAAGGGCATCTCTACCATGCCCGTTATTAATGCAGTGCCCACAGATAAATTTTTAATTTCTTCCTGTGATTCTGCTGTAATGCCTTCAACACTATTTGCTATTGCCTTAATATCATTTGGGTTTGTAACTTTCATAATTATCTGAGTAGTACATTGGCTTAATACAGATTTATCAACACGGGCAGGCCTCTGACTAATAACACATAAACCAAGACCAAATTTACGTCCTTCAGATGCTACTGTTCGCAAAATTTTTGAACATCTGGTTTCGCCAAAACTTCTTTCAGGACAATAATTATGGGCCTCCTCAATAATCGTAAAGAACGGCGGTATTTTTCCTTTTTTTCTTAGCTCATATAAATCCTTCATTAATTTATACACAATAATTTCCTGCACATCCGGTGACACCCCTTTTAAATTTATTATTGAGCATTTTCCCGGCTGGATTAATTCATTATATGGAACAAAACTATCTGAAAAAATTTCTAAATTGTTGAGATGTTCTAAATTGTTAATTAAGGTCCATTTCGCATTATTTTCTTCTTTTTCTAACTCTAATAATACTGTTGTGAAATTTATTGTGTTAAGGTGTTTTAATGCGCTATATAAAAGACCAATTTGGCCAGAAGATAATTTACCAGGAAATAAATGTATAATCTCATTTGAAGACAAGTTATTGTTTAATCTTAAGGGCCTTAAAGCGGGATTAAGCTTTGTATCACCATATTCTTGAATGTTGTCAAATTTTTTAGGATGTAAATTCCATTTTTTTAATGTTTCTGATTCCTCTTCATTAGCTTCTTTTAAACTTGTGTATTCGCCATGTGGATCTATCACAAGAATTGGAACCTTCTTATCAATAATCTCTTCTATCAAAACACCAACTGTATAAGATTTACCTGCTCCTGATTTTGCTAATATTGCAACATGTTTAGTAAGTAATTTTTTTAAATCAAGTAAAACATCAATATTTTTCCCTTCCAACCTGCCAATATAAGCTCCTTTTTCAACATCTTCTAATTTTATAACGGATTTAATAAAATCATCTTCTGCTTTTAGAACTTCAGCATTCTGGTCAAAAGGTATTCTAATTGGTTTTATTCTGCCTTTATTATCTTTATAACCTATAACGATGCATTTAGCAACATCTTTATCTGTTCTAATAATTTCAATTACTTGGCATAACACATAATCATATGCTCTATGTAATACTTGTACATATTCAAATTTCTTTGTTTCTTTTTCTATTAAAAATTGGAAATGTGTTGTTGTTATTTTTCCAAATATTTTTCCAAGAATCATTATTTACTAAAAACAGTGTGTATTTATTAAGATTGTTGTAAATAAAAAACTTTATAAGAAAACAATTATTCAAGAGCAATCATGAGGTCTTTGGTTACGGGCGGCGCGGGATTTATAGGCAGCCATTTATGCGAGGCTTTATTGAAAGAAGGCCAAGAAGTAATCTGCGTGGACAATTTAGGCAGTGGTAACTTTGAAAATGTCCGTTCCCTTACAAAAAACAAAAAGTTTAGATTTATCAAGCACAACATAATTGAGCCGTTGCAATTAATAGAGGGTAAGATTGATTTTATTTATCATCTTGCATCGCGAGCCAGCCCTAAGGATTATCAGGAGTATCCTGTTGAAACTGCGTTAGCAAATTCTGTTGGCACAGACAGAATGGCAAAATTAGCATTAGCCAAAAATGCAAAATTATTATTTGCCTCGACAAGCGAAGCTTACGGCGAGCCGAAAGAACACCCTCAAAAAGAATCATATTGGGGCAATGTTAACCCTGTTGGTGTAAGGAGCTGTTATGATGAATCAAAAAGGTTTGGTGAAGCTCTTCTAATGGGGTATCATAGAGAATACAATGTTGATGTAAAAATTGTTAGGATATTTAACACATATGGTCCTAAAATGAGGATAGATGACGGCCGGGTCATACCAAATTTTATAACACAAGCACTTGAAAATAAGCCTCTAACTATATACGGCGACGGCACACAGTCAAGATCTTTTTGTTATGTTGATGACATGGTTAAAGGAATTATAAAAATGATGAATTCTAAAGAAACCGGACCTAAAAATTTAGGAAATCCGAAAGAATTTACAATTTTGGAGACTGCCAAACTTATTAAAAAATTGACCAAGTCAAGCTCGGATTTTGTTTTTATGGACTTGCCAAAAGACGACCCTACAAAGAGGCGGCCCGATATTTCACATGCCAGAACTTTGTTAAGCTGGGAGCCAAAAATTGAGTTTGAAGAAGGTCTGAAAAAAACTATTAAGTGGTTCAAAACAAGGTTACATAAATAATATGCAAAATGTAATTTCAATATTTAAAAAATTGTTTTTCTTCCCACACCAGTTAATAAAACAATTTGGTTTTTTCATGCAGAGCGTTGTTAATTTTATTATTTTAATCCCTGTCTATTTTATTGGAATTGGTATAATGTCTCTTGTATCAAAGATTATGAAAAAATCATATCTCAATTTAAGTAAAAAAAAGAAAAAAAGCTATTGGTTAAAGAGAGATAAACGATTAGATGCTAAAGGCACTGAATATAGAATGTTTTAGGTAATAATAATGTATATATTAGGACTATCTTGTTTTTATCACGATGCGGCTGCTTGCTTAATAAAAAACAATAAAATCATTGCTGCTGCTGAGGAAGAACGTTTTACAAGAAAGAAACACGATACATCTTTTCCAATTAATGCTATAGAATATTGTCTAAAAGAAGCTAATATAACCTCTAAAGAGCTAAATTATATTGCTTTTTATGAAAAACCTTTACTGAAACTTGAAAGATTGATGTCGCAACATTCAGAGATGTTTCCAAAATCATACTGGTCTTTCTACAAAGCAATACCTTCTTGGCTAACCGAAAAATTAAGAATCCAATATTTAATTAGAAGAAAATTAAAATATAAAAGCGAAATTTTCTTTATAGACCACCACAAAAGTCATGCTGCGTCTTCTTATTTGGTTTCTCCTTTTAAACAGGCTGCTATTTTTACTTGCGATGGTGTTGGTGAATGGAACACAACTACATTAGGTTATGGTAAAAATAATAAAATTAAGATAAAAAAAGAACTTCATTTCCCCCATTCTATTGGGTTATTATATAGCACTGTTACAACATTTTTAGGGTTTAGAGCAAATGGTGGTGAAGGTAAAGTTATGGGTCTGGCAGCTTATGGTAACTCAAATAAATATTATAAAAAATTTAGGAAGATTATTGATATAAAAGAAGACGGCAGTTATTTTTTGGATATGGCTTATTTTGTTTATCATTATAAGTTAAAAATGTTTGGAGATAAATTTGTTCAGTTATTTGGCCAGCCAAGAAAACATGATGAAAAATTAACAAAGAAACATCAAGATATTGCCGCTGCATTACAAAAGATTACTGAAGAAGTTATCTTAAAATCATTAAACTATCTTTACTCCATAACAAAATCAAAAAATCTATGTTATGCTGGCGGTGTTGCGCTAAACAGTGTAATTAACGGAAAAATATTGCAAGATACGCCCTTCAAAAGAATATTTATACAACCTGCTGCAAGCGACGCGGGCAGTGCTATGGGTGCTGCTTTATATGCATATAATTCAATTTTAAAAAATAAAAAAAGGTTTCTATTAAAAAATGCTTATCTTGGTCCTTCTTTTTCTAAAAAGGAGATTAAGACTTTTTTAAACAAAAAAAATGTAAATTATACTGAGTTTGAAGATGATAAAGAGCTCCTTAAAAAAACAGCACAATTAATCAACAAAAACAAGATAATTGCATGGTTTCAAGGAAGAATGGAATTTGGTCCTAGAGCATTAGGAAATCGAAGTATATTAGCAAACCCATGTAACCAAAAAATGAAAGACATACTTAATTTAAAAGTAAAACACAGGGAACCTTTCAGACCGTTTGCACCTGTAATTACATATGAAAATATGAAAGAGTATTTTGAAGGTAATTATGAAGTTCCTTATATGCTTCATGTCTTCAAAATAAAAAGAGACAAAATAAAGAAAATCCCTGCTGCTGCACATGTTGATGGTAGTGGCAGATTACAAACAATAAAAAAACATCAAAATAAAAGATATTATGATTTAATTAAAGAATTTCAAAAGTTGTCTGGCGTTCCTATTTTATTAAATACGTCTTTTAATGTAAGGGGAGAACCAATTGTTTGTAATCCAGAAGATGCCTTAAATTGTATGATAAATACTGGAATTGATTATTTGGTATTTGAAAATATCTTAGTAGAAAAAAATAAAAATCTGCATCTTATCTCTAAATAAATGGCAAAAAACAAAAATATTTTAATTGAATTATGGGACTTCCTAAAAGTTAGGAAAGTGTGGTGGCTCACACCAATTATTGTTATGTTGCTATTGGTTGCTATTCTAATTATCTTTGGCCAAAGCTCGGCAGTAAGCCCCTTTGTATATGCCTTGTTTTAGTTGAATTTTTATATATAACTGGTTTTTCTTGCTTTATATGAAAGTTTTAATGATATCAGAATATTTTTATCCTTTTGGAAAAGGAGGCGGCGAGATAAGCGCATTTTTGTTAGCAAAAGAACTGGCAAAATCTGGAATTAAGGTTCATGTACTTACCTCTGGTTTTAAAGGCCTAAAAAAAAGACAAACCATCAACAAAGTAATTATTCACAGATTATTAAAAACAGGCAATGACCCGACAAAAGTAAAAGACAACATAAAAAGAATAATCTGTTTTGAAAAATCATTATTAAGACAGGTTGAGAAATTAGATAAAAAAGAAAATTTTGATATTATTCATTGCATGAATATAAGCAGCATGCCTGCTGTGAAATTAAAAAACAAAATAAAGAAAAAATTTGTTTTGCATGTTAATAGTCCTGTTGCTTTTTGTCCCAAAGGCACATTAATGTATAAAGACAAAGAAACATGTGAAAGGACATGCACAAGAACAACCTTTTTAGGCTGCCATCTTAATTCAAAATTAATTGGAAAAACAAACTTAAGATTTTATTTAAAATATAATCCTTTTATAATATATGTTATAAGAAAAAGATTTGAAGAATATCAAAACTTAATAAAAAAATTTGATTTTTATATGCCTATCAGCTCATTCATGAAAAAAAGATTGCTTACTTTTGGAATAGCAAAAAACAAGGTTAAAGTAATATATAATTTAACTGATTTTGAGAGATTTTTTAAATTAAAGCAGCCAAAAAACAAAACACCCAAAATATTATATCTTGGCCCTTATACAAAACCAAAAGGTCCCCATTTAATAATAAAGGCATTAAAAAAGATTAAACTGCCCTATGAAGCTAATTTTTATGGAAAGGGTCCTTTAGGGAATGATTTAATTAGAGAAGCACATAACTTGCCAATTAATATCCATAAGCAAGTTAATTATAGCAAGATACCAAAAATTCTCGGCGAACACGATATCCTTGTTTTCCCTTCCCTTGTTAGCGAAGCTTTTGGCCGTGTTGTTTTGGAAGCATGTGCTGCTGGCAAGATAGTAATCGCATCTAGAATTGGTGGAGTGACTGATATTATTAAACATAATAAGACAGGATTATTATTTGAACCTGGAAATATAAATAAGTTAAAAAGCCTTTTAGAATATGTATTAAGGAGAGACATCCACATTAGTCTAAAACAAGTTAAAAAAAGAATAAATAAAAAATTTTCTTATGAATACAGTCTATCAAAAATACAAAAAATCTACAAGAAGTTAATTAAAAGATGAAAATATTAATGCTTGGCATATATAATATAGAAGATTATTCTCGAGGAAGAGTTATCTATAATGGCTTAAAAAAAAACAAGGCAAATGTAAAAAGATATTTGCCAAAAGGTCCATTAAAATATATAAAACTAGCTATCCGATTATTAAAAAAAGATTATGATGTCCTTTTTGTAACAGGAAAGATATGTTTATTTGTCAGCTGGATATTAAAACCTATACACAAAAAGAAGATTTTTTTTGATGCTTTTATCTCTGATTATGACAATCTTGTTAATGATAGGAAAGTTGTAAAAAAAAGCTCATTAAAAGCTAAATTTCTGTGGTTAATTGATAAGTTCTCATGCCAAATTTCAGATTATATTATTTTAGATACAAAAGAACACGTTAAGTATTTTGTAAATGAATTTGGGTTGAATAAGAAAAAATTTTATGTTGTTTATATAGGCGCGGATGAAAATATATTTTATCCAAGGAAAAGTAAAAAAACAAAAGATTTTTTGGTGTCGTTTCACGGAACTTTCATTCCTTTACAAGGAATTGAGTATATTGTAAAAGCCGCAAAGAAATTAGAAGGAAAAAACATTGTATTTGAAATCATAGGTAAAGGACAAACATATAATAAAATTGTAGATTTGGCAAACAGATTAAAAGTAAAAAATGTGTCTTTTTTGGGCTTCAAAAAAATCCACATATTACCAAAATATGTATCAAAAGCTGATGTGTGTTTGGGAATTTTTGGCAATACTGAAAAAACCAAAAGGGTAATTCCAAACAAAGCATATGAAGTTATTGCTATGAAAAAATGCTTAATTACTGCAGATACAAAAGCAATAAATGAATTATTTGAACATAAAAAAAACATATACCTATGTAAAGTTGCTGATGAAAACAGTTTAGCAAAGGCAATTCTAAATTTAAAGAAAAACAGGAAATTGTTAAATAAAATAAGTAAAAATGGCTATTTATTGTTTAAAGATGTATGTACATCAAAAATCATAGGCAAAAACCTTTATGATTACATTAAATCAAAATTATAATTTTTTTGCCCATATTTCAATTTGATCTCCTTTTTTAATTAGGTTTACGAACATGGCTAATGGTAAAAATAAATAAAAGAGGAATTTTGGAAATTTTAAGTTAACATTTTTATCTTTAAGAAAATATTCAATAAAGACACCTGATTTTCAATAATATTTATAAGCTTTCATTTTTTTTGTTTAACCAAGATGAAACAATCTGTTTTAATAACAGGCGGAGCAGGTTTTATTGGATCTTTTTTAGTTGACGAATTAGTAAAATTAGGTCATGAGGTCACTATATTTGACAACCTAGAATCCCAGGTTCATAATGGAAAAATTCCTGAATATATTAATCAAAAAGCAATATTTGTAAAAGGCGATATAAGAGATTATAATAAACTAAAAAGCGAAGTAATTAAAGCAGACATTATTTTTAATTTTGCTGCCCGAGTCGGTGTTGGCCAGTCAATGTACCAAGTAAAAGAATATGTTGACACAAACGAATTAGGCACAGCAAACCTTATGCATGCATTAGCTAATGAAGAACATGATGTAAAAAAAGTTGTTGTTGCTTCTAGCATGAGTATCTACGGAGAAGGAAGTTACAAAAATCCTGAAACAGGAAAAATTTATCATAATGTTAGCAGATCCTTAAAACAATTAAAACAAGGGGATTTTGAAGTAAGGGACCCAGAAACTGGCGAAATCTTAGAACCCATTCCAACAAGAGAAACAAAGCCATTAGTAAGTGACAGTGTTTATGCTATAACAAAGAAAAACCAAGAAGAATTAACCTTAAATGTGGGGAAAGCATATGGCATCCCTAGTGTTGCTTTGAGATTTTTCAACACATACGGGCCAAGACAGAGCTTGAGCAACCCATATACTGGCGTAGCTGCTATTTTCATGAGCAGGATAAAAAACAATAATCCACCACTTATTTTTGAAGACGGCAAACAAGCACGAGATTTCGTAAGTGTGCATGATATTGTACAGGCATGTGTCTTAGCCATGGAAAAAAATTCTGCCAATTATGAAACATTTAATGTTGGAACAGGCAAAAAAACCTCTATAAAAGAAGTGGCGGAAACCTTATTAAAAATATATGGCTCAGATATAAAGCCCATTATAAACAAGGAATTTAGAAAAGGGGACATAAGGCATTGTTATGCTGACATATCAAAAATAAAATCAAAGTTAGGATATGAGCCAAAAATAAAGTTTGAAGAAGGTATGCGCGAATTAGTAGAATGGTCTGAAAAACAAGAAGCAAAAGACCTTGTTGCAAATGCGTATAATGAATTAAAAGAGAAAAAATTAATCTAATCTTTTTACAATTTTTAATAATTCAATAATGCGGTGTTTCATTGTGTGTTCTTTAATGACTCTATTATATCCTGCTAAAGCAATTTTTTCTCTTTCTTTATCTTTCTTTAGATAATAATCAATCTTTTTCTTTAGATCATCAATATTTTTATAGAATACTGCTTCTTTACCAACTTTAAACAATTTACTTAACTCTGAATAATAATCTGTTAAAAGAAAACTTTTTGTGGCTGGAACTTCAAATGTCCTTAAATTTAAGCCGTCAATAGAATGTTTTGCATGTATATTTATGTTGATTTTAGAATTATTAAATATCTCACACATGTGTTTGCCGCGCGGAATTTCTTTGTGAATGTGTTTCTGAAGAGATTTATCTTTTACATTGCCCCATCTGAAACCCCAAATGTGTAAATCATATTTGGTTAATTTTTTAAAAAATTCTTGTCTATATGGTTCGTGTGAACCTACAAAAGAAACATCATATTTGTATTTTCTATTTTTTAAGGGAATTAATTCTTTATGGATATTATCAGGGTCTGCCGCACACGGAAGATAGTGTGTATTTGGGTTTTGTTTTCTTAATTCAACTACATAGGCAGGATCAAAAACAAAAAAAGCATCATATTCTGATATATTATTAACTTTGTTCTTTGGATAAAATTTTCCTGTCGGATCATCAAGAACCCAATTTGCTGTCTTTATTCCTCTATTACCTATCTTATTAATAAAATTTGGAAGAATAGATTCACCTTTAGTAACAAGAAGGATTTCTGGACCAAATTTAATTATTTTTTTATATATTGTTTTATGCAAAATTTTATTAGAACATTGTGTTCTATGAAGTTGTAAATATCTATAATTAAAACATTTTGTTTTGTGTCCTAAACTATCAAAAGCCATCTTACATTGCCAGGAAAAAGAAGGATATTTGCAACTATATCCTCCAAGAATAAAAATTTTCATCTTGCTTCATCCATTAGTTTCCTTAATCTTTTCATGTGTTCTTTTAAAGAATATCTTCTTGCCCGTTTCTCACATTCTTTTCTCATTTGTTTTGCTCTTTCTGGTGTTACCCAATTAACTGCTTTAATTATTTCTTGAATATTTTTAGGAGTTATCAATAACCCTGTCTTTTTATTGATTATTGTTTCTTTATGACCTCCTTCTTTTGTTGCAATGCATGGTTTTCCGCAAGCCAT
>Ga0190334_1000548_pt1 | contig 18298 bp, 13 predicted proteins | sample 48720478_MG_FD_161270 | JGI IMG/M metagenome (GOLD analysis project Ga0190334, IMG submission 161270) | Hydrothermal vent sediment bacterial communities from Southern Trench, Guaymas Basin, Mexico - 4872-04-7-8_MG | ecosystem: Environmental > Aquatic > Marine > Hydrothermal vents > Sediment ...
ATAAAAAAACAACAAAAAAAATAATAATTTCTCTTTTAAGGAGGATATCTCAATTCGTAAATGCTTTTTCCTCCATTTAATGGACCTTTTAAATAAGGTTCTATTTCTTTTGGGTCTCTCTGGGTTATCATTTCTGTAGGTGGTAATTTTCCTGGAGGGAATTTTTCTAAGATATCTTTTACAAGTTTTTCTAAATAATCTAAGAACGCTTCCATTCCTGCCTTCCCTTTTTCAAAAGAAGCCTTACTAGGACATCCGATATGGCCTTCAGGATATGCAGCTACTTCTATTGGGCCAAAACCAACTTGACCATACCACCTAATGGGTAATTGATAAATATTTCCAGCCTTGTCTACGTGTCCAGGAATCCAACTTACAGGAGTATTGTCCTCGCAAGCATCTATTTTTTTTACCATTTCTGGAAATAATGTCATTGAAAATGAAGTTTCAGCTTCATCGGCATGAATAAAAGGAGTTTCAAATGGACCACCATGTTCTTTATCCTTGCAATATTCTGGGATTGCATGATACCAATTTACATTGCAAATAATTGCTGGCAATTGATAATTTTTGGCCCATTCGTGAATTGCAGAAGGAATCACATATTCTTGGCCATGTCCATTTAATAATATCATTTTTCGGAAGCCCATATTCCAGCAACCTGCCATTACTGCCCTTAATAAACCTTTAAAAATTTCTTCTGGAACAACTATCGTTCCTGGCATCCCTAAATGATGGTAAGGGTTTAATCTACTTAAACTAAACGTTTAAGAATGTGATCCATACCAAATGGGTTGAGCCACGGTGCAACCAGTTTTTTGGGCCACTAATTCTGCCATTCTCGTAACTAGAAATGTATCTTCTCCAATACAAGCTGCTGGACCATGATTTTCAGTAGATCCGCATGGAATTATGATTAAATCATTTTTTTTAACTCTTTCTTTAATTTCTGCGATTGACATGTTTTGCAGATATATTCCATCTGGTAAATCCATATGTCCTCCCTTTGGAGGGAGATTCCAATCAGTCATTTTTATTATTTCACCTTAAATTTTTTATTATTCTTTAAATCATTAAATATTGGAGATTTGATAAATTTTTAATAAATGTTAATTTTAAAAAAGATAATGTTGTTAAGCATAGTATCTGGGTTGGGTGAATCTCGATCTAATAAGGAAACAGTACTAAAAAAGTTCACTTCCCTCTGCCAATTGCTTAGTTCATTAAAATATGATGGAATAGAGTTAAGCATCCTTGAACCCGAAAGAATTGATGTTAATAAAATTGTTGAAATAAAAGACTCTTATAGTTTGGATATATCTGCATTAGGCACTGGTAGCACTTATATTAGGTTCGGTTATTCTCTTGGTGACTCTAACGAACAGATTAGAAAGAAAGCCATAGAACAAATGGAAAAATACGTGGTGTTTGCGAATAAAACAAACGCAAAAGTAATTATAGGACTAATACGAGGTAGATACAAGCACGATAATAATCCAAAAAAAGAAAAGTTAAATATAAAAAATTCTATTAAAGAATGCTGCAGAATAGCCGAAGACTATGATGTTACTTTAGTTTTTGAACCCATTAATAGGTTTGAAATAGATTCTTATAACACCATCTCTGAGGCGTTAGAATTATTAAAAGAGATCAATCACGATAACTTGAAACTTTTAATTGATTCATTTCATGTATATTTGGAGGAAGATCCTGTATATATTTGGGATTATTTGGAAGAGATTGCCACCGAAGTGGGACATATTCACCTGGCAGATACAAATAGGAGGGCTCCTGGTTCTGGACATTTTGATTTCAAAGCTTTCTTGAACATTTTTAAAAAAGTAGGGTACAAGGATTATGTTTCCATTGAAACCATAATGAAACCTTCTTTCGAAGAAGTAGCGAAAAATTCTCGTGAATATTTAGATTTTATTTTATAAAGAGAATGAATTTCTTATGGTATAAATTTAAAGAAAAAAAGAAAATACACTAAAAAAATCTTTTAGATTCATTTAATTTCTATTTTCTTCTTTTCTTTTTTCTCTGGCTCTTTCTTAGGAATGGTAATATTTAGAATACCCTTATCCAAATTAGCAGTTATTTTATCAGGATCTATGTTTTCTGGAAGTTGAAATGCCCTGTAATAACTGGCTGAAGAGAATTCTCTTCTGATATATCCCTCCTCTTTTTCTTCCTTTTCTTCTTTTTGCTCGCCTTTAATTTCTAAGACGCCATAGTCATAAGTGATTTCAATGTCTCCTTTGTCGAGACCTGGTAATTCTGCTTTGATTTTGAATTCTGTATCTGTTTCAGTAATGTTAGACAATGGAGTACGAAAGATCGGGGCATCTTCCCACCTAATGGGCTCAAATCTTCTTCTACTGAAAGGCCAGAACATTTCATCAAATCTTCTCCATAAATCATCGAACATTCTATCCATCTCTTGAAACAATGAGAACGGATTTTCACGCCTGATTGCTAGCTCTCTTGACTTCTTATCAATAGAATCCTTTTCACTATTGCTTGACTTACCTTTTTTTACCTCAACTTTTTTCTCAGTCATGGTGAAATCACCCCTTGTTAATAATTATGATTATTAACAATGAGTGATTGTAAATCCCCGATTGACAATAATAAATTAACATATTTAAACCTTTCGATCGCCTAAACATGAAATATTGACTTGAATGTAGAAAAAAAGAAAAAAATAATAAAGGAAAATATTAGGAATCATCAATTATGGCAGATACTTTGCAATTCTTCCGATCAGTTTGAAGAATTTTAAGATACTTGGGAACCTCGTCTATAGAAATCTCTTTCGTTATCAGTGGCGTCATGTCCATTCCAGCAGCCATTGAACTAATTACATTTGGAAAAGTGCCATGACCACTATGTCCTTGTGCTCCAACTAATTTTGCTCTTTTTACTTGGAAATATTCGCCGCAGACAGGCATTCTCTGTTCTGCTCTTGCCACAACAACAACCGTACTATTTACTGCTTTGCATTCCCATATTGCATTTTGAATATCTTCAGTGACTATTTCTGGTAATCCTGTAGCTTCCAAGTATAATGCTGCTCCTTCTAAGTCAGTATATTCTTTTACTTTCTCAACAAAATTTTCCTTAATAGGATTGATAATATAATCCGCTCCCATTTTTCTTGCCAAAGCTGCTCTATGTTTTTCCGGTTCAGAAACAATGCATATTGCAGCTCCTGCAGTTTTCAATATTTTTGTTGCTGCTAATCCAATTGGTCCAGCTCCTAAAATTACCACATTTTCACCGGGTCTAATGCCTCCACCTCGCTCAATAACGGCATTATACGCTACAGATGTTGGCTCAACCAAGCTTCCTATCTTGTAGATATCGTCGTATTTCTCCTTCAATTTATTCAGGTTCCAACAAAGTTTCGCCGGAACAGCAATATATTCTGCAAAGGCACCATCAATAGAAAATCCAATTTCCTGAAGTCGCTCACAATGATTCGGATATCCATCACAGCATGGACGACATTCACCACACCAAACCATTTCTTCTACCGTTACTGGAACACCTGGTTCATATGGTTTACTTGTAGTCTTATCAAAAGCATATTTTCCAGCTTCAACTATCTCTCCCGAAAATTCGTGTCCCAATACTACTGGAAAAGCTGTAAGACCCGGATAGAAAATATATCCGTCATCGCTAGTTTGGTACATGTGAACATCCGAACCACAAATTCCACATCTCTTTATTTTTATTAAGACTTCGTTTGGTTTAATTTTAGGTTTTTCTTTTTCAACAACTCGCACTTCTGGATAACGCCAAACTTGAGAGCCTAAATAAGTAAGCTTACCTTCAATATCTTTTAACCCTAACTTGAATTCTGGCTTAGGATCCCATTTAGCAGATAATTCTACAACTTTCATATGCTCGACTCTAAATTTTATTTTCTCATCAATTTGAATTTTATTATTATTAAATTTTCTTCATGAAAACTTAAAAATATTTACTAGCATAGAGAATGTAAATAAAAAACATAAAAAAAAGAAAAATTTGGGGTTATTGAATTATTTTTCAACACGTTTTAAGAAAAAAGTTAAAATCAAGGCAATCGTCAATAGAATTGCTTCTAAAAGCAAGGCTGGGAGATAATCTCCAGCGGGAGTTTTGAAATCTGCCAATCCAAGAATGAATAGTATTCCTCCTATTTGACCGACCATCATCAAAATGCCGTTTGAACTCGCTTCTGGAACCGGTTTAGTTATATCAACAGCATATTCCAAGGCAACTGGAGCTGCTCCAAGAAGACCAAAGCCAAATAACAAAGCAAATATGATTATTAAGGTAGCATCATTCATGAATGCAAAAATGTATAATGAAGCTGTTGCTAAAATTACCGCAATTATTATAAAAATGACTTTTTTTTGAAATTTATCAGCTAATGCAGAAAATACTATTGCTCCAATAATTCCACCTAAAAGCATTATTCCACCAACAATACCAGCAAATGTAGCATCAAAAGCAGGGTTTTTTGGGGTTAAAATGACTTGAATATAAGTTGTAATCATGTTAAAAATGCCTAATCCTAGAAAATACATTATTATTAATATCCAAAAGTATTTGTTAGTGAACATTTTTCTTAATCCTTCAAACATCAAGACTCTTTCTTCAATCACGTCCTTCGAGGGGGGTGTTGGCGGCCTGTTTTTAACAAATAAAACGAAAAGCGTTGCTATTACAAGGCCAGCTATTCCGTAAATCAATAACATTGGGGTTAAATCCGTACCCACAATTAAAAAAGGAGTTAAAAGCATTCCGAGCAAGATCCCAATGAACATGGAAATAGTGCCCAGTCCAGTAGCAGTAGTTCTTTCAGATTTTGGAAACCAGTTTGCTGAAAGTTTTGTAATGCTATTCATGATAAATGGTTGTCCAATACCAATGAACACTGTAAAAATTAACATTAATGTGTAATTAGGTCCAGCGATAAATCGTAAAAATCCAAAAACAGCCATTAAGACAACTCCCGTGCCGCAACCTATTTTAAAATCGTATTTGTCAATTAACCATGATGCCAAAAAAGTATCGGGAATGTATATTATCATGAAAATTGCAGAAAGAAGAAAGATGTATAATTCGTCAATTCCTCCAAAATAAGCTTGTGCTTCTATAGTTATTGCTCCAAAAGTTATCCAATAGATTTGTACCATCATGCTTGCAAGTATAAATAATAATAAAACAATCCATCGATATCCATAAACCTTAATTTCTTCTTCATTCATATTTTCATCAATTTAATTTATAAATTTTTTAATAAATCATGATTTATTATTTGAAGATAAGCATTATTTTATTTAAACCATATCTTAAATTTGATGCTTTTTTATTTAAGTTAAAATTGGAAAAAATATTTCTTAAATTTGTTTGAAGTCAAATAATATTTGTAAATGTTAACCATGTTAGCAGCTGTATTCCATAAAAAAGAAAATAATGGTGGAGAAATCAAACTTGAAGAAGTAGAAAGACCTTCAATAACCAGAAGCGATCAAGTTTTAATCGAAGTAAAAGCCTCTGGAATTTGTGGAACAGATTTGAAAATAATGGAAGGAAAACATCCTGCTAATGATAATATTATTTTGGGTCACGAATTCACGGGAATAGTAAAAGAAATTGGTGAAAATGTACAAGATCTAAAAATTGGGGATAAAGTCGTGGTTGATCCCAATGAAAAATGTGGATATTGCGTGAATTGTCGAAGAGGTCTTTCAAACTTATGCGAATACATGGCTTTAGGAACGACTTTTGGAATTTTTCAAAATGGAGGTTTTACTAAATATTGTGTTTTGCCACGTAATTCTCTATTCAAGTTACCAAAAGATATTGATTTGATTGAAGCCGCATTGATTGAACCTTTATCATGTGCCGTGCATTGCCACAACATTGCCGATGTTAAAGAATCAGACAATGTTGTAATAATTGGTGCTGGTCCGATGGGGTTGATAATAGAATCAATATTAAGAAAACATCCCATAAAAAGATTAATTTCAATCGAATTGGATGAATGGCGCCTTAATAAAGCATTGGAGCTCGGAGCAGATTATGTCGTTAATCCTAAACACGAGGATCCAAAAAAAAGAATATTTGAAATCACTAAAAATAATGGAGCAGATGTGATAATAGATGCCGTGGGGATCGCAGATACTTTTGAGATGGCTACAAGAATATGGGCTCCAGGTGCCAGGCTAATATGCTTTGGACAAGACTCTAAAGCCGTAGCAAAGATAAAACCAAATGAAATTGTAAGATATCAAAGGAAAATTATGGGTTCATATATTGGAACGGCTCAAGATTTCTTAGACGCTATAGAATTAGTTTCAAATAAAATAATTGAGATTAACAAATTAATAACATCCACAATACCCCTCGAACGATTAATTGATACTGGATTTAGACTAATGAAAGAAAGAAAATGTGTCAAAATAATTACAATACCTTGATTTTTTAATCCAAACTTTTAAAATGAACTTTCATTATTCATATTAAGATAACATTAACATTTATCAATTAATAATAATTGATTTCAAATGGATTACGATCTATCAGCCCTAAAAGTCTTATTTAGAAAAATTTTTCCCCCAAAAAAATGTGTTTATACCATTGATTCCACGAATGATGGTAAACCAGACTCAATCTTAATCAGAGCATTTAATGTTGTAGCAGCCTTCGAAATACCCAAGAAGATTGAACTTGGAGGATTCAGTACTAATGAATTCGATATTGCTAAATTTGATCTTTCTGATTATGGTAAAATGTATTTGGACGATAAAAGAATTGTCATAGCAAAAAACGAATTTGATGTTTATTCTCTAAAAGATCACTTCACAATTTACATTAACAAGGAGAAATATTCGATAGATGATGTTATTCAAGGCAAGATCGGGGGTAAAACAATTGCGCTTGGCGATTCTATCAACATTTTAATTCAAATTGACGAGGATTCAATCGAAAAATTTACAATTGGCAATCATAAATTCAAATTAGAGTCTGAACTCATCCCAACTTTAGAATTTGAGTTCGAATTAACAGAAGAAAATTTAAATTGTAAGTTAGATTCGGTTTTAGACTGAAAACACATGTATAAACATTAAAATTCGTCAAATATTTCCTCATTTTGATATTTTCAAAATTATTTCGAGTACTTTTTATTCATTCATTCAAAATAAATGTTAATCCTTTAAATTAGATTTAAAAAGGGAAAAATTAATTGAACTTATTAAATCCTAAAATTGACAAGCAAATATCACCAAATATCAGCTCTAAAAAGGTTAAAATAATTTGCCCAACCTGCAAAAAAGAAAAAACATTAGATATTTCGGACTTCATGCTTAATACTGCAAAAAATATAAATACAATTTCAATACCTAAGGGTTTAATATGTGAACATCATTTTCAAGCTTTTATCGATAAAAATCTTAAAGTTAGAGGTTATCAAAAAGTTGATTTTGAAATTGCTTTAGATTTTTTACGCGAAAAAAAGAAAAAACAGCTTGAATTTATTGAAAAGGAGAAGAACGATGCTAGCACGTCTAAATCAAAACCACCAGTTAAAATTTTAATAGATGATAATGTTATCGAATATGGAATCGATGATCACGATAATCTAGATAATGAAACAAATAAGGTCAAGTTCTTTTACATAAAAGAAGAAATTATTGCCAAAAAAAATGCTTCTGAAGAAAGATACAATCCAACTGAAGAAAAAATGGACATAAATGAAATATATAATGAATTTTGGGAATTCATAGATCATGATATTCCTGAATTTAAATCTCTAATCGAAAAAGATCCAAGAAGAAAAAATACATCGTTAAATAAATGAGATAATGAGCTAAAATTATGATGCCAAGGGGGGGATTTATTCTTATAGGCGAATTGCCTAAATTTTTGAACCCCCGATACCCAGATCTTCAGTCTGGTGCGTTCGAGCAATAATCTATTACCTGATTCCCGGGCTACGCCACCTTGGCATGTTGTTAAAAAATTCCCACTAAAAATCTTTTCTTTTTGCTTTTATCCTACTTCAGAAAAGATTCTAACGGAAAAAATATTTATTTTCATCATTCCAATAATGATACTGTAATTTAAAAAGTAAAAAATATCATTTAAATTTTTCCAACCCGAGTTTATCTACTAAATCCAATGAATTGACTTTAAAATATGAAAAAATTCAAACACTTACAAATTAATTTTTTATTATCTTCTCACGAATTAGGCATTCATTAATTTAAATTTGAAATCAAGTATGTCCAAGCTTCATAAAAATTTATCCAAACTTCCATCCGTAATCCTATTCTTATTTTTCTCTAAATATTTTTCAACTAATTCTATAATAGTTTGATCAAAGTTCTTTAATTTCATTAATTCTCCATGTTTATATACTTCTATTATTGACTTATCTAAATTATTTAAATTTAAACCAGCCCATAAAAGATTTTTATTCGGTTTATCGTTAACAATCGAATCCAAATAATATCTATTTAATAAATATTCTGCCACCTTATAATTCCATCTCCTAAAGTCTCTTGGCACCCATCTTTTTAACCTAAATTTAATTCCAAATTTTTTACAATAGTTAAGCAATTTTAAATTAATCTGTCTTGTATATTCAAAAGGAGGATATGTCCGCCCTTTAAACAAATTCAAGATATCTTTAGCAATTTTCTCATATCTGTTTAATCGTAATTTTTTCAAAAAAAACTCAGACTGGTAATCTCTAAGTGTTAATCCAGGCGAAAATAAAATAAAATCTGCTCCTGATTTTTTTGACTCTCTTATCACGCTTTCAAGGTTCTCATCATCATCTTCTAAAAATGGAATGATTGGCATGAAATACGTTCCAACTCTTACATTTGGAGCCATTTTCTTCAATTCCTTCATGGCAGAAAATCTCTCTAATGGAGTTGAAGAAAAAGGCTCTAAAAATCTTGCTAATTCATCATTTACGGTAGTTATTGAAAACCCAACAGCACACCAAGATTTTTTTGCTATATCTTGCAGGAGATCTGCATCTCTAACTATTAATGAAGATTTTGTGGCAATATTTACAGGAAAATTATATTTATCCAGGATTTTTAAAATTTTTATAGTGTTTTCAATTTCTTCTTCAATTGGCTGATAGGCATCATTAACTCCACCGGGACCTACAACATCTACCATCAATGATCTGGAATTCTTAATTCTTTTTTCTAAAATCTTGTCAATATTTATCTTAACTATGATTTCACGTTCAAAATCTTGCTCTAAATAGTATTTTTGGCTTCTTGCATCACAATAAATACATGAATGATAACAACCAGAATATGGATTAATTGTATACCGTGCCCAGAACCATGAATCTGGAAATTTTAATTTATTTAACGCAGTTTTATACTGCTTATAAATTATCTTGACCTTTTTTTGTTTAGCTTGAAAATCCATTACAACATGAGTTAATTTTATATGTAAAACTATTATTTGTTATCATATTTATTTTTGATAATTAAAAAAGTAAATTATTGAAAAAACGCCCTACATTATAACAAAGTGCATTCAATATGGAAATGGAAATTTTATTAATTTTTTCAGGGCGTTTTTTCAATTATAACATGCAAATATGTAAATTTATGTTTTTGCATTATTTTTTATAACCTAATACTTCATCAACATTCATGTTAACCATTAATTTATTAAAAAAATCTCAAATTTTTAATAAACTTGAAAAGAAATCTAATTCATATATCCAAAAGCAATTTTGAAAATTTTTAATGCTCTTTTAATATAAAATCAACAATTTATAGCACATCAACAAAATAGGGCTTAATTTCTATTAAGAATGTAATCCTATATACCAAGTTTAATTGTACATTAATAAACGTATGAAAATATAAAAAAAGTAAATTTGACTCTATGATAAAGAATGAAATACTAAAAATAGGTTTAGAATATGTAAATAAATATGAAAAACAAGAAAAATTATTATTCATTCAAACTTAAATCAAGCAATTTAAAAAACAAGTTTAAAAGATTTCGAGAAATAAGGACATCCGACATTTCACCTTCAAATTCTAATAAACCTTTAAAATATGCTTCAGATGCAGTCATCTCTCTCATTAAAATTTTTGAAATCAAATCAGAAGTCAAGATATAATGAACCACGCGCAGATTATCTGGATTTGGCTCATAATAATTGCTATGATAATTCAAGGATCCTCCAATCATTTTAATCCATAAATTAAAATCTAAATCCTTAATATACACGTGAATGATGAAATCATCATATAACTTTAATTCATCTTTAAAATCTTTAATATTATTTAAGATTTTAATAATATTTTTAAAAAATTTATCCATTTGGGGCTTAAAGCTTTCCTTCGAACCCTCCAACATGTTAATTATTGAATTTATTAAACTTGCCCCAATCATGATAATTACTAACCATTAATAATCTTATGTTTAATCCATTTTACATATTATTACTCTTATGATTTTATTATACTTTGATAATATAAATATTTATATTATGTTAATAACAAAAATGAATTTATAATTCTATTTTATAAATAAACTATATAAAAACATTTGATCATTAGTACCTAGAGATTTATTACCAAGATTTATTGAAAATAAATGAAATATTAATTTTAACCTTAAAAAAGATGGTTAAAAGTATCAATGATTAAAGTTATCAAAAAAATACATGATAGTCATGACTAACTATAAGTTTATTATAACAAGAATCACTTCTAAATATTCATGGAATAAAATTTTTATATTTTAGATAATTTTAATTAGTAGGAAAATTAATCTTTATTTTTTATCTCTTAAAATTAAGCCCACATAGTGTAGCCAGACGAATATTTCGGGTTAAGTCCAGCATTCGGGACTGTCACTCCTGCGACGCGGGTTCAAATCCCGCTGTGGGCGCCATCTCTTGTTCCTTCAATTTAAATTGGCATGATCTTATTTATACATAATGTATTGTACATATTCTTCTATTAATTAAAAGATCTTGAATTTTATTTATTTATGTTTCTTTTAGGATGTTAATTTATTTAAAATTATCATTAAAATCTTTTAGCAACGAATTTCTCCTTCATTCTTAAGATTATTATTGTAATATTTAAAATCTGGCACTCAAATTAGCATGTCTTAAAAATAAATTAATTATTCTAACCCTAAATTACCATTAGAAAGAGATAATTTTAAATTTGCTTCATTTTTAAATGTTAATTCAATAAATTGATCATCTCAATATTTAATTACATCAAAAATCAAGAGCATGATGTTAGATTTATGATAAAAAAATACAACGGATGTTTGACATATAGAAAGGCTATAGGTTAGAACTTAGTAAAATAGATCATTTGTATAAACAAATTTCTAAATAAATCACTAATAAATCCCACATAAGGTTTATAACTTAAACTTCATGATAAATTATAACCTTTTTATATACTAAAAGGTTATATTTATTTAAACAAAATTTAATTCCAAATTACCTTAAAAGGTTGAGTTAAATGGTTGATGAAGCATTATTAAAGGAAATGAAAGAAAAATTTGAAGCGGGCGCTGCTAACGCCAGTGTTGATGATATTTTAAAAGTTTTTGAATTATTCAAGCAAATTGCTGAAGAAAATGAAGACTTGAAAGAAGAATTAGAAGATATGGATATTGCGATCCAAATGGTCATAACTGATAAGGACAAGAAATTCTGGTTAAAAGCCCATGATGGAACTTTAGAATTTGGGGAAGGTGAAGTTGAGAATCCCTCCTTCACTTTTTCTGCAACCCAAGAAGTTGGGGCAGGCATGCTTTTTGGTGAAGTAGATGCTACTAGCGCCTACATGGCGGGTGATATCACGGTAGAGGGAAACCTCCAAGATGCCATGGCTTTTCAAGAGATAATCGAGTTAGCCTTAGAGGCTTTCGAGGACATGACTGAATAAATTAACCTCTCATTGTAAATCTTTTAAAAATTCTAATATCTAATTATACAACTCTTAAGCCCCTGAAAAAATATTTTTTTTTTATTTATTCTACACGGATAAATTCTATTTTTTATTTTTACTTGTCTATTTTAATTTACTTTTAATTTCTAAAAAATATAAATAAGGTTTAAGCGTAGGGTTTTCATTAACATGTAATATTTAATATTATTTCTAAAAGAATTCTGTAAATTAACAAATTTAGGTTTAAAATAGAATTTTTTTAGCCCAAATATGATTTTCAATTAAAATTTTCTCAGTTTAATCTCGTTTCCATGATTAATTATCATGATTTCTTTTTAGCATCAAAATCGCAATATTTTTGTATATCGTTTAGCTAGAATTAATTCATTTAATTATTAAGAATGTCAATGATTTTCAAAACTATTTTTTAAAAAAAGAGATAATTATCAAATTTTTATGTGAAGAGATAATAAGACTTAAGTATTAATATGGTTCAATATATATTTAACATTTTAATATGGAGTTTAAATCGTAGGGAAAATAAAACTTCTATTAATTTTAATTTAATTCTTTTCAAGATAATTACAAATAAGAAAGCTACCTGAATTAATAGGAATAACTATTGTTAATGGATATAAAGCGATGTAATAAGGTAAAAATAAATAGTGAAAAAAGTGTTTAGAAATGAACTTAAAGAAGATGGCTTTAATTTAGATTTCCTGTTAGATCTCTCATTTAAAAGAGACTTAAAGGCATTAAAAGAATCGTTTGATAAATTAATGAAAGTATTAGATGATAATATTGGAATCTTTAGGATTAACAAGAATGTCAAGATTCAAATTAAACATATGGAGGATCAGAAACACGATATCTTTCAAGAAAATGTTTTTAAATTTGGAACAAGGGTCGAATCTAAAGAAAATTCAATTCTGATAGAATTTTATGATAATTGGGATGAATTTGCTCCATTAATAATATTACGAGAAGCTTTATATCTTTACATTCCGGAATATTTAAGCTCAAATAAGATTGTTTTATTAGGAATAAATGCAATTGTAGAAGAATGGCTGTCAAAATTTGAAAATTTAGATAGATGAAAGAAAATAATTAGAGACAATCTTAATTTTCCAGAAATTGAATTTGACATTGAAATAGAATCCTTAACTAAATTTATGAGTAAAGAATTTTCAAAAAAAACATTAGAACACGTAAAGGCATTTTTGGAACATGTTCAAAAAAGTACATCCATTACTATAGATTCGCTTGATCAATATTACATTGAATATTTTAAAAAAATATTGTTTGAAATGGGAATAACTATATATTCTGATGATCTATTAGAAACGCTAAAAGCTTTGATTGAGATCTTTTATGAAACAAAACTATTGGGGTCATTGAGCGATTATGAAGAAATTTTTGTAAAATTAAAAAGAGAAGGAGCCATTTCAACAGAATTGAGTTCAAGTAAATTTTCAAGGCTTGTTAGATGGATAAGTAATTTTACGCACATAGCAGCAAGTTATCAAGTAGATTGGAAGACAATAGGTTGTCAAGCTTGCGTTTGTCTGTTGGTGTTTAATCAAGCGTTATCAGTTGATAAGATTATGGAGATAATGGAGCAAATACCATTTATTGTTGCTCCTAAATTTGCCTATCCTCGATCTATAATCACATTCTTCGTACTACCAAGAACATATCTCAAAGATTTAAAGGATTTACTAATAAGAATGGAAAATGATGGATATTTAGTTGAAAAAAAGTTAGTATCGCTTGATTCTTACAAGTTATTCGTAAATGCAAATTATTTATCACAGAAATTTCGAGATTTTATTATAATTGACCCCGAAAATAAGGATTATGTTGATCGGTATGAATTTGAATTCAAAATGAATTTTTCTAAAACAATTTTAGATGTTCATTTTTCCTTATTTGATCTTTTATTAATTGATAGAATGCGATTTAACTCTATCTCAGGATTCACATTAAAAAAAATGGGTGAATTAATAAATGCTATTAAAATGGATATTAGTAATGAGTTAAAATACCAGAAAAACTTGATTAGTAATTTCAAGGAAACAACAAATAAAATTTTAAATTCAGTAGAATCAACGAAACAATTGCTAAAATTAATCGAATCAAATGAAAAGAAAGGTTTTTTTGGAATTCTAAAACATTTAGAAAAAATTATCCAAATACTTAATATCATCTCAGAAAATCTTATTAATGGAAAAACTATTAGAGATATCAATGAAATTTTAAAGATTTTATACGAGAAAAAAGATGATTTACAATATAAAGATATTTTAATCCTAAAAGACAACAATTTACACAAGTTACTTAAAAATATTTTACCGTTATTTTTTGAATCACGTAATAAACGTAAAGAAATTATTGAAAGATACTCGATGTTTTTCTCTCTAATGACAATAATGTCCGAACTAAAAGTATTTGATTTAAATTCCATAAAGAATCTTTTCTTGACACCTTCATTATTGAAAGACATTCTATCTAAAAAAGAAATGAAGATAATTAAGGAGTTAGAAGGCATTAAAGAAAAGCATTTCTCGTTAAAAGTTGTAGATGATAGAATCAAAAGGTTATTAAGTAGAAATCAACCAGTTATAAAACCATTACTAATTAATACAATATTACCAATAGCGATGGATAGAAATTATTTTTCCATTTTTTTACGTGATAATTATAAAGTTGTAGGAATTTTAAATCAGATTAAGAAATATTTTCCAGTTATATTTTATTATCATGCTACTGATGAATTTTCTGGAAAATCTATCATTTATTTTGAAGCTTGTTTTGGGGATTTAGGAATTCAAGAAAAAAGTGAACTTTTTAAAACAATTATTAACATATTTGATAAATTCGTGGTTCATGCTGGAAGATGTTTTTATCCAGGATTCGTACCATATTTTTCATTAAAGCGATTTTATGATTTAAATTCAAAGAAATTTGTTTATACGAAATCTCTCTTTAAAGAATTTTATAAATTTCTAATACTGGAGTTTGGAAAAATTTCTAATAATCAAAAGCATGTCCCAAAAACCTGAAACCAATTCTTGCAGAGTAGAAGTCTTTCTTTACAAACTTTTAAAACCCAATTTAATAAATATCCAAAACTTAAAAATTTTATATTTAAAAAAAAGATTCTAAAGAAGATTGAAGACTTTTCGCATTCCATTGAAAAAATTTTTTCAAATGATGAAAAATTTAACGATATTCGAAAAGATGATTTCTTTAAACTATTTATCACTTCAGTTAAATTAATGCCCGATCTTCCAGCATTCGGCTTGGAGGAATTTAAAATTATAGTAAGACCAAAATCATATCATGGTGTAGATTGGAAATTATTTTTCTCAAATAATTTTTTCAAGGTAAAATTAATTCCTACGATTGGAGAAAATCCGCTCATTCTCGTTAAATATATATATCCAAAAGATAATCCAAATAAATCTTATTTAAATTGGTTGAATAAGACAAAAAAGGCTTTTAAGGAATATTATCTCTTCAAAACAACTAAAATTTATAAAATCATGCAATTTGAAACTAATACGACTCCATTAGGCATTGAATTTGATTTCTCAAAAATCAAACAATTAATTGGAAATTTAATTCTCTCTAATGAAGAAAAGAAAATCCTCGATCCAGCAAGTCCTAAAGAAATTTCATTTTCATTGAATACGCGAGAAGAATGTCTTGGTCCGAATTCTCAACTGTATCAACAGTTCATTGATGTTTATAATCCTATGAGACCAAGCATTTTAAAGAAAAATTTGAACCCAAACAATTCAATAATAAAAAAAAATCAATACATTCATAGATAAAAATCTAATGTTTCTCGTACCAGGGATAAATTTAAACAATTTAGGCCTAACCGAGAAATTCACAATGGTAATTCCAGACATCAGAAATGATTTAATAAAGAAAAAAATTATTGATATTTTCAAGCATTTCAATGTAGCGACAATAGAAGAAATTCAAGGCGAATATCTTAATCATCAAGAAAATTCTATTAAGAAATTTTTTAATGGGTTATACATTAAAGTTTATCTTCCAAAATCAGATTTTAATTCTTTAATGAAATTTCTATTTGACATGTTAAAAATTTTAGACATTAAACAATTTCTTATTTTCATGGATGAATTAGATGGAATGAGGTTTGTGTGTAGAGAATTCAACATAAGTCAAATCCCTCCGAATTATCACCCGATTAAAAACCTTTCATGGAATAAATTCCTTAAAACTTGGTATTCAAGTAAAATTTTTTCAGAAAATTTCAAACCTTTATATCCTAAATTATGAATTTCTGCGAATAAAGCCAATAAAATTTAGAAAAATTTCTTTTATACTAATAAAAAACAATTATTTTCAAACATTCTAATTTGAAAAACCTCGATTGATGATACACGCTTAATTATTAAAAATAAATATTATATTCAACCAAAATAGAATTAATTATGTGATCAAGAAGATAATAAATCTCATTTCTTCTCAAAAACATAAACTTTATCATTCTTCTTAACCGGCTTATCAACTAAAATTCCAACAGCTACTTTTTGGCCTCCAGATTTTACGAAAGGTGTTTCAGTTAAATTTTGTTTTTGTTTTATTTGAATGGATTTAACTCTTTGTCTTAAATAAGTTTCTGTATTAGTTCCTATAATGAATATCTCATCATTTAACTTTATTTTTCCTCGAGTTAATAAAATCTTAGCAGCACCTTTTTTAGGATAGTAATTAATAACTTTTCCAATTTCTATTTTCCTATATTTTGAAACATTTCCATCTATATCTCTCTGAATTTCGCTCCCTTTTGGCATTTCGAAGTAAAATCCTGTTGAAAATCCCCTGTTATAGACTTTCCTTAACCTTTTAAGCCATTGATTCACCTTTTCTGGAGTAAATTCGTTGTTATAATAAGCATTAATGGCTTCTTTATAACATCTTGTTGTTTCTTCGATATAAATAGGGTCTCGCATTCTCCCTTCTATCTTAAAAGCGTCAATTTTTGCCTCAATCAAAAGCGGAATGAATTCAATCATGCATAAATCCTTCGTATTAATGAAGAATACACCATCATACAAGAGCATGTTATTATTTTCATCAATAACTTTCCAACGCCTTCTACATGGTTGAACGCATTTCCCTCTATTTGCAGAATACTCCTGAGATTGACATAATTCTGCTGAAAAATAACACCTGCCAGATATTGAAGTGCATTGGGCACCATGTACAAAAGTTTCTATTTCTGCTCTCTTTAACTTTGCTTTAATTTCTTTAATTTGGTCTAAAGATAATTCTCTTGCTAGTATTAGTCTTTTCGCACCCAATTTTTCGTAAAATTTAGCAGAAAGAGAATTAGAAATGCTAGCTTGCGTTGATATGTGAAAGTTCAAATCTCTTTCTTTTGCTAGTTCAATACCACCAATATCATGGATTATAACAGCATCAACTTCTGCCCTTACAGCTTCATCAAGAACTTTTTCTAATAATTGTATTTCATTTTCATAAACGATGATATTTGTGGTTAAATAAGCTTTAATATTATTATCATGACAAATTCTTACTAATTTATCTAAATCTTTCAGTTTTATATTATCAGCAAATATCCTCATGTTCATTGATTCGATGCCAAAATAGACAGCATCCGCGACATCTAAGATTGCATTTAAAGATTTAAAGTTTTTCAAAGGTGTAAGCAATTCAATCTCATTTTGGTTTGACATTATCATTAATAATACATTTTAATTACTTATGTGAAGGATATTTTTCTCTTTTTAAAAATATTTTATCGAAAAACATTTTTGAAACTATATCTATGAAATTGTAAAGAAAGAATAAAAATAAAAATTAAAATAAAAAAGAGTTTATATTAAAAACCAAAAGTATAAGATCCCCAATCCTATAAGAAACAAGACTCCTGCAAGTATATACATCATTAATTTCGAATAATTCTTATACGTGCGCTCACCAATTACTTCTAAGCGATCAATTTGGATGTAAGGATTTGGACCTCTTCTATACCATCCTCTAATCCTAACCTTTTTTCCTACTTGTTGATCTGCGCGTGTTATTGCCCAGAAAAAGTCTACGATTCTCAGTCCAAACCTATAATCAACATAAAGCAGACCAGTATCATCTTGAAAGAAAAGATCTTCCCCAAAATAATATCCAGGTATCCCCTTTCCTACTATGGTTCCTTCGATGATAGCAGGAATGGGTCTAACAGGAGATACATTTATTTGAGTTACTAAATCAATTACTTTTTTTGGTTCGAATCCCCTTCTGTACATGAATACCGTCCGTAAGATTGTAGC
>Ga0190334_1000552_pt1 | contig 18204 bp, 20 predicted proteins | sample 48720478_MG_FD_161270 | JGI IMG/M metagenome (GOLD analysis project Ga0190334, IMG submission 161270) | Hydrothermal vent sediment bacterial communities from Southern Trench, Guaymas Basin, Mexico - 4872-04-7-8_MG | ecosystem: Environmental > Aquatic > Marine > Hydrothermal vents > Sediment ...
GAGCGGGGTGGAGTATGCTGATTTCTGTCTTAATCATGTTGAGGGCTGTGCTCATGGCTGTAGGTTTCCTTGCTACGCTTTTATGATGGCTAAGAGGTTTGGTAGGGTTAAGTCTTATGCTGAGTGGATCAAGCCCAGGCTTGTTGAGAATGCTTTGGAATTGCTTGAACAAGAGATTCCTAAGTACAAGGATCAGATCAGGTTTGTTCACCTGTGTTTCATGACGGATCCTTTTATGTACGGGCATGATGAAGTAGGGGATATGAGTTTGAGGATTATTGAAAGGTTAAACAAGGATAATATTAGGTGTACTGTTCTTACCAAGGGGGTTTATCCTAAATGCTTGGCTGATAAGGAGAGGTTCGGGTCTGATAATGAGTATGGGATCACGCTGGTCTCTTTGAGTAGCGAATTCAAGGAGAAGTATGAGCCTTTTAGTGCGCCTTATGATGAGAGGATTAGATCATTAAGGTACCTGCATGAGAAGGGTCTAACAACATGGGTTAGTATTGAGCCTTATCCCACACCTAATATTATAGAACAAGACCTTAATATGATTTTGGATAAAGTCCCTTTTGTTGATAAGATTGTGTTTGGGAAGCTGAACTATAATGTGAGGACAAGCTTATTTAAGGATAACAAGGCTTTCTATGAGGCGTGTGCACAAACAGTTATAGATTTCTGTAAGGAGAGAGGAATAGATTATCATATTAAGTTCGGGACTCGGAATGAGGATGATGAGAGGACACAGACCATATTTAGTAAGGGATGTAAAATATTGGTTAAACCTAGGATTCCTTAGATTCCTAAACTAAGAATTCCTGGCTTGGTTTTTTTATTTTTTTGTTCTTCTCACACCCTGTAATGAAATAATTACGGAATAACTAAAATTTATCCGGAGAGGGAAATTAACTATTTAAAGCATTACTATTCTCTTCTTTGAATGGTAATTAGAAAGGTTTATTGTGATACTAATATTTTCTTAGATATAATAGGTAACAGGAGGGATCCTCTGAGGCCTTTGGGGGATTTGGCTTTTGATTTTCTTTCTCGTGGTTGGAATTGTCTTTTTAAAATAGTTGTTTCTGATCTGGTAATAGAAGAAATCGAGAAGTATGCGGATAAGAAGAACTTATTCTTATTGTTAGAAAGGTTTAAAGATAAGAATAAGCTGATCAGAGTGGGTTATCAAGCCTCAGAAGTGAAGAAGGCAAAAGCTTTGTCTAGGAATTGGACTGATGCTTTACACTTTATTATTGCTGAAAGAGAAAGGTGTGATTATTTAGTCACTAGGAATGTTAATGATTTTTCTATTTTCCAAGGAAATGTTGATATAGTTTATCCTGAGAATGTTTAGGTCTGACATGACTTTTAACTAAATCGTTTATCTCTAGTTGAGCTTCTTTTCTAGCTTCTTCAATATGTCCTTCTAAGTAATTTCTTAATCTTTCTTTTCCATAATAATCTTCTAGGGTATTCCTAAATTCTATGAGTGTTATATACTTCCAGACAGAGTTAAATATAGGTTTTGTTATATTCCAATTATTAATAAGCAGAACCGTTCTTGCAAAATCTGTAACAACATCAATTGTTTCCCTAGGAGCTAGTTTTATTAAATCCATTAGGAGAGGATTAATATCTTCTTTGTTTTCAAACACCCCTCTAACTAATTTTTCTTTTATTTGATAAAGCTTTTTTCCAGCTTCTGCGTAAATCTGGTTTTGTAATGTGAAATTATCACAAGCACAGTATTTGTGAGTGGTTTCTCTTATTAATGAAATAGCTTTTGATTCAAAAGCATATTCTTTTTCTTCGTTTCCTTGATATACTTGTACGCAGCAAGGACCGAATTTGTACCAACCAACAGGCAGACCTAGTTTAAGTTTCTGATTTATTTTCCAAACTATTTTATAAACCTGAGTCTTAGTTGGCTCTTGCCCGAATCTCTGGTAACAAAACTTTCTTATATAGTAATAAATTGTAGAAATCTTTTTTTCATGCTCTTTCTTCACAGGAAGTTTGAAATAGTTATTAGGGTCTCTTAAGAAATAAGTTTTAGTATTTTTAATATCTTTTTTTTCAACAAGCTCTAATTTTTCTAATATGTTGAGGTAGTCCTGTGCAGTTCGCCAATTAATCTTGAGCTTCTTTGCAATTTCACTAATTGAAAGAGGCTCGTCCTTTAATACATCCTTTATCTTGTTGATTGTATTAGAAATTGTTTTAACCATATTATAATAAGTATTATAATAATATTATATATAAATCTTTCTATATTTAAAAATATAATACATAAATAAATGAAAATATTGTAAAATAATACACAATTCCATAAAATTTATAAATGCATAAGTCTTTCTTCTATTGAACAGAAACTGTTTGGTGGGATCTTATGCAAAGAAAAGTGAAAAGAATTATTGATGGCGACACTTTTGAAGTATACAGAAGAATAGGTAGTAGCAACAGAGTGAGATTAGCAGGAGTAAATGCTCCTGAAAGAGGAACAAGACAGGGAGAAGAGCAATGAATAGGTTAAGAGGCATGATTGGTGGTAAAACATTTACAATAAGGCCTGTTAGCAGAAGCTATGGTCGTGTTGTCGCACAAGTAAGACATCAGAGGCGAAGTATAAATAAACGGATGAAAGGGTGAAAACAATGGAACTAAAACTAAAGACAGCCCTGGTGTTGATTGTTGTCATTACAGCTTTGTTATTAACAGGCTGTGGCGGGATCACAGGGAAGGTTACTGCAAAGCTAGATGATGACAAAATCAGTAGTGGGAAAACAACCGCTCTGAAAGTAACCGCAAGAAATACTGGCTCTAAAGTTTTTACTGGAGAACTTGTTTTCCAAGTAGAAGACTCAAATTCAGTTAGTCTCAGTTACCCAGATCCCTCCCTACTAAAATTTACTTTGCAACCAGGAGAAAGTATAACTCGTATTGTAAGTGTAACTGGATATTCTGATGTTACACGTTCTGATTATAAAATATGGGTTAGGCTAAAAAGTGGAGAAAAGATTATTGGAAAAGATGAGGTTACATTAACAGTGAAGCGATAATATTTTACTCATCTCCTCTTTTCTTATGTAAAAAAATTTATTTGTCTGCTCTGTTAATCCTCAGCTTCTACCTTTATTCTCTTCAGAATTAGTTTTTTGAGTCTCTTATTGTTTCAACTACTTCTTTTGTTTCTCTGGCTATTTGTAGTTCTTCGTCTGTTGGGATGACGTACACTTTTATTTTTGAGTTTGGCTTGGATATTATTATCTGGTTCTTCTTGTTGAGCTTGTCGTCTATTATTATTCCTAGTGGTTCCAGGTATCTGCATATGTCTCTTCTGATGAACCAGGCTCCTTCTCCGATGCCTGCTGTGAATACCAGGGCGTCCAGGCCTCCTAGTAGGGCGATGTATCCTCCTATGTAGAAGGCTGCTCGTCTAGCGAACATTCTGAGGGCTAGTCTTGCTCTTCTGTCTCCTTTCAGGCTTGCTCTGTGCAAATCACGCACATCCCTTGTTAGGCCTGAGATTCCGAGTAGTCCTGACTTCTTGTTGAAGAGGTCGTCTAAGTCGTTAATCTTGTAGCTTTTATGCCTTGCCAGGTAGAGCGGGATGGCTGGGTCTATTGATCCTGTCCTTGTCCCCATTATTAGGCCTTCTAGCGGGGTGAATCCCATGCTCGTATCTACGGATTTATTGTTCTTAACAGCTGTTATTGATGCGCCGTTTCCTAGGTGGCAGGTTATTATCTTTGACTCCTTCTTTCCTAGGAGTTTTGTTGCTTGTTCAGACACGTATTTGTGGCTTGTGCCGTGGAAGCCGTACCTTCTTATCCTGTGCTTCTCGTATAACTCGTAGGGCAGGGCGTAGAGGTATGCTTCTGGTAGTAGTGTTTGGTGGAATGCTGTGTCAAAAACAGCTACTTGGGGTGTTCTTGGGAGCATCTTCTTGCATGCGAGTATTCCTGCGAGGTTGTGCGGGTTGTGTAGGGGTGCTAGGTCGAATAGTTCTCTTATAGTCCTGATTACTTTGTCGTCTATGAGGACTGGTTCTGAGTAGTGCTCGCCTCCGTGTACTACTCTGTGGCCAACAGCGTTTATCTCTGTGTAGTCTCTTATAACCTTTTTTTCTCTTAGTGATTTCAGGGCTAGCATCACTGCGTCCACGTGGTCTTTGACAGGTGCTTTTCTTTCCTCTGCTTTGTCACTGGTTATTATCTTGGCAGAGCACCTGTCTAGGCCTATGCCGTCCACGTGTCCTGATAGGAGGGGCTTCTCGTTGTGCATGCTGAACAGCTTGTATTTTAATGAGCTGCTCCCTGAGTTCAATACGAGTATTTTCATAATAAAAAAAACCTCTTTTTTTTATAGGATTACTATTATCTTTATCTAGTCTTCTTGGGCTTCTACTACTGTTATTGCTGTGACATCAATGATATCCTCAACACTACAACCCCTTGAGAGGTCATTAACTGGTTTTCTTAGTCCTTGGAGTATTGGGCCGATAGCGTTGGCTTTGGCTAGTCTCTCTACTAGTTTGTAAGCTATGTTCCCTGATTGGAGGTCTGGGAAGATGAGCACGTTCGCGTCTCCGCGTAGCTTGCAATTCTTGCATTTCTTCTCGCATACTTCTGGTACTAGTGCAGCGTCTACTTGCATCTCTCCGTCAATGATCAAGTCCGGCATTTTGTCCTGGGCTATAGCTACTGCTTCTCTTACCTTGTCCACTAATGGGTGCTTGGCTGAGCCTTTTGTTGAGAATGAGAGCATTGCCACTCTTGGCTTTATGCCGAACTTCTCTGCGCTCCGAGCAGTGTCTATGGCTATCTCCGCGAGGTCCTTTGCGTCGGGATTAATGATTATTGCGCAGTCAGCGAATATCATGAGTTTATCGTTGAGCACCATGAAGAAGAAGCTTGAGACTTTGTGGAACTTCTCATGCGTCCTTATTATTTGTAGTGCTGGTCTTATGGTGTCTGCTGTTGTATGAGTTGTTCCTGATACTAGGCCGTCTGCTTCTCCTATGTGCACGAGCATTGTGCCGAAGTAGTTAACGTCTCGCATCACCTCTTTTGCTTTCTCAGGGGTTATTCCTTTGTGTTTTCTGAGCTCGTAGAAAGTGTTAGCAAGCTCATCAGATTTCTCATAGTTAGAAGGGTTTATTTTTCTTATTCCTTTAAGACTAACACCTAGTTCCTCGGCTTTTTTGTTTATCTCTGCTTCGTCACCTATGAGGATGATCCTTGCTATGCCTTCCCTTGTTATCTGCTCTGCTGCTCTTATAATCCTTTCCTCTGCTCCTTCTGGGAAGACAATGGTCTTCGGGTTTTGCCTGGCTTTTTCTTTTATAGTCGCGATGAATCGTCTCATACGAGTATCACCTCTTCTTCACCCATCTTACTTTTAAGAAGTGTGCGCTGCATGAGAAGCAAGGGTCATATGCTCTTATGAGCTTCTCAACTTCTTGTATGATCTCTTCTTTCCTCTTCTTCTCCTTTAGTAATTGTGTTATTAAGTGTTTCACGTCATGCTCTATTACTCTGAGGTTCTGAGCAGTTGGTGTTATTATGTTGCACTTCTTGACAAAACCTTCTTCGTCCAGGGTGTAGTCGTGGAATAGTATTCCGCGAGGCGCTTCTACAGCGCTGACTCCTCTGCCTGGTCTTACTCTTATCCTTGGTAATCCTTTGAATCTGAAGTCATAGTTTAATAAGGACCTTGCTCTCTCAACCCAGTGTACTAGTTCTATTGCTTGGGCTAGGTTATTATAATAAGGGTTTGTGATAGGGAGGTCTAGTTTTGTTTGTCTAAGGAGTTTCTTAGCGGTTCGGCTTAGCATATTATGGTTCGTGTTAATCCTTGCAAGGGCTCCTACGCAGAACAGCTTCTTGTTAAGTGTTGAGAACTTAGCTGTTGAGTAAGGCATTACTTGCTCATCAATATACTTATCGTATTCTTCTGGCTTAATATTAAGACCGCTAAGAGAGCAGACCTTCCCTGATATGAGCGGGGCATCTCTTTCTGGTTTGAGGGATAAGAAGTCTCTCTCACTCTCATAAGAGGGTTGTTTTAGTTTTAAGAATAGCTTTGCTGTTGCTACTGCTTCAGGCAGAGCTTTTTTTAATTCAGCTCTCAGATACCTGGTTGTTTCCTTGCTAGGCACTGCTGTGAAGCCGCCGACAACACTGGTGAATGGGTGCATCTCCTTACCGCCAATCCTCTGAACCAGGTTGTTGCCTATCTTCATTAAGTGTAAGGCTCTGAGGACTTCTCTTTTATGCTTCCCTACCATTGCAAGCGCTGACTCGTATCCTAGGTAGTCAGGTAGGGCTAAGAAGTAGAGGTGCGTGGCATGACTCCTAATCCTCTCCCCTATGGATAGTAATTCTCTTAGTCTTCGTGTCTGCTCAGAAACCCTTATCTTCATAGCGTTCTCAATTGCTTGTAGGCTTGCACAGGTGTGAGCACAGGAGCATATACCGCAGATCCTAGAAGTTATTTCCTGGACATCATCGTAACGCTTACCCCTCACGATTCCTTCAAAGAAACGAGCGCCTTCAACTACTTTGAGCTCGCACCTCTTTAACCTGCTGCCTCTTATCTCTACGTATAAGCTGCCATGGCCTTCAACCTTGCAGATGTGCTGCAGATTAATGGTTGTCATCCTCTACCTTCTCCTTCTTCATTGCTTTTCTTTCCTCTTGTTTCGAATTCAAGGAATTGTAAAGTGTTGTACTTGGTCATGCGTTTGATTATCATGTCAGGGTCAAAGCCCTTATCCCTTAGTAATTGTTTTCCTGACTCCAGGTTAGCATCATCTAGGAAGCCACGACACCCAGTGCATGGATGATTATAACTCGGGCATAATGCTCTGCACCCCCCGTTCACCAGGGGCCCTAAGCACTCTATTCCTTGGTCTAATAAGCAGTAATTCTCTTTTAAGCTGCACTCATGACAAACAGGCTTATCATAAACTCTTGGTTGTACGCCTTGCACAAGCCATTTAAGCACTTGCACGATTTCTTCCTTACTAGGCGGGCATCCTGGAATATAAAAATCAACTTTCACGTATTTATGAATAGGAACAGCTGTTATTGGTTTTAACCTCTTATCAGAGGGGAATTTATTATAGACTGCTCTCTCTACTTCTTCCTGGTTCATAACGTGCTTCATTGACTGCATACAACCATGAGAAGCACAAGCACCAAGAGCTATTAATAGCTTGGTCTTCTTCCTCCATCTTAACAGGTTGTCCAGGTCGTCTTTTGAGCTAACACTCCCCTCAACAAAGAGCACATCATAGTCCTCTTCCTCGTTCCTGCCTTTAATCATAGGCGCAGCTACCAGGTCAATCTTATCAAGGAGTTCGAGGAGTGCGTCCTCTACGAAGTACAGGCTTAGCTGGCAACCAGCGCATCCAGTAATGCTCTGAACACCCACCCTTATTTTCCTTGATTTCTTCTCTGTTTTTTTAACCATTTTTCCCTTAAGGGATTCCTGCTTTTTTCAAGCGTTTTTTCTTAATTTTTTTCTTAATACTCATTCATTCATGAACCCCTTTAACCTTATCATACCTGAACACAGGGCCGTCTTTGCACACGTATAAGCCAGAGATCATGCAATGACCGCACATACCCACCCCGCACTTCATCCTCCTCTCAAAACCCACAAATATCTGGTCGTGGTTAAAGCCGAGCTTCTCAAGAGTCATAATCGTGAATTTTATCATTACTGGAGGCCCGCATATCATGACTGATTTGTTCTTATTATTAAGCCCTGACTCCTCCACGATCTTTGTGACAAGACCAACCCTGCCCTTATAATCCTTGGGTGCTTTGTCAACAGTAAGGTGCAAGTCAAAGATCCTATTCCACACCTCCATATCTTTCTTAAAAAGTATTTCCTCAGGTCGTTTAAAGCCGAAGAACACATGAACTTTTTCGTAATCAGCTCTGTGCTTCTCCACGTACTTAAGCACACCTCTTAGAGGAGCCACTCCTGTACCCCCGCCGATAATCACAAGATTGTTTCCTATTAAATCCTTCATAGGATAACCATTACCATAAGGACCTCTGAGCCACATATAACTTCCTGGTTCTAGTTCTAATAACTTATTACTAACACTCCCTACTCCGCGGATGTTAAACTCAATAAAGTCATGCGAGCAGGAGCACACAGAGAAAGGTGCTTCTCCAACACCCGGAACAGATACTTGGAAGAACTCTCCTGGGTCATAGCAAAGCTTTTCTTTTTCTCCTCTGGGTCTCTCTAATTTAAACAAACAAATATCTGTGGTCTGTGCTTCTTTCTTCACAATCCTAAAAGGCTTTGGGCTGAACAACATTTTTCATACTCTGGACTGGTCAAACTTGTTAATCACCTCTGTAAAGTCAATAAGCCTAGGACATGCTTCTATGCACCGACCACAACCAGTGCACATATCCACGCCGAAGTTCTCCCTGAAGTATTGTAGCTTATGATAAATCCTGTGCTTGAAACGAGTAAGCCTGTCCTTTCTAAAAACAAAGCCTCCTGCTACGAGTGTGAAGTTAAGGAACTGGCATGAATCCCATTCCTTATAACGTTTACCGCGCTTCATATCAGGTTCTAACTCATCAATCATATCAAAGCACAAGCAAGTAGTGCAATGAGCAGTGCACTTACCACAACTCAGGCATTTCTCATTTTCTTTCTCCCAAGCAGGATCATCATAGTACTTAGCAAGGTCTTTTCTATCAAGCTTCTTCTCACACCTTATAGGGGGGATTAAGAAGTCATAATCCTCTAATTCCATTATTAAGGCTTCTCCCTTAGCACTTCCTGCTTCAACATAATACTTATCCCCTAAGTCGTGGAAGAACAAGTCATAGTACCTCTCCAAGTCCATTGACTCGCAGAAACAGTACTCGCTAGGAGGAGGGTCACAGTTAATGCCTAAGAGCAAAGTGTTCTCTCTTGCAAGTCTGTAATAGTCGTCCTGGTACTCGCCTGATAAGAAGAGCTTATCCAGTCTTAGGAGGCCGTTAAAATCACAGAGCCTGCCTCCGAATATTACTCTGGGTTTAAGCTTAATCTCGTCCTCTTTGAACAGTTTTTTCTTAGTAAGGTTCAGCGTGAATAAGTCTTGCTTCGCAGGTGAGAAGAACTTCTTAATAGGGAATAAGGGTCTGCCTTCCAAGCAGATATCATCATAATCCCTTACTACTTCAAATCGGAGCGTGTCTCTCTTAACAGGAGCTATGAGATCAGCACCCCTAGAAACCCTGCGTAAAAACGCGTCCAACCTCTTTTTCTCCAAAACCTTACCCATACTTCCTAAGAAAGAAAAAGCAGGTATATAAAAGTTATTGTTAAACAAGCCCCTTAATCAACTCCTGGATCTCTTTTACTGCTTTCTCCTCGTCATACCCTTGGGGGATGCCAATAATATTAACCTTTTCCACTTTCCCTGTCTCTTTCAGCAGTTTCAAGAAATAGCTCAAATCAAAGTCGTGCAAAGAAAAGATTACGCTAAACTCCAGGCTGTCAATATCATCAAATACTTCAACCTTATCAATACCCTTCGCAACATCAAGTATTAATACATCTTTAAGCTCATAGTTAAGTAAGTCATCTGGCTTAGTGCAGTGCTCAACTCTAAAACCCTTCTTACCCAGCTTCTCACCAAGCCTAAACGCAAGATTATCTTCTTCTAAGTAGGGGTTGCCAAAAACAAGTATTTTTCTCATACCAAAATATTTATAAGAAAACACTATTTAAAGCTTGTTATGAAATAACAAAAAAGAGGTGGTTCTTTGTGAATAACAAGAAGGGGTTGTTATTTATTCTTGGAACAGCATTAATTTCAGGCATATCTATCTTTATTAATAAATTCGGAGTGAAAGGGATTGATGCTTACTTATTCACAGGAATAAAGAACTTAATTGTTGCCCTACTCTTATGCTCATTAATCCTCTTAGTAAGAGATTACAGAAAATTAAGGGAGTTAACAAGAAAAGATCTTGTAAGATTATTCTTAATAGGCCTCACAGGAGGAAGCATTCCTTTCCTATTATTCTTCAAAGGTTTACAAATGACAAGCGCATCCCAAGGAGCCTTTATTCACAAAACAATGTTTGTATGGGTTAGTATATTAGCACTAATATTTTTAAAAGAGAAACTGAACAAGGGCATAATCATAGGAGCTGTTCTTCTCTTAGCAGGTAATTTATTATTGTTAAAACTGAATAACTTTGTTTTCTCAACAGGCGACTTATTAATCCTCGGAGCCACGCTGCTCTGGAGTACAGAAACAATTATCTCAAAACACACACTAAAAACATTAGACAGCAGGATCGTTGCGTTTGGCAGGATGTTCTTTGGCTCATTACTAATCATAATCTTCCTAACAATAACTAATAGAATCTCATTAATCAAAGCTTTAACAACCACGCACATCGCATGGATTCTTATAACATCAGTCTTCCTCTTCGGATATGTCTTCACATGGTACTCTGGGTTGAAACAAATAAAAGCAAGTGTTGCAACAAGCATCCTCCTCCTAGGCTCTGTAATAACCACTATGCTTAACTTATCCTTTGCTAATATAACAATAACACTTAGCCAGATAATCGGCGTAACCCTCTTAATCATAGGAGTAGCATCTGTTGTTGGGTTCACAACGATTATAAAGAAAATTCAATCAAGTTTTTCTATTGCAAAAGCCAAGTGAACACTTACTTTATCTCCTTTCTTCACATCAGGAACCAGGGTGGCAAAAACCTTTCTAATAATCCCATCATACTTCACGCTTAGAATATTGTCCTTCTTACCAATAACTTCTGCCTTATGAACCTTGCATAGTTCTTTAAAAGAAGGCGTGGCTGTTGCGTAATCACCGTCGCCTGCTTCAATAAACTTGTTATGCTCTTCTAACCAGTACTTCCGAAGCACTTCTATATCCCAGTAGTCCTTGTTCATCTGCGCAGCCACGATTCTTATCCTCTTAAAAGCGTTTGGAAAACAAGATTCGAGGTAATCCCGCTTAAGAGTCTTCTTCCCAAAAAGAAGCTTTTCAAGGATCTCAGCATCCTCTTCACTCAGCTTGTGCTGATGCTGCAAGTTACGAATACAAGGATAAGCATACATTAAGAAATATCTTTCAGGGCTTATCCCCGCGCTTATTTGTTCTCGCTCTTCTCCCATACCCTAATCGCCTCTAAGGCTTCTTTCCTAGGGATTTTCTGGATAACAAACCTGGCTTGTACAAGAACATAATCCCCTGGTTTTACACTTACTAGTTCTGTGCTTACCTCTCTTCTCTCACCAGAGTAATCAATTAGTGCTAACCTTTTCTCCTTATCAACTCGGACTACTCTGCCAGGGATTCCTAAGCACAAAAAAACCACCTATTAAGTATTTATCAATAAAAACCAAAAATGAGTATAAAAAAAATAATTTTTTTTATGAGTAACAAAACCACAAGAAGTATCAGCAGTTACCTTGTGGCTGCGCCTCTGTGCTTCCTTCAAGCGTAGTGTTACACTCCTCTGGTGGCTCATCAAAAGCCTTGCATAACGCTTGTTTATAAGCTTCAGGAGTCCTCGGACCACTATACAACTCTCCGTCAATGAACACCGTAGGGCTTCCTCTGACTTTAAGCTTATCCCCTAACTGCTTATCAGCAGTCATAAGCTCAACTGCTTCTTCTTCTTCACACTGCTTTATTCTATCCGTGTCAAGCCCAAGACTCTCTGCTACAGGCTCCCAGCAACTATCAGCATTACCTGAATTACACTCCGTGTTCATTGCAAGAGCGAACTTGAACCAGTTAGCAATACCATCATACTTAAGCACACAAGCCTCTCTTATGTCTTGGTGCAGCTCCTGAATACCATGCATTGAGCAGAGCTTGTCATCATTAATACAATAATTAGGACCGCCCCCTCTATAATTACTATAAATAACGTAGTGAGGCTTAAACTCAGCTTTGTCCTTTAATAACTGGTAAACAGGTTCTATGGCTTGCTCTGCCTGGTTACCGAACGGGCAGTAGCTCATCACAAAGAAGTCAATCTGGGGCTTGTTATCACCAAGCGTAACACCGATAGCGTCGTAATAAGCAATTCTTGCTTCTTCATTAACAAAATAAGTGGCTCCAGTCACCGCGTCTCTTAACTTGTACTTATCACCTGTTTTCTCAAAAGCGGTTCTTAAATCAGGGTTCTCCTTCCACGACTTGGTCTCCTCAAGACTCTTGTCAAAGATATAAGCAGGCACGACTTGTATGTTATACTCCTCTATAAGTTGTTTTCCTTCTTCACTACTAGCATCAACAGGTCTTGGTTTTGCTCCTAGGAATAATTGCTGGGTTACCTCCACAATCCTGGTTGTATCACAAGCAGCACCCGTACAATCCGCAGAAGTAAGAATAATGTACTCCACGCTCACAGGCTCCTTATACGTACAATAAGCATCTGGCTGCCCAGCATTATTACAAACCCCTATCATGCCTTTCTCTGCAGTGCAATCAGCGTCTGTGACGCATTCAGGGATTTCCTTGCATGCTTCGTGCTCAACGTGCTGGCACACAGCTCTTTGAAAGGATAATGAATCCCGCCTCCCTTTATAAAGAGCATCATTAAAATACATGGTGGGGCTTGCTGTTGCTCCCATAGCCTGTGTTCTTTGCATGGATTCCCTTAGTAACATCTTACCCTCGTCTCCTTCTAAGCAACTTCTTAGTTTCTCAACATCCATGTTATTCTCCTTAGCACAACCCACCCAGTTAGTATCAACATTAGCCCGGTCCTTGTTCTGGCAAACAATGAATTTCATGTACACGTAGTTCTCAGGGTAATACTTCTTTGCGCACAGCTGTACGATATCCCCTTTAACCTCTTTTTCGCCATGCAAACTCTGGAACTGCCCTGGGCTTGGCTCAGTCACAATATAATCCAGGTTAAAATCTATGACATCACCCATTTGTTCAAGCACAGGGTAAAAAGCATCCTCCACCTGGGTTCCGTACGGGCATTGACTCATAACATAGAACTCTACTTTTACCTTATTATCACTAACAACCGGATTAGTAGCAAGAGATGTGTTTCTTAATAAGAGAATAATCACAAGAGTGATGATTATGACAAGAAAAACAGCAGAAAGCACTGGATAAAAAGTCCCTGGAAGTTTTTTTTCCTTTTCCTTAATCTTTTTTTCAATGCTCGGCTTGGAGCTTTTTGTTTTTTCTCTTGTTCTATGCTCATCAAACCCAGCTTCTCTTTTATACCTTGATTTCTTTGAAGTTTTCAAGAATAACACCTCCACCAGCACTAGTTTAAAAGAAGTTAAAAGCTTGTATTTAAAAAGTTTATCTAATATTCCCTTTATTCCTTTTGTTCTTTCTCATTTATTCCTTAAAGTCCTAGAATGGTTTCTTAGCCGCACCCCTTAGCTGCTTCTAAGAGAGGCATTCTCCTTTTTTTATTCTCTTCCGGGATAGCAAGGCATGAAGAAGTATCATAACAAGGAATATTATTAGAGCCGCTCCGAACAAGATTAGGATGGGTGTTAATACTTCTTGGAAGGATATCCTGAATAACAAGGACTTCCTTAAAAGCTCTGATGCAAGCACATAAGGATTATACTTTACTATGCCTGACAAACCCGGCGCAAGGGTTTCTAAAGGGATAACAAGGTTAGATAAGAACATGAGCACTGCTCCGATGACTATCGAAGCCATGATTGCTCCTTCCTGGGTTGAGAACAAGTAGCCAATAATCATGCCTAGGATAATGAAAAAAGTGGTTGTAACAAGGATTATTAACAGAGTAGACAAGACGTTTTTAAACAAAGGTATGTGCAGGAAATAATTAGCTAGCCAGAGGATAATAAAGGTTTGTAGAATAATCACTGTGAAGCTGGTTATGAATGTTGTGATTATAAAGAGGGAATGTGTTGTAGGCGTGATAGAATTTCTGAAAAAAGCTTTTGAGTTCTTTTCAAAGAGGATAAGAGTGCTTGACAAGAGCAAAGCAACAAACATTATTACAAGAACCAGGATGAAAGGAAACATAAATACTTGTTTTGATGTTTCTGATACTACCGGCTCAATTCTTGTGTTCACAGGGCTTACAATAGTCTCTGCGCTCGTTACGCTTATCCCAGCAAGGTTGTGTTTGCTCCTCTCAAGAGCTATTCTTAACTCGGATACGCTGCTCTGTATATCCGCGAGGTTATTCTTAGCTGATTCTATTCTTTCTTGCGTCTTCTTATTCAGCTGCTTACTCATATTCAGGTCTGATTCGAGCTGTGAAATAGAAGAAGAGGTTTTTTCAATAGCATCAAGGGTCTCTTGAATCCTCAGGTGGGTCTCGTTATACAGGGTTATGGTCTTATTCTTTAATTTTTCAAAATCCTGGATTTTTTCTTCAGACCTGTTTTCGCCCCAGTGCTCATAATCCTCAACCAGGATTTCAAGGTATTCCTGCGTCTTATTTATTAATTCAAAGCCTTGTTCCTCTAGCGAAAGGATGGTCTTATTAAGCAAGATTACACTCTTATTAGTACCTGAAAGACGAACATCCCTTGTCTCAAGCTTCATCGCCTCTGTATTACTCTTAGCTTTTTGTAAGTCAAGCATCAAAAGATTTATCTTGGGATTCAGCTCGCTTAATAATATTAAATCAGCATTTATATCATCAATCGTATTATTTATTTTAGAGAGAAGAAGTTGTGTTAAGGAGTAACTCAACTCTTTTGATTCAATTTCAAGGGTTTCTGATACCGAATTAATAATTTTATAGACAAGATTCATCCTAGAGTAATCCACCAAGAACCTGAGCTCATTAGTTTTCTCGTTGCTTATCTGAAAATTTTTTGGAAAGATTATGCATGTATGAATTATTCCTTGTTCTATCTTATGAACACAGGTCTGTTCATCCTTAAACTCTTGAACATAATACTTGCTCTGCTTAAGCCCGTCTATAAAGGCGTTTGTAAGATTATTGTAGTCAGGAGCGTAATAACCCACACTTAACTCATAAGATGTTTTACCGCTAAAAGCCAATCCAACCAGTAAGATGATTAGAAGAGGCCCTATTAGTACTATAAAAGCAGAGGCTTTGGATCTGATTAAAAGCTTAAAATTCTTCTTTATAATACTTACACTGCGTCCTACTCTCATCTTCCCTCTTTGCTTCTTAACTCATAATACTTACATACTCGTTACGACGTACGCACATATTTTTTTTGTTCTTCTAACGTGTTATTCTGAGGAATAACTCATCCAAGCCAGGTCTTGAAACCCGGATATCAATGAGTTCTTCTTTCAAAGTTTCAAGGGTGTGAATTAATTTATGCAGAACCATGTGTGGCTGATCAGAATAAATGATAAGTTCAGAACCTTTTATCTTAATATCAAAAACTCGGCTTCCTGGTTGTTTTAAGGCATTCGCAATATTAGCGTACGCGCCAGGGTAAGTCTGGATTCTTATTTCCTGGGAATCCGCGTACTTTGTCTTTAGTCGTGCAGGGGTGGCAACATCAATAATCTTGCCATCCTTAATAATAGCTATTCTAGAGCAAAAAGCTTCAACCTCAGACAGATGGTGGCTTGCAAGGATAATTGTTGTTCCCTTCTTATTAATCTTCTGAACAAGGCTCCAGATGTGGGCTCTTAGTAAAGGATCAAGGTCTGATGTGGGCTCATCAAGAACGAGTATTTCTGGATCATGAATTAACGCACAAGCAATATCAAGCCGTCTCCCCATTCCTCCGGATAAGTCTCCGGCAAGGACATCCTCTGCTTTTTTTAAATCCATTAAGGTAAGCAAGATGTCTGTGTTTGACTCAAGGGCTTTTCTTGGAAGATCATATAAAGAGCCGAAATACATAAGGTTCTCTTTCACGGTTAGCTTCTTGTAAAAAGAAGGGTCCTGACTTCCAAAACCGAACAGAGTCCGAGCAAGTCGGGGTTGCTTATAAACAGAAGCGTATAAAGGCTTGTTTTTTCCTTGTTTCCGCTTGACAAAATAATCATACCTGAACTTAACATCTCCTTCCTCAGGAGCAAGATAACCAATCAGCGTTCTTAACAGAGTCGTCTTACCACTTCCACTAGCACCAACCAAACCAAAGATTTCTCCTTCATAAATATCAAGGGAGACTCTCTTAAGCACAGTAAGATTACCAAACCGTTTAGTAAGGTGCTGAACCCGTAGAATGGGTGGTCGTTGCATAATAAAAAAGAACCTTTTGAGGTATATAAACTTTGCCATAAAAACAGGGAATAAGAAATAATGAAAAACATAACACGAGTAGAAAATATTTATAAAAACAAAGAGAATTCTTAGAAGAACATGAAAATTATTGTTTCAACAAATAAGAAACAAGACTTGATTGATATCACAGAAAGGGTTAATGATCTTGTTAGGAAGAGTGGTGTAGAGGAAGGAGTGTGTGTTGTTTTTGTAAGGCACGCAACAGCAGCACTAATCATTAATGAGAACTACGACCCCAATATATGCATTGACTTCCTTAATGCGCTTAATAAAGCGTTTCCTGAGCATGCCGGTTATCTCCATGACAAAGTGGATAATAATGCTGCGGCTCATATAAAAGCAGCAATCCTAGGACCTGGTGAAACAATAATTATAGAGAAGGGAAAGTTAAAACTCGGTACATGGCAGGCCTTGATGCTAGTAGAACTTGACGGCCCGCGAAGCAACAGGGAAGTAGAAGTTAGAATTATTAAAACATGTTAAGACATAGAAAAGAGAGGCGTACAAGTCAAGAAGCAAGACTAAAAGATTTAAGATCACGAATCAAGATGATTCAAAGTAAAGCTTTTTTATTAGTAGAAAGTTAAAGAAAAGTTTTTTACTTAGCACATATATCCAGGATTATTTCTACATTCTCAAAAGAATTTAATGGGAGAATTTCAAATCCCTGTTCCTTACTTGTTACTCTTGAATCACAACCAAGGTTAACAAAACGTATAGGAGTCCTCTCAATTGAGAGATTAAAACTCACACCCCAATCAATCAAGGTTTGGTTAAGAATATTAAAAATGGTCTTATTAACTACTTCGCAGCTTCCACGATAATCCTGGCAACTGATTGAAGGAAAAGTGTTTGCGCAGTCTACGATTAAGTCTGCTAAGGAAAGATTATAGCAGTCTTTAACACTGGTGTGAAGTATACTCACCAAAAAATTAGTGGCTAATTGTTTATTCATATACCTCTTAGGAAGGTTTTGAGGCGGATTACTCATTTTATAAATAGTGTATATCATGAGTGCAGTTATTACTATTATAACTATGATTACCAGACCAATCATTTCTAGCTGAGCCTTTTTGTCAATATGCTTCTTAATCATTATGCTTGTCTTCCTCCTTTTTCCGATAATCCTTCTTCCCGTATAAAACCATTAAAAACCCAAAAAAGGTTTTTTATTCCATTTTATTTTTTATTTGGTTTTTACTCATACACAAACACATCCATTATTCCAAAAGCATACGTGCGGGTTATAGGATTATAAAGACTCACAGGAATTGATACTATATCTGTTGTCTTAGTTGCGCCGGGATGCTCGTATAATACCCAGTAATCCCTGCCAGGAGTGTGAGTATTATACGGATAAACCTCTGTGATTACAATCCTGGATTTTTTGAGTAAGTCAAAGTAATAGTTTTGAGCATAAGTGCTCTGATTCCTACTCTCAGCCAGAAAATCCTCAAACACCATGAGCTTAGTAATATCTATACATAAGAAGTCTGTGGCGCCTAGGACGGAGCATTCTAGTTCAGGCCAAGAACTAAGCCTTTGAGCCAGTTCTATAATTCGCATATTCCTGAGGTTCTTCTTCTGCTCTAAAAGGTGGTGTTCGTGGAATTTTGAGTAAGCTACGAAGCCAAGCAGGATTATGATGAGAATAAAGAAAACTACGAAAATGGTTTCTGTCATTTGTAGCTGAGCTTTCCTATTACTCATTTTTTCTTCCATGCCACTTCATCTTGCTTCTTTTTTTATTTTTGTGTGAACCAAGAGGTCTGGGTGTAAAAAAAATATGAGGTCAGTATATTAATGGGCAGCTCTGTGCTTTTATCTTTGTTAAGATATAATTATTCAAAGACTTCAGCTTAGTAATAGCTATTAAGAGATTCCTAAGAGGGGTAAGAGCAGTGGTGTGCTGAGCCTCTTCTGAGTACCTCGAGATGTCCTTAAG
>Ga0190334_1000553_pt1 | contig 18188 bp, 19 predicted proteins | sample 48720478_MG_FD_161270 | JGI IMG/M metagenome (GOLD analysis project Ga0190334, IMG submission 161270) | Hydrothermal vent sediment bacterial communities from Southern Trench, Guaymas Basin, Mexico - 4872-04-7-8_MG | ecosystem: Environmental > Aquatic > Marine > Hydrothermal vents > Sediment ...
ATGCGGGATGAAGCCGCGGATACTCTTCCTCCTATCCGCTCTGATCGTCGCTCTGGCGGGCTGGGCGGCGGCCCAGGAGCCGATCCTCGAGCTGTCGATCACACCGAGCACCGTCGCTATCCCCGCCGGCGGGGAGGGAAGGATCCGGCTGATCGCCAAAAACACATCGATCCACGAAGCCGACGATCTCACGGTCTCCCCCATCTCCCCGGATTCGTTCACGTTCGCCGCCGAACCGGAGACGCTGGAGTCGATCCCCCCGTTTTCGACCGGTTCGATCGACATCACCGTCAGGACCGGGAAAGACATCCCGGCAGGGGATTACAAGGGGAACTTGGCGGTCGTCTACACCTACTGCATCGGAGAGTTCTGCTTCCAGATCGCCGAGACCCTCGATTTTAGCGTCGTCGTCGAGCCGGCTTCGAGCCCGGTCCAGACCGGACCGATCGCCGCTCCCACGGCGGGGCCGGAGATCCCATGGCCGTGGATCGGGTTCGGAGGGGGGCTCGCCCTCCTGGCCGGAGCGCTCATTGGAGCGAGACGGAGCGGATCGAGGTGGCATATCTACCTGATCGTCGCATCCCTCTCCTTCGTGGGCCTCGGCTACGGGGCTGCAAATCAGCAGCACGAGCAGGCCCAGGGGATCGGGGCGGTCCTCTGCACATCCTGCGTCGGGATCGAGGAGGCGAGCTCTAAGGAGGCCTCCATCTCCCCAGCGGGGCTCGCGCGCCTCTCCGAGATCGAAGGGACCCGCGAGCTGATCGTCTTCTACGCGCCGTGGTGCCACGCCTGCCCGTACGCCGAGGCGATGGTCGTCCTGGCGGCAGAGCAGAATCCGGGGATATCCTACCGGTTCGTCAACGTCGAACAGGACCCGAAGATCGCCGCGGAGTACGGAATGATCCGCTCAGGGAGGACGATCGTCCCCGCCGTCGTCCGGACCGATACGGGAGAGGTCATATTCGGGATCGCAGACTTCGAGGAGAGGCTGATCGAGATGCTTGAGGAGGGGGGATGAGGCTGAAGCGGGTCCGCCGCGGGATCCAGGGAGGGGGGCTGATCCTCGGCCTGTTCGGAGTGAGCGGGATCGGGATGACCCATCTGATCTTCCCCGGGCTCCATTGCTACGCCTGTCCGCTCGCCGTCACCGTCTGCCCGATCGGCCTGATGCAGAACCTCGTCATCTTCGGGACCCCGCCGTACTTCTTGCTCGGGACGATACTCGCCTACGGGCTGATCGCCGGCCGCGGCTTCTGCGGGTGGTTCTGCCCGTTCGGCCTTCTGAACGACCTTCTGTCGTTCAGGAAGGCGAGGATAAGCCGGTCGTTCTCCTACACGAAGTTCGCCGTTCTGATCGGGACGATCCTCGCCGCCTGGTACTTCGCCGACACGATGTTCTGCAAGGTCTGCCCGGTCGGCGGGCTCGAGGCCTCCCTCCCCTACTTCTTCCTCGGGGTGGCCAGGTTCAACCGCCCGTTCCTCATCCACCTCGGGACGTTGGTCGGGGTCCTCATCGGGATGATCGTGATCGCCCGGTTCTGGTGCCGCTACCTCTGCCCGATGGGGGCGATCCTCTCCCTGTTCAATCGGGTCAGCTTCCTCCACCTCCGGCTCGATCCGAACAAGTGCAGCAAGTGCGGGATCTGCTCGGCCGCCTGTCCGATGGGGCTCAAACCGTATGAGGACTACGACGATCACAACTGCATAAAGTGCGGGGCCTGCGTCGAGGCCTGCGATCTCGGCGCGTTGACCCTCCACTACTCTCCGCGGAGGAAGGTTTGATCCGTTACCTGATCCTCGGGATCGTCCAAGGGGTGACCGAGTTCCTCCCTGTTTCGAGCTCGGGGCACCTCGTCATCGCCGAACGCCTCCTCCAGATCGACCCGCCCGGCGTCCTCTTCGAGGGGCTCCTCCACCTCGCCACCCTCGGGGCGATCCTCCTCGTCTTCCGGAGAGACCTGATCGCCATCGCCCGGTCCCTCACCCCGCGCGGTTCGATCGAGGGGAGGAAGGAGATCGGCCTGATCGCGATCGGAACGGCGCCGATCGCCGTCTTCGGCTTCCTCTTCCGGGCGAGGATCGAGGCGGCGTTCTCCTCACTCGTGGTAGTGGGGGCGAGCCTGATAGCGACGGGGACGATCCTCGCCCTGACGGCAGTCGTCAAGAGGAGGGGAGAGCGATCAGGGGTTAGGTCGATCGATGCGCTCATCATCGGGATCGCCCAGAGCGCCGCCCTCCTCCCCGGCCTCTCCAGGAGCGGGGCGACGATCGGAAGCGGGATCCTCTCCGGAATCAAACCTGAGCGGGCCGCCAGGTTCTCGTTCCTCCTCGCCGTACCCGCCCTATTCGGGGCCGGTCTGCTCAGCCTGACGAGCGTCCCATCCGGCGAGGCGGTCGACTGGGCGGGGCTGGCCATCGCAGCGGTGAGCGCGTTCGTCGTCGGGGTGATTTCGATCCGGACGCTCCTTATGATCGTCGCCCGCGGACGGTTCTGGGTCTTCTCGCTCTACTGCCTCGCCCTCGGTGCGTTCATCCTCGCCCGGTTCGGCTAGCCCTCCCCCTTCACGGCGAGGACGATAACGGCGATGGCGCCAAGGAAGAGGAGGAGGACGGCGAGCGAACCGAAGGGGGAGGGCTGGGAGGAGCCTTCCTCGTCCGTCGTGCCTTGATCGGCGGCGCTAACCGGTTCTGCCGAGGGGATCTCCCCGCTCACGACCACGAACCGATCGATGATGTAACTGCCGCGCGATCCGGAATCGAGGGTCGTCCGCACCCCGCGGGGGCTCGTCGGATCGGGGTTGTACGGGTCGAGGATCGTGTAGGTATCCCCGGCCTTCCCGGTGATGACGATCCAGTGGCAATCCTCCCTCTGCCCGCTCCGACCGTTGCATGAAGCCCCCCAATGGACGCCGGCTATCACCGGATGGCCCTCCCGGAGGGCGTGATCGATGACGACCTCCGCGACCGGGTTGATACCGACCTCGCTCCGATTCGTGTAGAAGGAGAGCTCGATCCCGGACGGGAGGCGGTCCCAGTCGAGGCAGCAGGAGCCGTAGGGGTCCCCGCTGCACTGTCCGAACCCGCTGTGAATCCGGAGCCAATCGTTCAGGATCCCCGGGTCCATCCCAACCTCGGCCCTCCCAGTGAACGACCGATCGGCCGGGACGCTAACCTCGATCCCATAATAGGCGAGGACGGAGGCGAAGGCCGTCACCAAGCAGCCGCTCTCGCGGAACCGGTCGGGGCAGCCGTCGCTCCCGAGGGTCGCCTTCCCCCACGCATCGGCCCCGTAGGTGTAGTTCTGGCTGAACGCAGGGACGCTCCGGGGAAGGGCGATCCCCCTCGCCTCCGCGGTGGACCCCGGAGCGATCAGGAAGAGGAGAAACAGGCCGAGCACGAGGCTGCTCCTCAGTGAAGGCTTGTTCATCGGTTGAACGGGTTCGCCCCCTCTCGTATGCTCAGAACCGCCATCCGGCGTAGATAGAACCGATCATAGCTGGGCCGTTACGAACGTTCAAGGAGCGATGTCGTGAGGATCATCGGAGGGACGCGCCGCGGGCGGAAGCTTGTCGACTGGGAAGGAGAGGGGATCCGACCTGTCCGCGATTTCGTCCGGAGCGCGCTGTTCAGCATCATCGCAGATTTCGTCCCCGACGCCGCGTTCCTCGATCTCTACTGCGGTACGGGGAGCATCGGGCTCGAGGCGCTCTCCCGCGGGGCTAGATCCTGCACGTTCGTCGACCGATCCCACGCCGCCTGTTCGATCGTCCGCCAGAACCTCGACGCCCTCGATCTCCTCTCCGCCGGCGAGGTGATCGAATCCGGCGTGGTGGAGACAATCGATCACCTCAAGCGCCGCGGCAGACGGTTCGACATCGCGTTCATCGACCCGCCCTATCACGAGGGGCTCGTCCCGAGGACGCTCGAAGCCCTCGCAGACGGGCTGATCCTCACCCCCGATCCGGTCGTCATCGCCGCCGTCGACCGGAAGGAGGAGATCGAGGGGCTCTTCGGGGTCCTCATACGCGTGGACGAGAGGGTATACGGTGACAATCGCCTCATCTTCTACCGCCGCTGATGGAATCCGGCTTGACCTGACAGCCCCGAACAGCTAGGTTTAGCCAGGGGTGGAAGATGGCAGAACCATTGATCCTGGTCACGAACGACGATGGCGTGAACGCCGCCGGGCTCCTCGCGTTGAAGACGACCCTCTCGACGATCGGAAGGGTGGAGATATTCGCACCGGAGCGGAACTGGTCGGCGGCGAGCCGGACGCGGACGTTCCATAAGCCGCTCCGCGTCGATGAGGTGAGGCTCCTCGACGGTAGCGTCGCCCGGGTGACGAGCGGAACGCCATCCGACTGCGTCTCCCTCGCCCTCCTCGGGCTCCTCGACGACCGTCCCGACCTGATCGTCTCAGGTATAAACGCCGGGTTGAACCTCGGCCGCGACGTCTCCTATTCGGGTACGGTCGCCGCCGCGATGGAGGGGGTCCGGGCCGGGATCCCGGCGATCGCGGTCTCCTACGACACGATATCCGCGCCGGAGGGGCCACCCGATTACTCGAAGGCCGCCTCGTTCGCGGCCCGGTTGGCGGCGTTTCTGATCGGAGAGGTGAAGATCCCTCCCGGCGTCCTTCTGAACGTCAACATCCCCTACCTCCCCAACCCGCGGCCGCTCGGGGTCGAGATCACCCGGCTCGGGGGGGAGGCGTACAGCAACTACCTCGTGACCGGGACCGATCCGCACGGGAGGAAGTACTACTGGGTGAGCGGTGATCCGCTGACCGACGTCCCCCCCGAGGAGAAGGGGACCGACATCGGAGCGATCGCCGAGGGGAGGATTTCGATCACCCCGATCCACCTCGACCTGACCGACTACTCCCTCCTCGAACGGATGAAGGGGTGGGAGACGAAGCTAGGCCTTCCAGATCGTGAAGGCGCCGAAGGCGATGAATAGCGCGCCGGCGGCGTAGCGGACGATATGCACCGCTGAATCCGGCAGGAACCGCCCGATCGTGCTCCCGACCCCGACGGCGATCAGGGTGGTGAGGATGAGGGCCGATCCGGCGCCGATCGCCACCCCGGCGGGAGAGCCTCCCCGGCTCGCCAGGGCGAGTACGGCGAGCTGGGTCTTGTCCCCGAACTCGGCGAGGAAGATGAGGGCGAAAGCAGCGAGCGCTTCGTGTAACACGATTCCCCCTTTGCTTTATCATGTTTAAACCGGGATTCTACCGATCCGGCCGCGACTGAACAATCCGGGGTTGTCAGACTATAAGGCGGATGTTAGACTATTAATGCATCTTTTTCACCACAAGATGAGGATGAGGTTACATGAACCCAGGTCACACCCCTTCGCAGGAACGGGGGCTGATCGTCCTGATCGGGGTCGCGCTTCTCGCAAGCGGGATCGTCCTCTTCTTCAGCAGCGAACATCGCGCCCCGCAACATGAAATCGAGCCGATCGTCCTGGAGGGCGTCCGCGTGATCGTCCCGGTATTCACCGAAATCGGGAAGATAAACGTGAACGAGGCGAGCGCCGCGGAGCTCGAGCGGCTACCGGGGATCGGGGAGGCGCTCGCGACGCGGATCATCGCCTACCGGGAGGAGCACGGACCGTTCCGGAGCCTCGATGAGCTCGAAAACGTAAGCGGGATAGGGAAGGAGACGGTCGAGCGGCTCCGCGAGTACGCTGAGGCCCGCTGATCAATAAAAGACGGTCCGCGTCCGGTGGCGCGGTGGCCGCTTGTAGGCCGGCGACTGGCCGCGGTTCCAGAGGAGGAGGTCGATCCGACGCGGGCCGATCCGGACCCCGTCTTCCCTCAATGCGGCGACAATCAGCTCGACGGCGTGAACGGCGCAGGCGCGGATCTCTACCTCCTCCTCCGATCCCGCCTCGATCAACTCCCCCTTCTCTATCCGCTCGGCAAGGGCGGCGTCGTAGGTGAGGATCCCATCGATACGGAGGACGTGGGGGACGAGGTTGTCGGCGAAGATCGTCAAGGATTCGATATCGTCGAAGCGTCCGGGGCCGCTCCGATCGAACGCGAGGGAGAGGTCGGACGCGAGGATCTGGGCGCGCTTGTAGAACGGGACCTCCATCCCCCTGTACCGTGCGACGTCGCGGAAGAACGGCTGGGCGGAGAGGATCTCGACGAGCCGACCGGCCGATCGATCGGCGGAGGCGATCAGCCCGAGGAAGCTCCCGTCGAACCGCTCGATCAGATCGCGGCCGAGGTCGTTCAGCGCCCTTGCGTAAAGGCCCATCAGCTCGGCTATCGTAGGATCGCTGAGATCCTGACCGAAGATGAGGGCGCACTCCATCTCGTCGATCTCAGCGAGCCGCTCGGGAGGGATCGGCCCCTCCCGCCGGAAACGATCGGCCAGGGAGGCAGCGATCGTCATGTATCCGGAGCGGCCGGGGCGCTTCCTCAGATGCGGGAAGTGACCGGAGCCGAAGTTGATCGAATCGAGGGTGACGATGTAGGCGGCACTCGCCTCCTCGTCGCCGTAGTAGTGGTAGGCCGGGTCGAACCCGAGCTCATCGATCCGATCGATCGGAAGGGAGGCGGCATACTTCGGGATCCGTCCCTCCTCGATCCGGACGTGACTAGCCTCCCGGGCGACGTACTTCGCCCGCCTTCTGATTTCGGAAAAGATATCTCCCCTATCCATCGCCCGAGCCTAACCGATCCGGTCCCCGACCCGTCCTCCCCTAACCCCCGCCGACCGGGGGGAAGAGGGCGATGCGAGCCCGATCGGAGAGGAAGACGTCCCGGTCGTGGACGATCCGGCCGTCGACGATGACGAGATGGACCTCCCGTTCATCGAGGCCGAGGGATGAGAACAGATCGGCGAGCCTCGCCCCGGCGGGAAGCTCGACCTCCGCCGCTCTTCGATCCCCGAGCCCGGCGTAGAAGCGGACCGTCACCCTCACTTCGATCCCTTCGGCTCGAAGTACCACTTGTAAAGGAGGCTCATGTCGTTCGGGAACAGGCCGATCCGATCCCCGTCCTCGACCGGCGTCTCAAGGACGGCGTAGCGGCCGGAGACGAACAGGTTGCTCCCGAGCTCCCCCTCCGGGATCCCGATCCGCTCGACCACAGCCTGAACGGTATCCCCCTCCCGGTGCGGGAGGGCGATGATCGAGCGGCCGGCCGGATCGCCCTTGGGCGCGAACCGGCGGAGCCTCCCGTAAAGACGGACCTCGATCATTCAGCCGAGGACCTCGTCGATCTCCTCGGCCGGGATGTCCCAGACGGCGTCGTGCGGCGGGAGCTTCTCGCGGGTCATGAACTCGGGGAGCCGGTCGTCGAGCTCGGTGAACCCGGCCCTCCGGTTGAAGTCGCGCTCGATGTCGATGATCTCCTTCCCGATCCGGGCGGCATCGTCGAGCTTCCAGTCCGTGCCGAGTACCCCGTTGCACTCCTCGATCACCCCTTCGAATCCGCTCGCGATGTCGAGGATGGCGAACGCTATGAACAGGCAGTGGCCGGTCGAGTCGAGGAACGCCGTCGCGTACTGGAAGTTCCGCGCCACCTCGGCCTTGTCCGGGTTGAGCGGGTCGAGCTTCCCGGATACCCCGAGGATCTCCGGGGCGATCGTGTAGCCCGAGGTGTGATCGGCCCCCATCGTCGAGACGGCGTAGGTCATCCCGATCCCCTTGATCGCCCGCGGCTCGTAGGCCGGCATGTTCTGCCCCTTCACGTGCGGGACCCGCTCGACCCCGAACGCCTTCCCGGTCGTCAGCGCTCCCGCGCCGAGGATCCTCCCGAGTGGGGTCGCCTCCCCGATCTCGTGGATCAGCTTGATCGCACCCGCGCCGTCACCGAACGGGATCAGACCCCCGTCCATCGCCACGGCGATCGCTCCCCCGATCTCGATCGTGTCGAGGCCGTACTCGTTGCAGAGGAGGTTCATCTCGGCGATCCGGTCGAGATCGTCGATCCCGCAGTTGGCGCCGAGCGCCCAGTCCGATTCGTACTCGATGCACGATGTGTGCTCGCTCCCGTCCGGGCGATGCCAGGTGTTCGAGCAGCCGATGATGCACCCGGGTGAGCAGGCATGGTTGTAGAGCTCCTCCCCGGTCCGCTCCTTGTTCCCGGCGAAGATCGCCTCCCCTGCGATCCTCTCCGCCCCCTCGAACCTCCCCTCGCGGAAGTTCCGGGTCGGGAGGGCGCCGGCCTCGTTTATTATGTTGACTAGGACGGCCGTCCCGTAGGTGTTGAGCGCCCCCTTCGGCTTCGTTATGTCGTGGCTCGTAAGGGCCTCGGTCAGCTTCTTCCGCCCCGTGTCGAACAGGTCCTTGTCGGCGAGAGTGACCCCGGGGGCGTTCGTGTCGTCGAGGACGATCGCCTTTATCCCCTTGCTCCCCATCACCGCGCCGAGCCCTCCCCGGCCGGAGTAGCGGCTCGGCCTCCCCTCCTGATCGCTGAAGCAGATACCAGCGGCGGCCATCCGATGCTCGCCAGCGACCCCGATCGCGCAGATGTCGATCCTATCCTTGTCCCCATACCGCTTGTAAAGATCCGCATAGACCTCGGATAGCCGCTTTCCGACCCAGGGATCGGCCGGCTCGAACTTCACCCCATCGGCACCGACCCTGATCAGCCAGAGGGGACCGCCGCTCGGTTCCCCCTCGACGATGATCGCCCGGATCCCGAGCCGGGCGAGCCTCCTCCCCCAGCCGGTCCCGGCGTTCGACTCCTTTATCGTCCCCGTCAGTGGGGACTTCCCGCCGACCGATATCCGCGATGACGTCGGCGCAGTAGTCCCGGCCACGATCCCCGGCGAGAATACGAGCTTGTTTCTCGGCCCGAGGGGATGGCAATCCGGCGGGACCTCATCGTGGATTATCGACGAGGTCAGCCAGCGGCCGGCCCGCCCCTTGTACCGGTCCGGGACCGGCTCGAACGCCGCCGTCTTACCCGTCATGTCGATCCGAAGGAACCTCTCCATCGTCTTACCTCCTCGCTTGCGATCGTCTGAGTAGTGACTCGCCCATATCCTATACCCCCAGGGGGCGTAAGCCAACAGGAGAGCCTTTTCGCGGCAGGAAGACCCGAAGCGGGGGAAGGCGCGGGGGTTAGCGTTCCTGTACAATCGGCGCTCAAGGAATGGAGGGAGGAATGACAAGCAGAATCGAGAGGATAGTCGGAAGGGAGATCCTCGACTCCCGGGGGAACCCGACGGTCGAGGCCGACGTGTTCACGACCGATGGGATGTTCCGCGCCTCGGCCCCGTCAGGGGCGTCGACCGGGAGCTTTGAGGCGATCGAGAAGAGGGACGGCGGATCGCGCTACGGGGGGAAGGGGGTCCAAAGGGCGGTCGAGGCGATAAACGAGGTGATCGCCCCGGCCCTCGTCGGCTACGACCCGGCCGATCAGGAGGCGATCGACCGGAGGATGATCGAGCTCGACGGGACGGAGAACAAGGGGAACCTCGGTGGTAACGCGATCGTCGCCGTATCGATCGCCGCGGCGAAGGCCGGTGCGGGAGCAAAGGGAGTCCCTGTCTATGAGCACCTCGCCGGGCTCTCCGGCCGGAAGGGGGCGGTCCTTCCGATCCCGCAGATGAACGTGATCAACGGGGGGAAACACGCCGGGGTCGACGACGATATCCAGGAGCACCTGATCATGGCGATCGGCGCCGATTCCTTCCGCGAGGCGCTAAGGATGTCGGCCGAGACCTATCATGCGCTGAAGGGCGTGATCAAGGAGGAGTGCGGGATCGCCGGGATCCATCTCGGCGACGAGGGAGGGTTCGTCCCCCCGATCGATCGGGTCGAGGATCGGCTCGACATGATCAAGGAGGCGATCGATCGGGCCGGTTATGCCGGGAGGATCTTCCTCGCCATCGACTCGGCCGCATCCGAGTTCTTCAGGGACGGCCTCTACCACGTCCGCGAGCGGGAGATGACCCCGGCCGAGCTCGTCGACTTCTACGCCGATCTCGTCGAGAAGTATCCGATTATGTCGATCGAGGACGGGATGGCCGAGGAGGACTGGGAGGGGTGGCGCCTCCTGACCGAGCGGCTCGGAGATAGGATCCAGATCATCGGGGACGACGTCTTCGTCAGCAATCCGAACCGGGTCCGCCGCGGGATCGAGGAGAGATCGGCGAACGCGCTCCTCCTCAAGGTGAACCAGATCGGGACGGTCACCGAGGCGATCGAGGCGGCGCGGCTGGCGATCGATGCCTCCTGGAACGTCATCGTCTCCCATCGAAGCGGGGAGACGGAGGACCCGTTCATCGCCGATCTCGTCGTCGGCCTCGACGTCGGGCAGTCGAAGTTCGGCGCACCGGCCCGCTCCGAGCGGACGGCGAAGTACAACCGGCTCCTTAGGATCGAGGAGGAACTGGGCGAGAGAGGGAGGTACAGCCGCTTCTCCTATCCGCTTCCGAAGGGCTAACCTGGTTTTTCAAACAGGGCGATCCCGATCGTGGCGAAGTGCGAATCGACCCTCTCGTAGGGGAGGAGGCCATGCCGCTCCATCAGCCCGTCGAGTCCGCCGCGGGCGAGAAAATCGACGAACCCGGCGTGGTGGCCCTTCCCCGCGATCCGCTCGATCGCCCGGATCGCCAGCCATGCGGGGTTGATCACCGGATGGGAAGGAGGGTTGTAGTCGGCGATGACCATGATCCCTCCGGGGGCTGTGACCCGCCTCGCCTCGGCGAGCATCATCCCCCGCTCCTCCTCGGTGTGCTCGTGGAGGGCGAGGGAGAGGATCGATCCGTCGAACGAGCCATCTCCGAACGGAAGCTCGTACGCCGATGCGCAGAGGTAATCGACGTTCGGCCTGCCAAGCCTCCTTGCTGAATCGACCATCACCTCCGAGAGGTCGACCCCAGTGACGAGGATCCCCTCTTCCGCCAGCATCCGGGACTGGGCACCGGTTGCCGAAGCGATGTCGATCACCCTCTTCACCCCGCGCTCGAGGCAGACCCCCGTGATCTTCCGCCGCAACGGGACGATCAAGGGATCGATCAGCCTCCGGTAGATCCCGGCGGTGAACGAGCCGTAACGGACATTGAAGAACATGGAGGAAGGATACGCCGGCCCTTCGATGGGAGCAAAGCCCTTCCTCCCCTTTGAAGTGAGGGGTAAGATCAGGCGCTTCCTAAGGAGGGGATCATGGGCTGGCTGAAGGAGCGCCGCCGCGCCCGGATAAGAAGGAGCGGGCTTCCCGAGGCTTGGCGGAGGATCGTCAAGCGGAGCGTCCCGTACGTGAGGCTCCTTCCCCCTGCCGATCGGGCCGAGCTCGAGGGGAAGATCCTCGTATTCCTTACCGAGAAGCGGTTCGAAGGGACGGCCGGCCTTGCGATCAGCGATCAGATCAGGCTGACGATCGCCGCCCAGGCGTGCATCCTCCTCCTCCATCGGAGGACCGACTACTACCCCGGCCTCTATTCGATCGTCGTCTATCCCCGCTCCTACGTCGCTCATCAGGTGGAGCGGGACGAGAGCGGGATCGTCACCGAGGGGCCCCAGCCCCGGCTCGGCGAGTCGTGGAAGGAGGGGGCGGTCGTCCTCTCCTGGGCTGACGTGAAGCGGGACGCAGCCGAGCCGGGAACCGGCCACAACGTCGTCTTCCACGAGTTCGCCCATCAGCTCGACGCCGAGGCCGGCCGGCCCGACGGGGCGCCGCTCCTCCCCGACCCGACGATGTATAGAACATGGTCGAAGACCTTCGAAGAGGGCTACGCGCAACTACAACGGGAGCTCGCCTCCGGCCGTGAACCTCCCCTCGATCCCTACGCCGCCCTCAACCCGGCCGAGTTCTTCGCCGTCGCCACCGAGACGTTCTTCGAGAAACCGCGGGAGCTCCGGCGGAGGATGCCCGGGCTCCACGAGCAGCTCCGCGCCTACTACAACCAGGACCCCGCCGCCTTCGTCCCCGAATCCTCAGAGCCCACGAACCGTTAGCCAACCGGCTACCCCCCCACCCTGACCCTCCCCCGTAAGGGAAGGAGCATGAATCGGGACAATCGCCCCGGCCACGAGGGTGAACGTGATCTTCGATCCGCCGAGGGCGGTGATCAGGGAGGGGAAGACCAAGTTCACGTCGATCATCGACATCGTGATCGCGAGGAACACGTTGTGCCAGATGAAGATCGCGTAGGTCATCGCTCCCTCCGAGGGGGTAAGGGGTTCGGGCATGCCGCTCATCAACGCCGCTTTGCGGATGAGGACAGACCCGCCGCTCGATCGGCCTTCCGCAACCGCCCCGGCCACGTTGTTTTCTCATCAGACTTGGCGGAGAATTTGAGATCGGAATCTCATAAGCCACGAGGGGGCTGAGCCGGGTGAAAACACCGCTTGAGGATTGGAAGGAGCGCTTCCCAGACAAGTTTGTCTCCCCGGATGTCGCCTTCTCCCACATCCACCGCGGGGATCGGATCTTCGTCGGGACAGGCTGCGGGAAGCCGCAGTTTTTGGTGGAGGAGATGGTCCGCTACGTGAGCGAGCACCCGAAGGCGTTCTTCGACGCCGAGGTCCTCCATGTCTGGACCCTCGGGGTCGCCCCGTACATGCGGGAGGAGTTCAAGCGGAACTTCCGCCACAACGCATTCTTCATCTCCGCCAACACGCGCGATGAGGTGAACGAGGGGCTCGCCGACTACACGGCGATCTTCCTCTCCCAGGTACCGGACCTCTTCTACCGGAGGGTCGTCCCGATCGACATCGCCCTCGTCCAGGTCTCCCCACCCGACCGCTACGGGTACATGAGCCTCGGGATAAGCGTCGACATCGTCCGGGCCGCGGTTGACTCCGCCGGGGGCGTCATCTGCCAGGTGAACTCCCACATGCCGCGCGTGCACGGGGACAGCTTCGTACACATCAAGGACGTCGACTGCATCATCCCCCATGACGAGCCGCTCCTCGAGTACGAGTCCGAGGTCCCGGACGAGATCGCCCATCGGATCGGAAGGTACGTCGCCCGACTGGTGGAGGACGGCTCGACGATCCAGGTCGGCTACGGGAGGATCCCGAACGCGGTACTCGCCAACCTGAGCGAGAAGGAACACCTCGGCGTGCACACAGAGCTTCTGAGCGATGGGATCGTCGAGCTGATGAAGAAGGGGGTGATCGACAACTCCCGCAAGTCCCTCGACCGGAACAAGACGGTCGCCGCGTTCTCCATGGGGCATCGCGAGACCTACGCCTACCTCTCCGACAACCCGGCCGTCGAGTTCCAGCCGGTGCAGTACACGAACGACCCGATGATCATCGCCCGCCAGGAGCGGATGACCGCGATCAACACCGCCCTCTCCATCGACCTGACCGGCCAGGCGACGGCCGAGTCGATCGGTAAGATCTTCTACTCCGGGATCGGCGGCCAGGCCGACTTCATGCGCGGCGCGGTCCTCGCCCCGAAGGGGAAGTCGATCCTCGTCCTCGAATCGACGGCAAGAAACGGCGAGGTCTCCCGGATCGTCCCGATCCTCCCCGAGGGGACCGGGGTGACCCTCACCCGCGGGGATATTCACTACGTCGTCACCGAGTACGGGATCGCCTACCTCCACGGGAAGAACGTGCGCGAGCGGGCGATGGAGCTGATCGGGATCGCCCATCCGAAGTTCCGGCCGTGGCTCCTCCGCGAGGCAAAGAACCTCAACCTTATCTACAAGGATCAGGCCTACGTCCCGGGCGAGCGGGGCCAGTACCCCGAGGAGCTCGAGACCTACCGGACGACCAAGGCCGGGCTCGAGATTCTCCTTAGGCCGGTGAAGCTGAGCGACGAGCCGCTCTTGAAGGACTTCTTCTATTCCCTCTCCGACCGGTCGATCTACAAGCGGTTCATCTCCGCCCGGACCGACATGCCGCACGAGCGACTGCAGGAGTTCGCCGTGATCGATTACACCCGCGAGATGGTGATCCTCGCCGTGATCGGCGAGCCGGGTCAGGAGACGGTGATCGGCCTCGGACAGTACGGGATCGACGAGACGACCCACACCGCCGAGGTGGCGCTGGTCGTGCGCGATGATCATCAGAACAAGGGGGTGGGGACGGAGATCCTCAACTACCTGACCTACCTCGCCAAGCGCCACGGCCTCCTCGGGTTCACCGCTGAGGTCCTCGTCGAGAACCGAGCGATGCTCCACCTGTTCGAGAAGGCCGGGTTTAAGATCGAGAAGCGGCGCGAGGCCGGGGTGTACGAACTCAGGATGCTGTTTTAGGTGAGAAGATGAGCGAAAAGGCAGAGATCAAGTACCTGTTCGAGCCGCGCGGAATCGCGGTAATCGGGGCGTCGGAGAACCCGGGGAAGATCGGCTACCGGATCGTCGAGAACATCGTCAGCTCCGGGTACAAGGGCGAGATCTACCCGGTCAACCCTAAAGGTGGGGAGGCCCTCGGGATCAGGATCCATCGCGATCTCTCCGAGGTGGAAGGCCATCCCGATATCGCCGTGATCGCGATCCCAGCCAGGTTCGTCCTGGACGCGGTGAAGGAGTGCGGAAAAAACGGGGTTAAGCACCTCGTGATCGTGACATCGGGGTTCTCCGAGATCGGAAAGCGTGCTGAGGAACGGGCGTTGGTCGAGGCGGCCTGCAGATACGGGATGCGGATCCTCGGGCCGAACATCTTCGGGATCTATTCCGCAAAGGCGTCGCTCGATGCCACGTTCGGGCCGGGAGGGATCCTCCCCGGGCATGTCGCGATCATCACCCAGAGTGGGGCGCTCGGGATCGCGATGATCGGGAAGACCGCGGCCGAGTCACTCGGCCTTTCCGCCGTCGTCTCGGTCGGGAACAAATCGGACATCGACGAGTCCGACCTCCTCGAGTACCTCGCCGATGATCCGAACACGACCGTCATCCTCCTCTACATCGAGGGGGTGAAGGACGGGGAGCGGCTCCTCAGCGTCCTCAAACGGATAACGCGAGAGAAGCACGTGATCGTGATCAAGTCCGGCCGGTCGAGGCGCGGTGCGGCCGCTGCCGCATCCCACACCGGCTCGCTCGCCGGGGCGGACGAGGTGTTCGACGCGGTGATGCGCCAGGTCGGGGTCCTAAGGGCGGAGAGCGTGCAGGAGGCGTTCGACTGGGCGAGGTTCCTCGCCGATTCTCCGCTCCCCTCGAAGAAGGACGCTGTGATCATCACCAACGGCGGAGGGATCGGGGTCCTGGCGACCGACGCCTCCGAGAAGTACGGGGTCTCCCTTTACGACGACCAAGAAGCGCTGAAGAACGCGTTCTCGGCGGTGATGCCCGAGTTCGGCTCGGCCAAGAACCCGGTCGATCTGACCGGCCAGGCGACGGCAGGGGATTACGAGAAGGCGATGGACCTCGCCCTGGAAAACGCCGAGATCGGGGCGGCGATCTCCCTCTACTGCGAGACCGCCCTGTTCGACACCGAGGCGTTCTCGCGCCTCCTCTCCGCGACCTACACCCGCTACCGGACGGTGAAGCCGATCGTCTTCTCCCTGTTCGGGGGGGAGCGGATCGAGCGGGCGATCACGAAGCTACGGAAGAGGGGGATCCCCGTCTTCCCCGATGTCTACGAGGCCGTCTCCTGCCTCGGCGCCCTCTACCGCTCCTGGGACTACGCCCGGACACCGGAGGAGTCGCTCGAGGAGGCCGAGATCGACTATCCGCGGATCGAGGAGGTCATCGCCGCCGCCCGCGCCGACGGGAGGGGCTTCCTCCTCGCCCACGAGGCGCAAAAGGTCGCGGCGGCCCTCGGGATCCCAACCCCACAGGCGATCGTGGCGAAGGACCTCGACGCGGCGGTGGAGGCGGCGGAGCGGATCGGCTATCCGGTGGTGATGAAGGTCGTCTCCAAGGACATCATCCACAAGAGCGACGCCGGGGGGGTCGCCCTCGACCTGGAGAACAGAAGCGAGGTGATCGACGCCTACCAAGCGATCATCCGGAGCTGCCGCGCCTACAACGAAAGAGCGGTGATCAAGGGGGTGGAGGTGGCGGAGATGGTGAAACCCGGTGTGGAGACGATCATCGGGGCGCGCCAGGACCCGTCGTTCGGCCCGGTCGTGATGTTCGGCCTCGGCGGGATATACGTCGAGGTGATGAAGGACGTCGCGTTCCGCGCCGCGCCGCTGGGCTCTAGGACGGCGCATTCCATGATCGGGGAGATCCGCTCCTACCCCCTCCTCCTCGGGGTGCGGGGGGAGAAGCGCAAAGACATCGACGCCATCGCCGATGTGGCGATCAGGCTCGGCGCGCTCGCGGTCCGAATCCGGGAGATAACCGACATCGAGATCAACCCGCTCGTCGCCTACGAGCACGGTGAGGGGGTCAAGGCGGTGGACGTGAGGATTCTGCTGAAGGGAAAGCCAGGGGGTGAATGATATGAACTCATACATCATCGCATCTACGCGCAAGAACGCGGGAAAGACGAGCTTACTTGCCGGGATCGCCCGCGCGAGCGGGAAGAGGTTCGGTTACCTAAAGCCGCTCGGGGATAGGTTCCTCTATCGGAAGAAGCGGCTGTGGGACTACGACGCCTCCCTCCTCGTCAGGTTATTCGGCCTCGATGAGGAACCGGAGGCGGTCTCTATCGGGTTCGACCATTCAAAGCTTCGCTACATGTACGACCGGGATTCGATCACCGCCAAGCTGAAGGAGCTGATCGATACGGTCGGGAAGGACAAGGAGGCCCTCTTCATCGAGGCCGGGAAGGGGCTCGCGTTCGGGGCGTCGGTCTACCTCGATCCGCTCACCGTCTCGCACGCGACCGGGATGAAGGTCGTGATCGTCGCCGGCGGGGAGGAGGACGAGATCGCCGATGACCTCGCGTTCCTCAAGCGGTTCATAAGCGCCGAGGAGGCACACGTCGGCGGGGTGATCATCAACAAGGTGAAGAAACCGGCCGACTTCAAGGCGACCCACCTCGAGGAGATCAAACAGCTCGGGATCCCGGTGTTCGGGATCGTCCCCTACGAGCCGGAGCTTATGACGCTTTCGGTGAGCACGGTGGCGGAGAAGCTGTTCGCCCGGGTGATCGCTGGGGAAGGCGGCCTTAACCGCACGATCCGCAACGTCCTCGTCGGAGCGATGTCGGTCGGCTCGGCCCTCGGAAACCCGGCGTTCAGCAAACCAGACAAGCTGATCATCACCCCGGGGGACCGGAGCGACATGATCTTAGCCGCCCTCGACGCGGGCGGGACATCGTGCATTCTCCTGACGAACAACATCGTCCCGCCGGCGAACGTGATCACCCGCGCCACCGAGCAGGGGGTCCCGCTCCTCCTCGTACCGCACGACACCTACACGACCGCGATGCAGGTCGACCGGATCGAGCCGCTCCTCACCCCCGCTGACGAGGACAAGGTCACGCTCATCACGCGGCTCGTGAAGGAGAATGTCGACCTTGACGCCCTCGGTTCGCTGTAGGAAAGCGGGTCAGAGGATGGAATTAGGCTTGCCGCACAACTGACCCTCCATCTTTTTACCGAATGCTCCCCTCTCCCTTCGGGAGAGGGCAAGGGTGAGGGTGGGGGGTGAGGGGTTTGCGAGAACACACCTAAAAGAAGACCCTTGTGTTGGCTCGCAAGACCAGACCCCGGAAACCGACAAGTTTCCATCAACAGGGGCCCCGTCTCCGCACAAAATACAATGGTAGACCGCATCATATGTGACCCCGCATCATATGCCAACCTGCTCGATGAATACGGATACTTTCTTCCCCTGTTTGGTCGGGGAGTCATAGGTTATCTCAAGCCGCTTGCACTTGATGCCCTTCACTGTAATGCATACAGGCCTGTGATACCCATTGCTTGGTACGGGGCACGGGAAGTCGACACCAGATGCCGATACCTCGTCAATGCGCTGCCCATCTGCGGATACACCGCGGATCATGATCCTGGATCCTCCAGTGTTCCAGAAGCCCATTTGGCATGTCCAGGCTTCAATTGTCTCTATGTATTTACCATATATTTACCATTGCGATCATGAGAATGTTCTAGTTCTAGTTCCCAATTACGCTGCAGGAGTGCTCTTAGCTCAGGATCGTGCAGAGCGTTCGCTGTGTCTTCTTGTATCCGGGCCAGTCTCACATTCACATGCCAAAGGAGAGCTGTGAAAAGCGCGACTATTCCGGAAAAGAGGGCATTGGTCGTCCAGCGTCCTTGCAGGCTTGCTGCAACTGCGGCTACAGCGAGTGCAAGTGCCATCCATACGAATGACTCAACTCGCCGGTTTCCTAATCCGGCAGCGCCAGGCTCG
>Ga0190334_1000554_pt1 | contig 18184 bp, 18 predicted proteins | sample 48720478_MG_FD_161270 | JGI IMG/M metagenome (GOLD analysis project Ga0190334, IMG submission 161270) | Hydrothermal vent sediment bacterial communities from Southern Trench, Guaymas Basin, Mexico - 4872-04-7-8_MG | ecosystem: Environmental > Aquatic > Marine > Hydrothermal vents > Sediment ...
TTAATGCTCTAACTGGCAGAGGAGTTCATATAGTTACCGTTAATGATTATTTGGCTCAAAGAGATACGGTTTGGATGGGCCAAATTTATGATTTTCTGGGATTAAAAACAAGTTGTTTGATTCATGAAGAGGCCTATTTATATGATAGTCAGTGGCAAAAAAAAGAGTTGGACAAAAAGAGAGATGCTTTAGGTGCTTTTAAAGTAATTAAAGATTTTTTGAGACCTATTTCTAGAAAAGAGGCCTATTTGGCTGATATTACTTATGGCAACAGCAATGAATTTGGTTTTGATTATTTGCGAGACAATATGGTTTATTCTTTAGAAGATAAAGTTCAAAGAGGTCATTATTATGCCATTGTTGATGAGGTTGATAGTATTTTGATTGATGAAGCCAGAACACCTTTGATTATTAGCCAGCCAGATATCCAATCTTCTGACTGGTACAAGAGATTTGCTTTGATTGTTGAAAAGTTGAAAGAAGGAGAAGATTATGAAGTTGATGAGAAATTTCGTTCGGTTAGTTTGACTTCTTCTGGTATAAGAAAAGTTGAGAAAATGCTGGGGGTGACTAATTTGTATAGCCCGGATAATTTTCATTTAGTTCATTATTTAGATGAGTCCCTTAAAGCCAAGGCCTTGTTTTTTAAAGACAAGGATTACGTGGTTAAAAACAACGAAATAGTTATTGTTGATGAATTTACTGGTCGGTTAATGCCTGGCCGAAGATTTTCTGGTGGTCTTCATCAGGCATTAGAAGCTAAGGAGAGAGTGCCGGTTAAAGCCGAATCAAGGACTTTGGGGACAATTACTTACCAAAATTACTTCCGTTTGTATGAAAAATTGTCTGGGATGACAGGTACTGCCCAGCCTTCGGCTGAAGAGTTTGATAAGGTTTACCATTTAGAAGTTGTTTCTATTCCGACTAATAAGCCAATGATAAGAAAAGATTTGCCTGATTTGGTTTTTTTGACTAAAAAAGCCAAGTTTAGAAATTTAACTAAGAGAGTTTTGGAAGCTTATCAAAAAGGTCGGCCAGTTTTAATAGGTACTCGTTCAATTGAGATGAACGAATTTGTTTCTCGGTTGTTTGAGCAATTTAATATTCCTCATCAAGTTTTGAATGCTAAACATCACGAAGAAGAAGGAGCGATTATTGCTCAAGCTGGCCGATTAAAAGCCGTGACCGTGGCTACTAATATGGCTGGTCGAGGAGTAGATATTATTTTAGGAGGAAATCCTCCCGATGAGGAAGAAGCCAAAAAAGTTAAAGAATTGGGCGGTCTTTTAGTTCTTGGTACAGAAAGGCATGAAGCTAGGAGAATTGATGATCAGTTGAGAGGTCGAGCTGGCCGGCAAGGCGATCCTGGCTCAAGCCAATTTTATCTTTCTTTAGAAGATGATTTGTTAAGAGTTTTTGGTTCAGAGAGGTTAAAAAAATTGATGGAGAAATTAAATATGCCAGAAGATTTGCCAATAGAGTCAAAATTGGTGGCTAAAGCAGTTAGAGAAGCCCAAAAAAAGATTGAAGGCATAAATTTTGATATTAGAAAAAGGACCTTAGAATACGATGAAGTCCTTCAAAAACAAAGAGAGAAATTTTATCAAGAAAGAGATAGTATTCTTTTAGCTGAAAAAGAAAATCTTCTTTTAGAAAAAGCCAAAAAGATTATTCTTAATTCTTTAAGAAAAATAACTCTTAGTTATTTTTCTCTTCCTCAAGAAAATTCTTTAGCTGAAATGTTTCTCAATCTTGGTTTAATTCAAGAAAAAGAAAGTTTTATAGAGAAGATTAAAGAGGCAAAGGAAAAAGAAGACCAGTCTCTTTTAGAGTCTTATTTAAGAGAAATTTCTTTAAAGGTTTTTGAAGAGAAATTTAAAGATATCGAAAAAAGAAATAACGAAGAAAAAAGTAAGATTTTCTTAGCAATTAAAGTTTTGAGTTTGCAAATTTTAGATAACCTTTGGTCTCAACATTTGGAAGATATGGAATCCTTAAGAGAATCAGTTAATATCAGGGCTTGGGGTCAAAGAGACCCTTTGGTTGAGTACAAAACCGAATCTCTAAAGATTTGGCGCGATTTCTTTGATAAATTTGAGCTTCTTTTTTTCCAAAACTTTTTTCTTTTTCTCAAAAGAATAACTAATGCTAGTTAGAAAGGAAGACATTATTTGGACCAAGCATTCTCAAGAGAAGTTAAGGGAATATAATTTGAGTAAGTCGAGGATTGTTAGAGTTTTAAGGAATCCGCAAAGAGTAGAAGAGGGCATTGCGCCGAGAACTTTGGCTTTGATGCAACCGGCTGGTTCAAAAAAGCATCCTTATGAGATTTGGCTGATGGCCCAGATAATTTTTCCTAAAAGAAGGAAAGTTAAGGAAATTGATAGAATTGATAAGAGATATAAAGTTAGAATTATTAGTGCCTGGAAATATCCTGGTCAAACTCCGATAGGCAAGCCGATAAAGATTCCTGAAGATGCTTTAGAAGAGTTGGCTAAGTTTTCTTTTTGAAATCTTCAGGTTTTTTTCTCTTGTCTTTTAGGCAGAAATCTTTATAATTTTGACAAATGAGCAGACCATTAGTTTTGATTGATGCCAATGCTTTGATTCATCGTGCTTTCCATGCTTTGCCTCAATTAAAAACCAAAAACGGCCAGCCGATTCAGGCGGTTTATGGTTTTTTTAGTTTATTTTTTAAGATGTTTAAAGAGATCAAGCCAAGTTATTTGGCAGTTGCTTTTGACAGACCAGAGGAGACTTTTAGGCATAAAGAATTTGTTGAATACAAAGCTCAAAGACCGAAGACGCCAGAAGAGTTAATTTCCCAGATTCCTATAGTTAAGGAAATTCTTTATGCTTTTGGCGTGCCAATTTTAGAAAAAGTTGGTTATGAAGCTGATGATATTATTGGAAGTTTAGTAGAGAAATTTAAAGACAATAAAAAAATTGAAAAAGTTATTATTGTTACTGGCGATTTGGATAGCTTGCAATTGGTTAAGAATGAAAAGGTTTTAGTTTGGACATTAAAAACTGGGCTTAGCCAGTCGATTGTTTATGACGAAAAGAAAGTTAGAAAAAGATTTGCTTTAGAGCCGGCTAATTTAGTTGATTTTAAAGCCCTTAAGGGTGATCCTTCTGATAATATCCCTGGAGTTCCTGGTATTGGCGAGAAAACGGCTCAGAAATTGATTGCCAAATTTAAAACTTTAGAAAATCTTTATCAGAAATTAGAAAAAGAGCCAGAGGAATTTGCTGATTTTCCTAAAAAAGTTATTTCTTCTTTAAAAGAAAATAAGGAAAAGGCCTTTTTTAGCAAAAAACTCATTGCTCTTCGTTTAGATCTTGGCTTGAAAATCAGTTTTGGCGATTTAACTCTAAAAATTAATCAAAAAAAGATAAAAGAACTTTTTCAAAAATATGAATTTAATACTCTCTGGCAGAGATTTTTAGAAATTTTTTCTCCCGAAAAAGAGAAAAAACAAGAGAGTTTGATTTTTTAAAAATGAAAAATAATTGGAAAATTTTTAAAAAAACCTTTAGAGAGCTTTCTTTATTTTGGCCTTTTTTCTTCTTTTTGTTTTTTCTTGTCCTTTTTTTAGTTTTTTATTCTTTTAAGTTTTCTTGGTTTAGTTTCTTTTTTTTAGCAATTTTATCTATCTTTCTTTTTTTAGTTTTCAGACAGATTTTCTCTTTGATCAAAAGATATTTTATTTTAAGCAAAGAAAGAAACTATATTCTTTCTATAGTTGAGGGCTTGCTTGATGCGGTTATTGCTTACGATGAGGATTTTGTTGTTACTGTTTTTAATTCTTCGGCTGAAAAAATGTTCTCTTTGTCAAAGAAAGAAGTTATTGGCAAGGTGATTAAACCTTCTTTGATAAGAGAGCCCTCTTGGCAACTTTTGGTTCAAGTTGTTTTTCCTTCTTTGGCACCGGCAATAAAGAACAGGGTTAAGAGCAAGTTTCGTGAGGAGTTTGATTTGGTTTTTAAAGAACCAGAAAGAGAATTTCATATTTCTTCTGGTCGCTTGTTAGATGCTAAAGGAAAAATAATTGGTTTCGTTAAAGTTATTCACGATTCTACCAGAGAGAGACAACTTCTTAAAGAAAAAACAGAATTTTTAGATATTGCTGCTCATAATTTAAATACACCGGCAACTGAAATTAGATGGGGTATAGAAACTTTGTCTCAGATTTTACAGGAAAGAAAGGACCTTCCTCAAGAGGTTTCTTCTTTGATTAGTAAGCTTAAACGAGCAATTAGTAATTTGATTGAGATAGTTGATGAAATTCTTTCGGCCGCCAAAATAGAGGAAGGAAGGTTTGGTTATAATTTCCAATTAGGTGACATAGAGGAATTGATAGAAGAGAGATTAAAAAAATGGTTGGATATTGCTCAGAAGCATTCGCTAAAAGTTTATTTTTCTAAAAGTAAAGAGAGATTGCCAAAAGTGTTTTTTGATAAGTTTAGGATCGGTTTGGTTATAGACAATCTTTTAGAAAATGCCATTCTTTATAATGTTAAAAACGGAGAGATTGAAGTGAAAGTAGAGAAAGATCCTCAAAGACCTTATTTAATTGTTAGTGTTAGAGATACTGGTATTGGTATCGGCGAAAAAGAGAGAGAAAAAGTTTTTGCTAAATTTTTCCGTTCAGAGAAAGCCAAAAAACATCAAGTTGAAGGTATCGGTTTGGGCCTTTATATTTGCCGCAATATTATTCGTCGGCACGGAGGCAAAATATGGTTTAAATCAGTAGAGAATCGTGGTTCTACTTTTTATTTTTCTCTACCAGTTAAAAAAGAATTAATCCCACCGAAAGAAGTACCTTTGGTTTGAGGAGGGCAATTAGAATTTCACTTTGGGCACTTCTCGGGCTTCCTCTTCTGTTTCAAAAAAAGGATATTTTTTAAAAGAGAAAAATTTGACTATCAAGTTGTTGGGAAATTTCTCTAGAGCAATATTGTAGTCTCTAACATTGCTGTTGTAAAATCTTCTGGCTGCTTGAATTTTATCCTCGCTGTCGGTGAGGTCTTTCTGGAGCAAAAGAAAATTCTGGCTAGCTTTTAACTGGGGATAATTTTCGGCTACGGCAAAGAGACTTTTAAGAGTTTGGGTTAAAAAATTTTCGGCTTTAGCTTTTTCTTCTAAAGAGTCAGCTTTGATGGCTTTACTTCTGGCTTCAGTTACTTTGGTTAAAACCTCTTTTTCATGCCAGGCATAACCTTTAACTGTTTCTACTAAATTTGGAATTAAGTTATACCTTCTCTTTAATTGAACTTCAATATCAGCCCAGGCTTCTTTAACTTGATTTTTAAGTCGGATTAATTTGTTGTAAACAAAAACCAACCAAAGAAAAATAATAGCAATAAGGGAAAGGATTATTTTTAAAATCATATTTTTTTCTTTAAATGGCCTCGCCTGGCGAGATTTCCCGGCTTAACACCAGGTGGGTGCCCATACCATTACTCTGTTCCTCAGAACTGGAGTAGTGGATCCGGGCTCCCGAAAGATGATGTTCGACCCGAGATCTTGCCTAAGCGAGACCACTTTCATAATAGCAAAAAAACTTTTTTAAAGCAAGCCAATAACTGCCAATTGCCAATTGGCAATTGGCAGTTAGCTATTAGCTATTAGCTATTGGCTGTTGGCTATTGGCAAATAGATATTCATAGAAACTTATAGAAATTTATTGAAATTTATTGTTTTATTGTCTATTAACGAGTTAACGAGTTTAATATTAAAAATTCGAATTTGGGATTTAGAATTTAGAATTTAGAATTTCAAATTAAGATATAATCGTGTCTTAATTAAAAGAAAAAGGAAATTATTTTTTAATGATGAGTTTCCAATCTTGGTAGCAGTTAATTCCCTGATAAATTACTCCTAATAAAAAGCCAAGAAATAATTCATTGTTGATAATTGGCAATTTCAAAATAACTCCTAAGATAAGAAGAAGAGTAGAGTAAAGCCAATGGTGAAGATGAATTTGCCAATTTTTTATTTTAATAATCAGAGATTTAAAAATTTTTGGCTGTTCGCCTTCTTTTTTGCCAGCAAGGAATTTGGCAGAAAAATAACCCCAAAGTCCTCCTATTAAAAATAAAAAATATCCGCAAGAAATCACCAAAAATAAAAAAAGGAAGATGATTTTTTTCTTAAATTTATTTTTCAAAAAATTTAAAAAATTCATTGCTTTTTTGAAATTTCTAAAATTCTAAAAGAAAAATAAAAATAAATCAAATAGAAAAACATTGACTTTTAAGAGGAAAAAAAGTAGAATGTGAAGAATTTATTATGTGGCATGCAATTTTTATTCAACCGATTTTTAACTTATTAATTTTAATTTACAATATTTTGCCCTATAAAGACATTGGTTTGGCAGTGATTATTTTAACTATTTTAATTAAAGTCATTCTTTTTCCCTTTCAATATCAAGGGATGAAAACACAAAAGAAGATGGCTTTATTAACACCTGAACTAAAAAAAATTAAAGAGAAGCATAAAAACGATTTGACCAAACAAGCCGAGGAGATGAGAAACCTCTATAAAAAGCATCGAGTTAATCCTTTTGCTACTTTAGCTTTTTTAATCCAGATACCGGTTATTTTTGCTCTCTACCGAGTTTTTTGGGGAGGTTTTTTACCAGAAAAATTAAGTCAAGAACTTTATCATTTTGTTGCCAATCCTGGCCAAGTGAATCTTTTATTTTTAGGCATTATTAATCTCTCTCAGAAGAATTTCTTCTTGGCTTTTTTAACTGGCTTAACTCAGTATCTGCAATCAAAATTTTTTTCCAAACAAACTTTGGCTGGTCAGTCAGGAGGTTTTTCTAAAAAAATTCAAGAACAAATGATTTTCTTAGGACCAGTTTTTTCTTTTGTTGTTGCTGCTAGTTTGCCGTCTATTATTGCCCTCTACTGGCTAGTTTCAAATTTATTTTCTTTTGTCGAAAGTTTTTATTTATTCAGGAAAAAATAAAGATGGAGGAAAATGAATTAAAAGAAAAAATTTTAAGTTTTGTTAAATATCTTTTTAGTAAACCCGAGCTTTTAGAGGTGAAAGTTAGTAAGAAGGATGATTCTTGGCAAATTCTTCTTTTTCATCCTTATGAGGAAAATTTAGCCAACCGAAACGAAGAAGTTTTGGAAGCAATTGAAACTATTATTAGAAAAATTATTTTTAAAAAAACTAAAGAAATAGTCCCTATTTATTTTGACTTTAATAATCTTAAAAAGAAGAAAGAAGAAAAATTAAGAGAAATCGTCAGAAAAATTGCCCTTAAAGTTTCTCACACTAAAGAAGAAATTACCTTGCCAAAGATGAATTCTTATCAAAGAAGAATTGTTCATTTAGAAATTGCTCAATATCCTGATTTACAAACAGAAAGTATTGGTGAGGAACCGGAGAGAAGAGTGGTTATAAAATATAGAGAAAAATAAAAAATGGAACTATTTCAATTAGTTGAAGAAGTTAAAGAAAAAATTGCTAAAGTAAAAAATTTGGCTGAATTAAGAGAAATTGAAGTTGAAATTTTAGGCAGAAAAGGAAAAATTTCTCTTTTCTTAAAAGGCCTTAAAAAAATAAAGGCACTTGAAGAAAGAAGAAGAAAGGGCAAAGAGATAAACGAAGCCAAGTCCTTTTTGACTGAATTGATAAGAAGGAAAGAAGAAATTCTTGCTCGGCAGTTAGAAGAAGAGATTTTAAAAAAAGAAGAAATTGATATTTCTCAACCAGGCATTAAACCAAGAAAAGGACATCTTCATCTTATTACCAAAACTATTTGGCAGATAGAGGAAATTTTTAAGAAAATGGGCTTTGCTGTGGCTGATGGACCAGAGATAGAAACTCCTTATTATAATTTTGATGCTCTCAATATTCCAGAAAATCATCCGGCCAGAGATCTTTGGGATACTTTCTGGTTGAAAAAGAAAAATTATCTTCTGAGAACTCATACTTCGCCTGTTCAGATTCGCTATATGGAGAAAAAAAATCCGCCTTTAAGAATTATTGCTCCGGGAAAGGTTTTTCGTTATGAAGCTACTGATGCTAGTCATGAGATTCAATTTCATCAAATAGAAGGATTGATGGTAGATAAAAAAGTTTCTTTAGGCAATTTCAAGGCAATTATTAAAGAATTTTTTAATGAATTTTTTTCTGAAGAAACAGATATTCGCTTTAGGCCAAGCTATTTTCCTTTTACTGAACCGAGCGTGGAAATAGATATTAAGCCGAAAAAGACAGATAAATGGTTGGAGATAATGGGCGCAGGAATGGTCCATCCAAAAGTTTTGGCAAATGTCAAAATAAATCCTTTGGAATGGACTGGTTTTGCTTTTGGGGCCGGTATAGAGAGGTTGATAATGATTAAATACAATATTCCTGATATTAGGTTGTTTTATAAGGGAGATTTAAGGTTTATTAGGCAGTTTTAAAAAATTACTCTTGACAGAAAAAGAAAAACATCAGAGAATAAAGCAGATTGCTGAAGAAAAACAAGTTTTTTTCTTTCTTCTGATTTATGTTGGAAGAGAGGAGTAAGGAGTGAAAAAAATAGCGGTGACCCCCTCCTTGGTCCTCCCCCTCAAAGAGGGTGAGGATAAAGGTGGGGGAGATTGAAAACAATCATAAATAATCAAAAATGGAAAAAAGCGAAACAATTATTAAAAAATATCTAAAAAAAGAACTTCCAGAAATCAAAGCAGGAATGAAAGTAAGAGTTTATGAGAGAGTTAAAGAAGGGAAAAAAGAAAAATTGTCGCCTTTTGAGGGGATTGTTATTAGAGTTAAAGGTAAAAAAGATGCCAATACTACTTTTACCCTCAGAAATGTTTTAGATGGTATCGGTGTGGAAAAGACATTTTTTCTTTACTCTCCTCAAATTGCCAAAATAGAAATTTTAGAGAAGTTTAAAGTAAGGAGAGCGAAGTTGTACTTCATAAGAGAACTCTCGCCAAAAAAGATAAAAAAGAAATTAAAGAAAATTCAATAAATGCGTTTTGAAGTTCCTCAATATATTGAAATAGAAAGCAAAATTGTTGGTCCTTTAACCTTGAGGCAGTTTCTTTTTTTAGCCGGGGCTGGTTTGATTATTTTTTTAACTCATTTTATTTTTTCCGGAACCTTTTGGTTTGTTCTAAGTTTGATTACTGGTTCAATCGCTTTTCTTTTTGCTTTTTGGAAGCCAGAAGGGCAGAGGTTGGAAAAATTTCTTTTAGTTGCCATTAATCATTTTTTGAGTAATCGACATTATTTTTGGACAAAAAAAGAAATCAAAAGGGAAATTGTTTTAGAAAAGGAGTCAGAAAAAGAAAAAGTAGGGGAAGAGAGCGAAGAGATTAAAAAGAAGAAAGAGGAAGAAAAGAAAAGAAAGTATGATATTGAGGCAATTGCCAGGATACTCGATGAAGAATAAAAGAAATTAATTTGCTTTTTTTAATTTTTTTGCTAAAATTTATTTAAAGTCGTTTAATTTAAAAAAATTATTATGGTTGAAGGTTCAAACAACAATCAAACAAACAATCAAAACCAGGAAGCGGCAAAATTTCCCGAACCAGAAAAAAAAGAAAAAGTAAAAATTCATACTCTTGAATCTGATTTAGAAAAAGTAAAACGAGGCGAAGGAGAAATTGACCTTTCTGATACTTTTGACGAAAAAGAAAGTCAGGAGAACAAAGAACCTCTTTTTAGTCCTCCTCCTTTTGAGGAGAAAGATAGAGAAGTGCCTTTGCCTTCAGAAGAAGGAGGTTTTTCTCGAGACGAGGCCGAAGAATTTTTAGAATCACAAGAAAAAATTTCTCAAAAAGAAAAAACCGACTTTAAGAAAAAATGGCTAATTGTTTTAATTGGCTTAATTTTTATTATTTTGGTAGCTTTTCTTTTAATCTATTTTTTAGCCCTAAAAAAAGTTAAAAAGACAGAAGAGGTAATGCCAACGCCTTTTGTTACTCCAGTGCCGACTGAATCATTAACTCCTCAACCAACTCCTTTAACTTTTAAGGGCTTATTAGCAGTTGAAGCTGAAAAGAAAACCTTAGAAATTCCTATTCTTAATCGAGAGGTTATTTATCACTTGCTTTCTCAAGAAACGCAGGGAGAAAAAGGGACTTTAAGAGAATTTTTTCTTTCTTTAGAGAAAAAAACAGTAAAATTCAGTGATTTCTTTCTAACAGTTATTCCGGAGATTTATTCGGTTGCTTCAAAAGAGAATATCGATTTAAAAACTATTTTTGAAGATGATTTCTCTTTAGTTATTACTTATCCAGAAGATTATCCTCAATTGGCTTATATTGCTCAAATTAAAGAAGGAAAAAGAGATGAGGTAGGAAAATTGATTGAAGATTTAATTGATGAAAAAGATTTAGCTTATTCTCTTAGGCAATTTCATTTTTTTGCTGATCCAGGCAAAGCTAGTGATAGAGGTTTTCGTCGAGGAAAATTAGGAGATATTGAAACTTACTTTTTAACCTTCAGCAATCCTGATTTAGCTTTTGATTTTGGCTTAAGTACTGATAACAAATTGATTGTTTTTACTTCGATGAAATCGTTAAAAATTATTCTCAAATATTTACCCTCGCTCAGTCAAACACCAATTGAATAAAAAATGAAAAAGAAGTTCATTGACTTAATGAAAAAAGAACTCCAAGAAGAAAAGAGGTTTCTTAAGGAAATTTTGGCTCCTTTAGCTAGGGAAATTAAAAATAATGTCTATGAAATTAGACCGCCTTTAATGGGTGAAGGCGACTTTGAAGAAAGAGAAGCTAAAGAGGATGAAGAATTTGGCAATCGTTTAGCCGTTATTGAAAAATTGAAAGAGCGATTAGATGAAGTTAATGAAGCCCTTAAAAGAATAGAAAAAGGCGATTTTGGCAAATGTCAAAGTTGCTCAAAGAAAATTGAAGTTGAAGTTTTGTTAGCCAACCCAGCAGCAAAATTTTGTAAAAAATGTCTCAAGAAAAAATTATAAAAGACAACGCTAAAAAATACAAAATCTGTGTTTCTGGAGCGGCTGTTACTAAGCATTGCCGTAAGAATTGGCTGGTTGTTGCCAAAGAATTGGGGAAGGAAATTGCTAAAAGGGAAATGATTTTGGTTACTGGGGCTACGACTGGTGTTCCTTTGGCAGTGGCTGAAGCAGTTAAAAAAAATAACGGTTTGGTTATTGGTATCTCGCCAGCCGCTTCCAAAAAATCTCATACTGCTAAATACAAGTTACCAACAAAATATCACGATTTGATTATTTATAGTGGTATGGGTTATGCTGGCCGAAATTTAATTTTAACTAAAGCCGCTGATGGAGTAATTATTCTTTGTGGTCGGATAGGCACCCTTAATGAATTTACTATTGCTTTTGAAGATGAGAAACCGATTGGTGTTTTAGAAGGAACTGGTGGGACGGCTGATATAATTAGAAGAATTGTGGCTAATTCTTTTCGAGGTCCGGGAAAAATTGTTTATGATTCTGATCCAGTTAAACTTTTAGACAAACTAATAAAAGTAATTAAAAAAGAAGAAGAAAAAATAAAAAGAATTTAACTTTATCTTCTTCAAGGTCGTTTAATTGAGAGGATAAAAAATTATGGCAGAAAAATTAATTGGCAAAGTTACTCATTACTTTACAGCTATTGGTGTTGGCGCTATTAAACTTAAAGGGAAAATTAAAGTCGGCGATGTCTTGCGTTTTAAAGGAGCAACGACTGATTTTCAGCAAAAAGTGATTTCTCTTCAGTATAATCGTCAAGATATTAAAGAAGCTAAACCTGGTCAGGAAGTGGGCATAAAAACTGAGCAAAGAGTTAGAGAAGATGATAAAGTTTTTCTAGTGATTGAAGAAAAGAAAAAAGTTGCTGCCAAGAAGACGAAGAAAGAAACAAAAAAGAAAAAAGAAGTGAAAAAAACAAAAAGAGCAAAGAAAAAGACGGTTGATAAGAAGGCCAAAAAAGCGAAGAGTTCTAAAAAAACAACCAAAAAGAAAACTACTAAAAGAAGAAGATAAAAAAATATGCTTGATAGTTCTTTTCTTTGGCGTTTGCTTTTGGCAATTATTTTGGGTCTATTGATAGGTTTTGAGAGAGAATATCTTTCAGAAAAATCAGCCGGGACAAGAACTTATGCTTTAATTGTTTTTAGTTCTTGTCTTTTTGCTTATCTTTCAAAATTTGGTTTTAGTGATGTTTTTGGTTCAGCTCGAGGTACGGATCCTTCCCGAATAGCTGCCAGTATAGTTGTTGGCGTTGGTTTTTTAGGAGCTGGGACAATAATTGTTCATAAAGATAAGGTTATTGGTTTGACAACAGCGGCTAGTATTTGGTCTTCGGCGGCTATTGGGATGGCTCTTGGCCTTGGTTTTACTCGTTTAGCGATTTTTTCTACCTTTTTGACAATTTTTGTTCTTTTAGGAATAGGTGTTCTTGAAGAATTTTCTTTAAAGAAAGTAGAAAAACAAATTATTGAGAAAAAGAAAGATTAAGTTTAAGCCCTTAAAACTTTGATTTTTTTCTTAAGGATGTATTTGCCATTAGGTAGTTTTTTAACTTGAGGCATCCTTTGTAAATTTAAAAGAATAGTGCTCTTTTTAGAAATAAATTGCTTGTCAAGTTGTTTTTTTATTTCTTCAAAACTCAAGGGCTTTTTGGATTTCTCAAGTATAGTTAGCAAGATATCTTTAGTTGTTCCTCCTTGATAGCCCCATTCTTTTAAAGCATAAGTTCCTCTACCAACCAAGACAAAACGAGGGTCGCGAATAAGTTCATTGTGGACTGTATGAAGGCTGATTTGTCTTGGCCAAAGATTTTTTTCTTTAATTAATTGATGAAGTTCTTTGAAGTGAAGAGGAGTTTTTAATTGGCGGAAAACTAAATAGACCTGGTCCCTGATGTTTCTTGGCTTGATAAAATTATTTTCTTTGAAACCGATTTCTCCTAGGATATTAATGCCAATTCTTTTATCTAAAGAAAGATAAGAGCAAATAGTACTTTCACTCAAAGAATTTTTTTGAGCTAAAGAAGTAATTATTTTAGAAAATTTTTGGCTATCAACAATTCCTCCTGAATTCTCTATTTTTTTATAAAAAGAAAAGAGAATTTTCTCCAACCTCTTTTTAGCTTCTTGGTTTAAATAGAAAAAACTTTCCCTTTCTTGACTTCTAGGTTGAAAGAAAATTTTTTGTGAAGAGATTAAAAGAAATTTTATTTTCTTTTCTAAGAATCGTTCTTTTTCTCGGTGAAAAAAGTGATTTTTTATTTCGTCTAAAAATAAACCCTCTTTTCTTATTCCTCCCCAAAGAGAAAGGTGGTTTTTAGCCCAATTGATATATTCCTGCCAATCTAAAAAGGAAGAGTCATTGAAACTTTCTTCAATTTTCTTTTGGCCGTTTTCAATGATTTGTCTCACCCTCTCTCTAGTGATGCCTTCTTCTTTGCCGATTTCTTCTAAGCTCCGAGGTTGGCCGTCTTTTAAACCATATCTTTTTTCTAAAATTTTCGCATAGCGGGGATAAAGCCCGCTTAAAATTGAGTTGATTAATTTAGAGAGTTTTTTATCCTTCATTTTTTCAAAATTATAACTATTTATTGGTCATCTGTCAATTTTTGTTTAAGTCTGGTTTTTAAAAATTGGAAAGATCTTTAATTAATCCTTGAATTAATTCAAGGATTAATTAAATTAATAATTAAATTAGTTTTGAGTTCTGAGTAATGAAAATTAATCAATTAAAAGATAAAAAGATAGCCATTGTTGGTTTTGGCCAAGAAGGGAGGTCGTTAGCCAATTTTTTGAAGAAGAAAAAAATAAAAGAAATTTTTATTTTAGATGAAAAAAGAGAATTAAAAATCCCGGCATTTTTTAAAAAACGATTAGGAGAGAATTATTTAAGAAATTTAAGCGAATTTGATTTAATTTTTTTAAGCCCAGGAATTTCGCCAAAAAGGAGAGAGTTTGAAAGGTGTCAAGAAAAAATTTCTTCGGCTACGGAATTGTTTTTTGATAATTTTCCAGGGAAAATTATTGGCGTTACCGGCACCAAAGGAAAAGGAACAACAGCTAGATTGATTTACCGAATTTTAAAGAAAGCCAAATCAAGAGAAAAAGTTTTTTTAGGAGGGAATATTGGCAAACCTCTAATTTCTTTTTTAGAAAAAGCAGACAAGAAAACAATTATGATAGCTGAGCTTTCAAGTTTTCAGCTTCAAAACTTAAAAAAATCTCCTCGAATTTCCCTGCTAACAAATTTAGACAAAGACCATCTTGATTATCACTCTTCTTTGAGAGAATATCAGCAACTTAAGTTAAATATTTTTAGATTTCAAAAGAAAAAAGATTTAGCCATTGCCGATTTGTCTTTGAAGAAGAGGGTTGAAAAGATAAATCAAGCCAAAAAACTATTTTTTTCTCTTAGTAATAAAAAAAGTAATGCTTTCTTTGAAAACGGTTGGTTAAAAGTGAGGATAAAAAATAAAGAGAGAAAAATCTTGTCAGAAAAAGAAATAAAATTGCCTGGAAGACATCTAAAAAAAGATATTTTAGGAAGCGTTCTCTTAGCTTCTTCTTTAAGAATAAAAAAAGAGGTTATTGCTAAAATAGTTAAAAGTTATCGACCAGACAAACATCGCTTAGAGAAATTTTTCCAAAAAGAGAAAATAATTTTCTATAACGATTCCAGCGCGACTAACCCTTTAGCTACTGTTGAAGCCATTAAAAGTTTTTCTTTGCCAATGATTTTAATTCTTGGCGGAAAGAATAAAGGGTTTGATTATCAAAAACTCTGTTCAACAATTAAGAAGAAAAATAAATTAATAAAATTAGTTATTCTTTTTGGCGAAAATAAAGATCAACTAAAGAAGCTTTTGCCAAAAGATATTAAAAAAATCATTTTGTCTGATTTTAAAAAAATTGGTCAAGAAATCAAAAAGAATCTTTCTTTTGATAGAGGAATAGTTCTTTTCTCGCCAGCAGCTAGCAGTTTGGATTGCTTCGAGAACTATCAAGAAAGAGGAAGGGTTTTTAAAAAAATAATCAGAAGGACCTTTAGTTAAAATTTGAAATAATTTTTTAGATGATTTAGAATTCATAAAGATGCCTAATAAGAAGGAACCGCTAAAAAAAACAAAAAAAATAATTCCCGGAGGAAAAAAAGAGATTTTTTCTCTTAAGTCAGAGACCAAAAAGAGTATTGTTGGGGTTATTTTTCTTGCTTTTTCTTTGTTCTTTTTTTTAAGCGGTTTTAACTTGACTGGTTTGGTTGGTCAAAAAATAAATCAATTTGGTCGTTTTCTTTTTGGCTGGGGTTTTTGGTTTTTCCCTTTAACTCTCTTTTTTCTTTCTTTGGTCTTTTTTCTTTCTGAAAGGATTCATCATCTTTATTTAACAACCATTCTCGGCGGTTCTTTTTTCTTCTTTTCTTTTCTTTCTTTAATTTCTTTATTTTCTCCAGGCAAAGGAGGTTTTTTTGGTGATTTAGGAGCAAAATTGGAAGGGCTTTTTGCCTTTGCTGGTAGTTTGGTTTTTTATTTGTCTTTTCTGATTATTGGTCTTTTAATGGCTTTGGATGTTCCTCTGAAATTGGCAAAGTTTTTTAAGAAAAAGAAAGAAGAAGAAGAAGTGATTTCTTTAGATTTAGAAAAAGAAAAAGAGAAGGGAAAAAAGGAACTGTCTCAAGAAATAAGCAAGGATAGAAAAGAGGAAGAAGAGGAAAGAGAAGAGATTGAAAAAGAGATTCTGCCTGAAAAAGAAATATCTTTGGTCGAGGAAAAGAAAATTGGTTTGAACTTTTCTTTTTCTAAAAAAAAGAAAAGCAAGACAGAAAAAATTTTTCCTCCTTTAGATATTTTTACCAGCAAAGAAGAAAAGCCGCAGTCAGCCGATATTAAAGTTAGCGCCAATATTATTAGGAGAACTTTGGCTAGTTTTGGCATTAGTGTTGATTTGGCCGAAGTAGATGTTGGGCCAACTGTCACTCGTTATTCTTTTAGACCGGCTGAAGGAACAAGATTGACGAGAATAACTGCTTTGACTAATGAAATCGCTTTATCTTTGGCAGCTCATCCTATTAGGATAGAAGCACCTATTCCTGGAAAATCCTTGATTGGGATAGAGGTGCCAAACAAAGTTGTCTCGGTAGTTAGATTGGCTCCGCTTTTGGCTAAAGAAGAATTTAAACTTTCTCCGCCTTTAGTTTTTCCTTTGGGCAGAGACGTGACTGGTTTGCCTTTTTATGCCGATTTGAATAAAATGCCCCACCTTTTGATTGCTGGTTCGACCGGTTCAGGTAAATCAGTTTGTATTCATTGTTTGCTTTCTTCTTTGCTTTTCAAAAATACCCCCGAAGAATTATCTCTTATTTTAATTGATCCTAAAAAAGTAGAACTTAGTTTGTATGAAGGTTTACCTCATTTAATTTCGCCAGTTATTGTTGAAGCCAAAAAAGCGATTTCGGCTTTGAATTGGCTTTGCTCAGAAATGGAGAATCGTTATGAATTGCTTTTAAGAGAAAAGGTTAGAGATTTATTTGCTTATAATGAAAAGAAAAGAAAACAAGGCGAGACAGAAGAGCCATACTTGGTAGCCGTTATCGATGAATTAGCAGATTTAATGAGTAATTATCCTCGAGAAATAGAGGCTTCAATTGTTAGATTGGCTCAAATGGCTCGGGCAACTGGTATTCATTTGGTAGTTTCTACTCAAAGACCTTCAACCGAAGTAATTACCGGTTTGATTAAAGCCAATATTACTTCAAGAATAGCTTTTCAGGTAGCTAGTCAGATTGATTCAAGGACGATTTTAGATATGGCTGGCGCTGAGAAACTGCTTGGTCGAGGAGATATGCTTTTCCTTTCAGCCGAACTTTCCAAACCAAAAAGGATTCAAGCGCCATTTGTTTCAGCCAAAGAGATTAAAAAATTAGTTGCTTTTTGGCAAGAAGAATACAAAGGGCAAGAAGAGGCACCGGCCGGCTCTTTAAGTGAAGGGTTAGAAGAAAGTTTGACTAAAGAAAAAATTTCTTTTGATGATTTTGCTCCGGCTGATGATGATGAGCTTTACCAGGAAGCCTATCAGATAATTGTTCAAACTGGTAAGGCCTCAGCTTCTTTGTTGCAGAGGAAATTGAGAATTGGCTATGCTCGAGCAGCTCGTCTTCTTGATCTTTTAGAAGAAAGGGGAGTGGTTGGTCCAGCCAGAGGAGCTAAGCCAAGAGAGGTTTTGGTTTCCAAAGAAGAAAACTCGCCAACTGATGACTTTAATAATTTTTAAAAAATGGACAAGAAGAAAATAGAAACTCTTTTAAAAAAGAAGGTTAAAGAAATTTTTTTGACTGAAATTGATTTTTCTTTGACTTGGCCCAAAGAAAGAAATTTTGGTGATTTTTCCACAAACTTCCCTTTGGTAGCGGCTAAAGAACTAAAGAAAGAACCAAAAGAAGTAGCCTCTCTTTTTATTAAAAAAATTGAGAAAGATAAAGAATTCGGTTCTCTTTTTGAGAAGGTTTATTTTCTTAATGGTTTTCTTAATTTTTTTCTTTCAGAGAAAATTTTAGTGGAGAAATTGATTTTTCTTTTTAAAGAAAGGAAAGCAGAGAAAAAAGAAAAAGTAATTTTGGAATTTATTTCTGCTAATCCAACCGGTGAATTGACTTTGGGTAATGCTCGGGGTGGTTTCTTGGGTGATTCTTTGGCTCGACTTTTGAAAAAATGTGGTTATGAAGTTTTTTCCGAATATTATGTTAATAATGCTAAAAATTCTTTACAGATTCAGGAATTAGGAAAAACTTTTCTTGGTCGAGGGAAAAGTTATTTAAGCGATTATCTTGTCTCTTTAATCGAGAAATTGAAAAATGAGAGAAATAAATTTAAAGACGAAAAGGAGGCTGGTTATTTTTTAGCAAAAATTATTCAGAAAGAAAACGAAGATTTTATTAAAAATAAATTAAAAATCCATTTTGATAATTTCTTCAGTGAAGAGTCGCTTTATCAGAAAAAAATTATTGAAAAGACCCTTGTTTTGTTAAAAAAAAGAAATCTTCTCTATGAGAAAGAAGGGGCTTTTTATTTGAAAACCAAAAGCTATGGTGACGAGAAAGATAGAGTGATTATTCGTTCTAATGGTTTGCCGACTTACTTTTTGAGTGATATTGCTTATCATTTGACCAAGATTGAAAGAGGTTTCAGAAGGATGATTAATGTTTGGGGGGCT
>Ga0190334_1000555_pt1 | contig 18174 bp, 17 predicted proteins | sample 48720478_MG_FD_161270 | JGI IMG/M metagenome (GOLD analysis project Ga0190334, IMG submission 161270) | Hydrothermal vent sediment bacterial communities from Southern Trench, Guaymas Basin, Mexico - 4872-04-7-8_MG | ecosystem: Environmental > Aquatic > Marine > Hydrothermal vents > Sediment ...
CATACTAACGATTCCATTTCAGCTGTTCCAAGACTTGTTGAAATGGGGGTAGAGAAATTTTTGATAGCTTCTTCCCTGATTGGAGTAGTAGCACAGAGATTGGTGAGAAAATTATGTGAACATTGTAAGGTGCCTTATAAGCCTTCGGTTGATGACCTTAAGCGCATTGGATGGCACTGGGAACCTGAACCTGTTTTTTATAAAGCTACCGGGTGCGAAAGGTGCAGAAATACGGGCTACAGAGGAAGAACGGGGATATTTGAAATTTTTGTAGTTTCAAAGAGAATAGCGGGAATGATTGCAGAGGGGAAAATTTCTCAACTTAAAGAGGCTGCTCTTTCAGAAGGTTTTGTTACGTTGTTTGAAGATGGGATAAACAAGGTAAGACGTGGAATAACCTCTCTTGATGAAGTTTTCAGGGTGACTTATGGAGAAGTCTGATGCCTGTTTATTCATATGTGGCGAAAAATCCCAGGGGAGAAACCATAAAGGGGACGCTTGAAGCCCTGGATGAAGTACAGTTAAGAGCCATTTTGAAGGAAAAAAGTTTGTATCTCCTCGAAGCAAAAGAGGAAAAAAGGAAGCCTCTGAAGCAAAGAGCAAAACTTTCAAGAAGAGAGCTTATCACTTTTACCATTCACCTTGCCACTTCCCTTGAATCAGGAATTCCTCTTGTAACTGCTATTCAGGATTTTTCCGAGGAATTTAAGGCTAAAAAAGAACTATTTGAAAATCTCGTTTCGATGCTCCAGGCTGGAATGAGCTTTTCTGATGCGCTTGAAAATTTCCCAAGGGCTTTCCCAAAGGTGTATGTCAGCATAGTAATGGCAGGGGAGGCAACCGGAAATCTGGATAGGGTATTGTGGGACCTCGTGAGATTCCTAGAATGGCAGGAGGAAGTTTCACGTCAGGTAAAACAGGCATCGATATACCCTATTATAGTGATTTTAATGGTTATAGGCGTAATTACTTTACTTATGACTTTCACTCTTCCAAGAATAGTTCCCATTCTCAAATCTTATAATGTAGAACTTCCCTGGGTTACAAGGATGTTTATTGGAGTTTCTGAATGGTTTCAGAATTACTGGTGGGTAATTATTCTTGTGATTGCAGGATTTTTCCTTTTTTATAAACTTACTTATGCTTATTCAATAAAATGGAGGAAATTCTGGGATAAATTAAAATTAAAAATCCCTGTTTTTGGACCATTGCAACACAAACTTGCTTTTTCCAGATTTTCCCATTACATGGCCAGCCTTTATAAGGCTGGAATAGGTTTGATCCAGGCTCTTTCTATAGTGCAAGACGTTGTGGGCAACGAAGTAATAGCGGAGTCTCTATCACGAGTAAAAGAGAGAGTCCTTGCGGGAGAAAAAATTTCCGAAGCTATGAAGACTGACCCTATATTTCCAAAGCTTGTTATAAGGATGATGGCCGTTGGAGAGGAAACAGGGAGGATTGAAGTAACATTAGAGAAAGTATCTGATTATTACGACAGGGAAGTTCCAGCTGCTATTAGAAGGTTTTTCGCCGTTCTGGAACCTTCAATTATTATTCTTCTTGGAGTGGTAGTTCTTTTCCTTGCCCTCGCAATTTTCCTCCCCATTTATAAATTAGCTTCATCTATAGGAGCGCAGGCACGATGAGAAAAAAGGATTTTTTGGTTATAAGTTTTGAAGACAAATTTTTAAGAATTCTTGAAATGGCGAAGGGTAAAGAGGATTTTTACGTGACGAATCTATTTTATGAAGAAGTGGAAGCCGATGATTATGTTGGGGCAATGCATTTGGTTTCTACAATGTATCCCGTAAAAGGCAGAGATGCTTTTATCATTTGGCCTACCAAGAAAGTATTTTCTTCTTTACTTAAACTTCCACCTATGAACAGAAGAGAAGCTCGCCTGGCCATCTACAATGAACTTAGAGATATGGTTCCATTTACAGGTGAGTTTAATTTTGATTTTGTAGTTTCAAAAGGTGAAATGGAAGATTTATATTTTGTTGTGGCGGTTGAGAGAGAAGATGTTGAAATTACCGTTAGGAGACTGGAAACCCTTGGTGTTCGCATTAAAGGAGTTATTACAAAGGAATTGGCCATACAGGGGGTTTTCAAAGAATATGTTAAAGACCTTGGGATTACAGGTTTTCTGCACATTTTTGATGGGACAGGTAGTTTTTACATTTTTAAAGACGGCAATGTTCTTTTGTCAAGAAGTTTTTCTCTTCCTCACGGAGAAGAAATAGGAGCTATAAGGGAGGAAGTTTTAAGGTCGATTCAGTATCTTAAACAATTTATGAGAAATTTCGTAATGAGCGAAATCTTTATTCTCGCGCCCCCTGAATACAAAATAGCCTATGAGGAAATACTTCCTATTCCAATGAAGATAAGGGATATTATTGAGGAAGATTTACTTTCAAAATTACCTCTTTCGTTTTCAACTGATATTCAGGAAAACATCAATGAGTTTCTTTTAAAATTCATGCCTTTACTTGGCTATGCTTTAATCCAGGAGACAAAGAGATGGCCGAATCTACTTCATGAAGATTACATATATGGTAAAAAGATATCATCTTCCATAGTGGTGTTTCTGCTTGAAATTCTATTGTCCGCAGGACTTGTAGGAGTAGGAATTTATCTTTTAAATTCTTACAGGCAGCGTTCTGAGAAAGAGATGCAGAACATAATGAAAAAATACACTTCTATTGAATTAAAATTACAGGAGCTCAATTCTGTAAAAGCCAAGAGAATGGAGATATGGAAGAGATACTATGACCTTTATGCGAGAAGAAAACATGCTTCAATAGTTGGAGAGATAATTAAAGATTTTTCCGAAAATGCGCCCATCAATACAGTCTTTGATTCAATTACCTTTCAGTTTCAAAATACAAAGGTTAAATTTGAAATAGCAGGAGCCATTTTCGAAAGGCCTGGGCCTGGAAATCAGCATTTTCTTGCCTACTTTGATAGAATGAAATCGCTTTATCCAAACATAATATTCGCTGAGTTGAAAAATGTTATGGAAGCAGACCCGTTTTTCCCTGATAACCGTCCGATTCCAAAGGTTAAATTTATAATAAAGGGGGAAAAGGAGGTTAATTTTGAGGTTAAGTAAGAAGCAATTGTTTTATTTATTGAGGGTTTCAGGCCTTGTTATTTTTTCCCTTCTACTCTTTCTATTCATCTTCCTGTACTTTTATTCTTCTATAAGCACTACCACTTCTATTATGAAAAAAGTAGAAGAGATAAAAGCAAAGACAGAAATCTATAGAATGGAGGCGGCAAAATTTGTGGCTCCTACCGCTGAAGAGAAAACTTTCTTCGCTGATATAAATAAAAAATGGGAGAATACCTATGTTTTCCCGTGGACTAGGGAGGAAATAGCAAAGAAAGTTTCTGGATTTGTGAGTATGGTAGAGAAAATGGCTGAGAAGTATGGTATTAACAGGCTCGAAATGAAATCTGATAATGACATTATAAAAATAGTATTGAGCAATAGAGAGAAATATAAACCTCTCTCTCCCGTTAAAAGAAAGATGAATACTTCAAGCGATGGAAAGGTTGTGCTAAGGATAGAATATGTAGCTGAGCCAGTGGCGGGAATAAAATTTGCTCAGGATTTAATTTTTAATTCTGCCCCCGTCTTTCCTGTGGAATTTGATATAGACAGAGGTAGAGAATTATTCTTTACACTTGTTTTTGAACTTAAAAGGATGGAAAAATGAAGCCAAAGGATATTGGAGCAATCTTATTATTAATAGTGGCGGTGATTTTTTTCTGGTTTCGGGTTATTAACAAGCCCACATCTAAACAATCCAGAACTTCCATACCAAGAGAAAATGTTACAATAGGTGAAAAAAAAGGAAGTGCTCCTTCTACGTTTCTGGAAAATTTCAAAAAGGATATTTTTCTTTATCCTGTAAATTCCTTCCTCCCTGATGAACCGGTTCCGATCATGATGTTAACCTCGCTTTCCTATAATCCATTTAAACTTCCGCCTGGCGTTGGTGCTGGTGAAGGGGAGCCTGCAGAGACGATTACGCTGAAATTGAGTGCTATAATTAACATAGGTAAAAATAAAATCGCAATAATTAATAACAAAAGATATAAAGAAGGCGATATGATAGGACCCATACTTATAAAAAGGATAGAAAGAAACAAAGTATATATTCAAACCCCTTTGGGAGAAGAATTCCTTCAGCTTTATTCTGAAAAATCTTCTATAACACTGAGTTTTTCTTCTCCCAGGTCTGTTAAGGGAGGGAAAAAATGAGAAGAGCTCTTTTGCTAATATTATTCTCTTTTCTTTTGATACAGTGTGGAGGCAAACAACCTGAAGTTGTGCCAACTCCTGTAAAGAAAAAGGAAGCAGTTGAAAGTAAAGAGAAGAAAGCCGTTCCATCACCGGTAAAGATTCCTTCTCAGGATGTTGTTAAAACAGTAATTAAAAAGGGGAAAACACAGAAATTAACCATAGAACTTGAAGGTGGGGATGTTCGTCAAGTTTTAATGGCTATAATGACTGCAACAAAATATTCAATAGTTATGGACCCTGAAGTGAAAGGCACTGTCCCCAGAATGTCTCTCAAGGATATTACCCTTGATCAAGCCTTATATTACATCCTTACTCCCCTTGGTTATGACTACAGTTGGGAAGGAGATGTTCTTCACGTATATAAACCCAGATTTGTTACCAGAATTTTCACTGTTAATTTCCTCCCAGCGGAGAGAAAGGGTACCAGAAAGGTATCATACTCCAGTGTTTCTACTATAACAGGAGGCATGGGTGGAATGATGGGAGGAGTCGGGGGAGTTAGTGGAATTGGCGGGATTGGAGGAGTTGGTGGGGCTGGAGCTGGTTTAGGGGGCATGGGAGCAGCAGGTTTAGGAATGGGCTTAAATGCGAGTACCAGTAATATTGATACCAAAACAGACACTAATTTATGGTCTGACCTTTCAATGGGGCTTTCCACTCTTCTCTTCAACAAAGTGTCAACCAAAATTGAAAAAGAGCCCAGGGCAATAAGTGTTTCAGATAATGAGGGAAGAAAACTCATTATAAGTCCTCAGTCAGGGATAATTTTTGTAAGAGCAGAAGAGGAAAAAATAAATCAGGTGGCTTCATTTATTGAAAGCATACAGGGCTCTGCGCAGAGACAGGTGTGGATGGAGGTGAAGATCGTAGAAGTTAAACTCAACGCAGCCCATCAACTTGGAGTTAATTGGGAATCGGTTTTAAAAACCGCTGGTTTCTTTGGTACCCTTCCTTCAACTTCTACGCTTTTATATCCTGCAGTATCCTTTGATTCAGGAAAGGTCTCAAGTCAGGAACTCACAGGAGAAAATAAAGGACTATTCACTTTTTCAGTCTCCAACAAGAAACTGGACCTTCTGATAGATGCTCTTAGAACCCAGGGAAAGGTTGAGGTCCTTTCATCCCCAAGAATTTCTGCTTTACAGGGGGAAAAGGCTCTTATAAGGGTGATAAGGGAACAGCCGTTCTTTACCATGCAGACTCAGATTTCTCAAAGTTACGGAAGCCAGGTTGTTGCTCCCTCCATAATGGTACAGGTGGTTCCAGTTGGGGTCGTCCTGGATATAATTCCATCAATTGGAACGGATGGCAACGTAATTTTCAGCATAAATGTTGATGTTTCTGAGCTTGTAAAGGTAGAAGAATTTGCTTCAGAAAATTCCAGAGCATCTCAACCTGTGATTGACAGGAGAAGCATTGATACAGTAATCAAGGCAAAACAGGACCAGACGGTTATAATTGCCGGTATAATTAAGAGGAGAAAAGATATAGTAAAGCATGGGGTTCCTTTCTTTATGAATTTGCCTGGGATCGGCTCTCTTTTTAGAAGGAAAGAAGTTCTATGGAGTACTTCAGAGCTCGCCATTTTTATCACCCCTGTTATCGTGAGTGGAAAAAGGGTTGAAGAATTAACCCAGCAGGAAAGGGAAAGATTACAAAAGATACTTAAGGAACTTCCTCCTGATAGAAGCAGTACAGGGTTGATAAAATAAAATGTACGAGGAGTTCTACGGGTTCAAGAAAAGGCCCTTTCCTCTCACTCCTGATCCCGAGTTCTTTTTTATGAGTAAATCACACCTTGAGGCACTGGAGCACTTAATTTATGGAATAAACAGAGGGGATGGATTTATAATTATTATAGGAGAAGTGGGGACAGGAAAGACAACTCTTTCAAGAATACTTATAGAAAAGTTATCTCCTGTTATGCCCACATCTTTGATATTAAATCCTTTTCTTGATGAGAGAGGACTTCTAAAATCCATCCTTGAGGATTTTGGAGCCCCTTACAGTACTGATGGAAAAGGCCAGGAAGAGCTTCTGGAGACCCTCAGAAAGTTTCTTATAGAAAAAGTGGTGGAGGAAGGGAAAAGAGCAGTTGTGATAGTGGATGAAGCGCAGAATCTGAAGATTTCCGTTCTCGAACAGCTTAGAATACTTTCCAACCTTGAGACAAAAGAAGAAAAATTACTCCAGATAGTTCTATTTGGTCAGGAAGAACTTGCGGAAAAACTTTCTCTTTCTGAACTAAGGCAACTTAATGAGAGAATATCGATTAGATATTATCTCGGACCTTTGCAGAAAAGAGAAATTGGACCATACATTCATTACAGGATAAAAGAAGCAGGTGGCCACGGGAGGCTTAAGTTTACCTCGAAGGCGATATCAAGGGTCTGGAAATTCTCAAGGGGAAAACCAAGATTGATTAATATGATATGCGATAGAGCATTGCTTGCCGGATTTGTTGAACAAAAATGGACTATAGATGAGAAACTCGTTAAAAAGGCTGAAAGGAGTATAAGAGGAGAAAACAGAGAAATATGGAGAGAATTTCCCTGGTGGAGGAGAATCTTTCTTAAAAAACAGGGAGAGAAAGATGAGTTTGATCTCTGAAGCTTTAAAAAAAGCAGAAAAGAAAAGGACAGAATTTAAAGAAGAAATAAAAGTTCCTCTTCCTCCTGAGCCTCCGAGGAGTAGAAAAAAGATTACATATTCAATTGTAGTTCTCTTACTGGTGATAATTATTTCCCCTATAATTATTGTTCTCTTGCTCAAGGTAAATTCCTATGAGAATAAACCACCTAATGCAAAGGCTAAAGCGGTAAGACGGATGGAAGAGCCTCAAACTTTAAAGTCTTCATCTGTGGAACAGAAGAAATCCCGTTTTAATAAAAGAACTGAAGATATCTCTTCATCCTTAGCAGAATCATCAAATGTTAATAAATATATTCCAGGTTCGTCCCAGAATATTCCTCTGGTTCAGGCCGTTCCGCCTCCTTCTCATCCGAAGAGACCAGCTTTCAGGGAAGGTTTAAAGAAACCTTTAACTGAGCCAGAACAGAATATAATGAATGAGAATAAGGAGGAAGAAGCTAAGGAGGAAAAACCTAAAATAGTTATTAAAGTGGAAAAGGAACAGGAGAAGAACTGCGGCTTGTTGTTTCAATCTAACAAGCTTTTGGAAGCAGAGAAATGCTATTTGCAGCAGCTTAAACTTGGAAGAACCAGAGACCTTCTGGAAGCCTATGGGACGGTAGAACTTATGCTTAAGAAGTGGCCTGAAGCCGAGAGAGCATTTAAAGAGGCTCTTGGAATGGGAGCAGCTTCCTCTATATTATGGTTTAATTATGGTATCTCTCTATTTAGACAGAAGAAGCTGGATGAGGCAGAAAGAGCATTTTCCCTTGCCCTTAGACTATCACCTCCAGTATGTGAAGCCCATTATTATCTTGGACTCTGTAAGGATTTAAAAGGAGAGTTTGAAGATGCACTCCAGCAATATAAGCTTTCTCTTGGATGTGCTCTTCCCCAAAATCTCAGGTCATGGACGATTCAGAGAATAGCCATATTAATAAAAAATAAGGTCCACTAATCTTAAATCTCAAAAATCTGCCCGATACAGAATTTTGCCGCCAATTACTGTCATTAATACTCTATTTTTAAGATATTCCTCCGGGTTTAAAGTGGTAAAATCTTTTTCCCAAACTACAAAATCAGCGAATTTCCCAACTTCCAGGCTTCCTATTTCCTTTTCGAGTCTCAGAGAATAAGCTGAGTTTATAGTTGATGCAGCAAGAGCCTCTTCTATAGTAATAGCCTCTTCAGTATGCCAGTTTAGCCTTTTCACTGCAGCGTATAAATTTCTCCTCGGATCTATGGATTCTACAGGCCAGTCGGTTCCAAATGCTAAGGGAATGTTGTGTTTTACAAAGCTTTTCCATGGGTATGAAAATTTTGTTCTTTTTACTCCGATTCTATCTTCTACAAACCTTATATCTGAAAGAAGATGGCACGGCTGCACAGATGGAATTATGTTGTAGGTTATAAACAATCCCATATCGGCTGGGTCATATACCTGGATATGTTCCAGTCTGTGTCGAGCATCTGGTCTTGGAAAATCAAGCTGGGCCCTTCTATATGCCTCCAGTCCGAGATATACAGCCCTATCTCCTATGGCGTGGAAACCGATCTGATAGCCTTCTTTGTGATACATAAGAACAGTTTCGAAAAGCTCTTCAGGTCTTATAACAAGTATTCCCCTGGAATTTGTGCCTTCAAACGGTTCCTTCATTGCTGCGGTTCTTGAACCCAGAGTTCCATCTATAAACCCCTTAACAAATCCAAATTTTATATGGTCTGATCCCCATTCTGATATCTCTTTTCTTAAATTGGAAATTTTATTTAGTCCGAATTCCATATAAGGGTTAAAAACAATCCTGATGGGAAGCTTACCCTTGAGCTCAAGTTCCCTGTAGACAAAGGGCATTTCATATTCTGACATATCTGCGACAGTGGTAACTCCATTTTTGATAGCATATTCGAACCCCTTTTTAAGTGCCTCTATTTTTTCGTCAATTGAGGGTTCTGGAGGGTGGATTAATGAAGTTGCCTCTTCCTTTAAAATTCCAGTGGGACGTCCGTTTTTGTCTCTTACGATTTCGCCCCCTTCAGGATTCGGAGTTTTTTCGTCTATTCCAGCAAGTTTTAAAGCCATAGAATTTACCCATACGCTATGTCCGTCTACTCTTGTTAGATATACAGGGTTTTGAGGAGCTACCCTGTCAAGCATATATCTATCGGGAAATTCTTTTGTTTTCCACAAACTCTGGTCCCAACCTCTGCCTGTTATCCACTGTCCTGGTTTTGATTTTTCGGCCTTTTCTTTTACCTTTTTTAGACATTCCTCCAGACTAAGTCCCTGCAAATTTAATTCCACAAGACTTAGAGAGCCTGAAAGGAAATGAAGATGTGCATCGATAATTCCTGGAGTTATAAATCTTCCTTTAATGTCCACCAGTTCTGTTTTTTCCCCACGGAGCTTTAATATTTCAGAATTGCTACCAATTGCGATTATTCTACCGTCTTTGATGGCTATAGCCTCTGCCCTTGGGAGCACAGGGTTGGAAGTGAAAATATTTGCATTAAAAAATATAATACTCGCTGTTAATGCTACATTAATAAACATTTTTCCCTCCTTAGATCAAATTATAGGAGAGATTTTGGCTGAAAATCAAAATAAAAAAGAAGGGGGGCTTCTACCCCCCTGAGAGCTGAAGAATTTATTTTTAAGGACCCACCCCCGCTTCTAATATATAGCAAAATTTATGCCAGATTTATTTTGACTCTATATCGGTATTATTTAAAGGAAAAGTGTAAAAAATTTTACACCTGAATGTTAAATTTGTTTACACTTTTTGCTTTGTTTTAACTTTTTTATTGCTTTTTTCCAGAAAACTCTGATGATATAATCTTTAAGGAATTTCTGAAAACTTTTAAAGAGGAGGTAAAAAATGATTGATGTGGAAAAAATTTTAGGTGAAAAAGAAGCAAAGTATTTGTTAGAACATGAATCCAAGACAATTCCTAAAGAAATGCTGCATCTTCCCGGCCCGGACTTTGTGGACAGGATTACTGCGATTTCAGATAGGCCTCCTGCCGTTTTGAGAAATCTTCAGTTAATATTCAATACTGGACGCCTTGCAGGGACAGGGTATCTATCTATATTACCAGTGGACCAGGGGGTTGAACATTCAGCAGGGGCTTCCTTTGCTCCCAACCCCATATATTTTGATCCGGAAAATATAGTAAAGCTTGCCATTGAAGGAGGATGTAACGCTGTTGCTTCCACTCTTGGAGTCCTTGGAGCTGTCTCAAGGAAATATGCTCACAAAATCCCATTTATTGTAAAAATCAATCACAATGAACTTCTAACGTATCCGAACAAGTATGACCAAATTCTTTTTGCCTCAGTGGAGCAGGCTTTTAATCTCGGTGCAGTAGGTGTGGGAGCTACAATTTATTTCGGTTCTCCAGAGTCCAACAGGCAGATTCAGGAAATAAGCCAGGCTTTTGAATATGCCCACAGCCTGGGAATGGTAACAGTTTTGTGGGCTTACCTGAGAAACAAAGCATTCAAAACTGAAGATAAGGATTATCACGTGGCTGCGGACCTTACAGGTCAGGCTAACTATCTGGGAGTTACGATTGAGGCGGATATAATTAAACAAAAACAACCTCAGAATAACGGGGGATTTATAGCCCTTAAATTTGGAAAGACACATGAAAAAATGTATACAGAGCTTACTTCCGATCATCCCATAGACCTGACGAGGTATCAGGTTGCAAATTGTTTCATGGGAAGAGCTGGCCTGATTAATTCTGGTGGGCCATCTGGAAAGAATGACCTGGCACAGGCGGTAAAAACAGCCATTATTAACAAAAGAGCTGGAGGTATGGGGCTGATTTCCGGAAGGAAAGCGTTCCAGAAGCCCATGAAGGAAGGAGTGGAACTTCTTAACGCAATTCAGGATGTTTATCTGAATAAAGACATTACTATAGCATGAAAATAGGGGAGGGGGTTTTCCCCTTCCCTTTAATCGTTCACACAATAATTTTCCAGAATCCCTATTTTTTCTATTTCTATTTTTACCGTGTCTCCTTCTTTGAGAAAAATTTGAGGTTCTCTGAAATATCCAACTCCGTGAGGAGTGCCTGTGCATATTATATCTCCCGGAGATAGAGTTATATCACGGGATATGAAGGAAATAATTTCAGGGATGGAGAAAATCATTTTTGAGGTGGAAGAATCCTGCATGGTTTGACCATTGAGTTCAAGACGGATTCTCAGGTTATGAACGTCGCCAACCTCATCTGGACTGACGATAAAGGGCCCTAAAGGGAGAAAAGTATCAAAGGTCTTCCCCCTTACCCACTGTTTATCGGGGAATTGGCAATCTCTTGCGGATACATCATTGCCAATGGTATATCCCAGAACATGCTCCATGGCTTTTTCTTTCGGAATTCTTTTTCCCCCTTTCCCCAAAACGACAACAAGTTCTGCTTCGTAGTCCACCTGATTCGAGCTTTCGGGGAGGAGTATAGGAGTTTTGTGTCCTGTAAGAGCGTTTCGGTATTTGGCGAAGAGAATAGGGTTCTTTGGTGGAGATACATTATTTTCCTCACAATGGTCGTAGTAATTTAATCCCAAACAGATAATTTTTTCAGGGTATTGAATGGGGGGTAACCACTGCACCTCATTTTCCGCATACGTAAAATCGTCTTTTAAAACTTCAAGATAACCCCACAGTCTACGAAGATTGGGGACCGTTCCCTCCAATTTAATCAATTCTTCAGGGTCAGTAGAAGGTAGATTAAACTTCTGGGATCTGCAAATTCAAAGACATCCACAAGATGGCCTTTCCAATAGAACACAAGTGTTTTTTTCCCATTTACTTTAACTATTCCTACCTTCAAACCGCCTCCTTTATATCCTTTATATAAGGTTACTATTTTTTAGTATACTTTTTTTATCCCTTTTCTCCAATAAAAATATACACTATACCAGATGTTAATCTGTGCATTTTAATATTAGTGAAACCGACGCTTTCCAAAAAATTCATTATTTTTTCTGGTTTATAAAAACCTTTTACAGAATTGGATAAATAATTATACGAGTGTTTTTTCCCAGAAATTAATGTTCCGATTAACGGGACCATTTTTGTCAGGTAAAAATTATATATTTTTCCCCATAAATTTTTTTGAGGGGGAACAAATTCAAGAATTAAGCATTTTCCCTTTTGTTTTAGGACTCTATACATTTCCTTCAGGGCTTTTTCTTTGGATTCGATGTTTCTTAATCCGAACCCTATGGTAACTACATGAAAAAAGTTGGATTTTAAAGGTAGCTTTGTAGCATCAGCCTCTATCAGGTGGATTTTTCCGTCAAGTCTTTTCTTTTTTATTTTTTCCCTTGCAATAGAGAGCATTTTTCTTGAATAGTCGAGACCAATTACCATTTTCCTTTTTGCTGCAAATTCTATGGCTATATCCCCGGTACCAGTACATAAATCGAGGATAATCTCGCTTCCATTGACATGAGAAAGTTTTACAAGTTTTTTTCTCCAGAACCTGTCCAGATTAAAACTAAGCAAGTGATTCAACAGGTCATATTTGTCCGCTATAGAAGTAAAAAGTTGCCTTATATTTTGGCTTTTCATAAACTTAAAATAAAGTAGAAAAATCAGAAAGTCAATTTGTGCTTAAGCTTTATTTTTACCTTATTTTGATCAGAGTGAAGGTTTCCCATTCTCATATTTTGTCGAAAATCGACGATTTTGTTGACTTTATACGAGATTAATTGGCTTATAGAGACATTTTGTTCTGGCATGAAATTTGCTTTATTAAAACATGATAAGGACTATATTGAAAGAGGTAACTAATTTGAGAAAAGTGATTTACTTGATCCTTTTTATAAGTATTAACTTATGGATTTGTGGTCAGGTGATTAGTAATGTAAAACTCTCCCCTGCCAGCACTTCTTATAATTCTGGCGAGAAAGTAACAATTTACTGGGACTATTCTGGAATAGACCAGAAAGAAAAGGTGAAAATAACCGTCTGGAGGGAGGGTACAAATAAGAGTGTTTGTTTGATAAACGAAAATGTCCCTATCTCACAGACACACCAGGCTTGGACCATCCCTGTAAGCTGTCCTAATCCCAGGACAGGAATGAAAGAAGAACTAACGACAGCTCGTGTTAAAATAAGGGTCAGATGGCAGGGCCATTCAGTTTGGGGGGAAACCAATTGGTTCAGAATAAAAGCAAAAGCCCTTCCAGATCTTATTGTTGATTCTATAACCTTCGATGATGAGCATTCAGGAACAAAACCCTCAGAGACATGGATGAGGGTTGTGATAAAGAACATAGGTTCAGCCGCTTCTTCAGTGTCGCTTTTTAGCCTGGAATTGAATAGGGCTGATGGAACATATGAAAGAGGGGATGGACCCCTGGAAGCCCTTTCCTCAGGGGAGACCTTTGTTAAGGAGGGAAGAATAAGCCTTGCAGATGGGGAAAATCGTATTTGTGTCAAAGCCGATTCAAGGGATCAGGTTTCAGAAACCAATGAAGTGAACAACGAAAAGTGCGTTACCCATTATTTTAAAAGAAAAGTATCGGTAGAAATAACCAGACCCTCAGAGGATGGTACGACTTTAAAACAGGGAGAGTATTATTACATCACCTGGTTGGTGGAAGGTCTGGATGTACCAACCCAGAATTTTAGGCTTGAGTTCTTTAAAGGTGGGGTCAGAGTAAAAGGTCCCATAACTGTAAGGGGAGTAACCCATTACAACTGGAAGATTGATCTGGTCCCTGGTAGCTATGTCCTTGAGGTTTCGGTCGCGGGAACTTCTTACCAGGATTCAGTTCCTATAATAGTAAAAAAGCCTGAGTTTGACCTTAAAATTTCTTCATGCAGAGAAATTGGAGGAAGAACAGTCTTTTCTCAGGGCGAATCGGTAGGGTTTATGATTGAAGTCTTTAATGCAGGGCCGGATAAGATTAAGAGGTTTAAGGTAAAGGCGTGGAGCGTATTGGGGAAACCCGCGAGATTCAATATATTAGGTAAAAGCCATGCTGAAGCATCTTTTGTTCAGACAATGGAAGCAGGCCATTCAAAAAAGGTGAATATTAGTGTTAAAGTACTTGATAAAGCCTCCACCTCTCCTTACACCATGTATTTTAAACTAATACCACTGGAACCCGCTGAGAAATTCGAGACCAATAGAAAAAATAATCTCTGCTACATTACATATTCTGTTTCCTTGAAAATAAAAACCCCTATAACCCCCAGAGTTTTCTATCTCAAGCCAGACCTTACCCTTGAGTATGCAGGATACGAGAAATCCTCTCACTTCTGTGATTTGCAGACTGGAAAATTTGTAGTGAATGTAAAGGTGAAAAATATAGACGGGAAAGATGTTGAGCCTTCTAAAAAAATCGAAGTGCATTTTGAAATGAGGGAACCGAATACTGGTAAATATATATGGGGCTATTCAAAACAGATATTTACCAGTCTTCAAAAGGGGAAAGAGATATTGATGAAATTTCCTGTTGAATATAAAGATGTTTATAAAAAAATAAAGGAGGGAGGAAGGTATCTATTCGTCTTCACAGTGGATCCCTGGAGTAGAATAGAAGAACTTAATGAGAACAATAATAAGCTTGAGAAAGAAATTACTCTTTCCCGTTGCAATGAGTAGATAGAGGATTGAAAATATAAAAAGTTCTCGTTTCGTTGATTGATACAACTCCTGATTTTCCTATTTTTCTTATAGAAAGTGCTTCACCTTCCTTGACTAATTTTCTTAAGTAATTGATGACCTCAAAATGTTTTTCTGTTAATTCAATACCGATTTCCTTTGCAAGTTCCTTTGCAATTTCAGGGTTCCACTCGTCCATATTAGTCATATAACCTTCTTCATCAACCTCTATTATTTTTCCCGCGATTTCCTTTTTCGGCATTTTCCCCTCCTTGTTTTGTTGGTTCGCGAAAATTTTAACATAATGAAACTCGATTATTATATATACAAAAATTTTGACGAAGTTAGACGAAAATGGCAAAAAGCAAGGAGAAAAGGCAACATAGGGTTTCAAATACGAGTTTTTTGTTGCCTTTCCCCAAAAGCTTGTAAAAGGACAGAAGGCAACCCTTCGCTGGTCAATTCCGAGAGCCACTGAAGGAAGGCTTGGTTTAGGAGAACTTTACTTCAGGGTTTATAATCATGAAGGGCTTAAAGACCTTTTACAGAAGTGTGAAGCAACTTTTTATATTCCATTTAAAGATATGCCTTACAGTTTCCGTAGCAAGGTTACCGTTGATTTAGAAAACGACATTAAAGAATCCAACGAAAACAACAATTCTAAAACCTGGTCAACAGAAAAGTGATATTTATTTCTTCTTGAAGAATTCGTGTTCCCGAACTAATTCTGTAATTAGGTCCTTGAGTTTCCACTCAAGGGATGTTGGGGTAGAAACAGCCATTATTATATCCTTTTCTTTACCTGCGGCTTCTTTTATGGCTTTCATAATGGCGGGAAGCTCTTCCCTGGAAAATCCATGGAAAACAATTACCTTCTCCTTTGATTCAGTATCCATTTCATCGAGATTTTTGTAATCTTCGTCCATCTTTCCTCCTGCAATTTATTATAATCTACAATTGACATTTGTAAAATTAAACCTTCATTTTATTATCTCAAAGAACTCTTCAAAGGGTGGTTTTGCGGGAAGTTCTGCTATTTTTTTGAATGCTTCGATAAAAACTGGATTTGTATGAGATTTTTCATGGTGTTTCTTTGTTTCCCGGTAGGTTATGAATAAATATTTAGCAGGAGAAACCTTCATCTCAATCAATCCTGCTTCGAGAACGCTACCTCTGGAGGATAACCCGGAAACCCTCATAAATTTTGAGCCTGGAAACCCCTCGAAATTTTCAGTATGAGAAGTAAAAATAAAAAAATTTTTTCTTCCTTATCCTATGGAAAATTTCTGGAAAATTTTGCAGAAGTGTAATAAAATTTTTCCAGGAAAATCACCTTCTCCCGAAGCTCCCACCATCCCCAAGGGGCAGGGAAACCTGCCCCTTACCCTTTGAGAAAGTATTAACTAAATTAGCCATTTTTTAATATATGTGCAAATTTCGGTAATGTCAATTTAATCGTGTTATCCTATTTTTTCTTATTTACCTTAATTATCTCAAACTTAAATATATGACCACGGAGCCTACTCATTGGGGTCTTCGTTACCCTTCCATTAGCAGTTTTTATTCCAACCACACTTAATTTATAAAAAGATGGGGAAGAAAAGAAATTAGACAAGGGGGTGTACTTTATCACAACATCGGTAGTTTCAAATAGTGAGTCAAGCCCAGCTTGTTTTTTTGACTTATCCTTTAAATAGTTCTTTTTATACTCAAGAACGGAAATAAGATCTTGATAATCTATAGGTCTCCAGGAATATTTATTACAACCTGATTTTGAATATGGATAGAGAGGAAAGTAAAGCACTTCATCGTATAAGTCGGATACATCGTATACACTATGTTTATTTTTGTCGTTTATCCCTACGAAAAACCCATTCAATTTTCTTTTTGTGTTAATACAAACATATGCGCTGATAGTCGGATCTGGAAGGGAGGTTACTTTAAGTTGGACTATCTTTATAGTTCTTTCGAAATATCTTACTGCTATTTGCTCGGTTTTAAGCAGAATCTGGCGAGGATTCTTTACATAAACAATTTTCCACCCGTCTTTATATTTGTACATAACAAAGGGTACATCTTTTAACCATGATTCATAATCTGAAATATAGAAGTTCGCATACACAATGGCTTTTCTGCCGGTTTTTTTTGCTTTATTAACACCGCGGTAGTATTTTTCTGCCACCATTATTTCAATATCACTTTCCTCGCCGAATTTAATATTTCTCAAAACCTCCATTTCCCCTTTACCTATGGAGGACGCAAAACTTCTGACGTCTACATATTTTTGGAATGCATCTACATCTCTGTTTACTACTGCTTTTACTGCGTTATTAAAAGCTTTTTTAGGACCTCCTCCACAGCCGAAGAGTAAAAATAAAAAAGGGATTAGCAGAAGCTTCTTTTTTCTTCTCATTTCCCACCTCTATCTTTAATTTTATTATAGGAGGTAGAAATAATAAAATTTTTGCAGGAAAATCACCTTCTCCCGAAACTCCCACCATCCCCAAGGGGCAGGGAAACCTGCCCCTTACCCTTTATGAAAATTTAAGGCTCTGAGAGCCTCACAGAAGTCCCCAAATTTTGCTCCATAGGGTTTAACAAAAGCGATTTTCCGGCGGAAATACGGGAAATTAGAGGCCTTTTTTGGTATTAAATTCCTTATGGTTCGGAGTTTCCTGCAGTTGAAAATGATAAAAAGGAAGATAAACTCTGAAAAGCAACAAATACAAGCTTGAACCCTTCTTTTATAGTGCTAAAATTTATAGAAAAGGGGATAGGATGGACCTTGTAAGGGAGGTACTGGAGGACCTTAGGAATTCTTATAACGTGGAACTGGTAGTTCTTCTTGACAGCGGAGGCAGGGAACTCTGGAGAATAGGCCCCGAGCGTCCTTTTTCCACAAGTGCGGTTGAAAAAAGCATGAAGGGAAAGGCCCCTGTTGTATTTTCGGACATACTCCACAACGGAAAGCCTGAGACCGGGGTATTTTACAGGCTGCAGTCCATCGTTGTAGTTCCCCTTGATATAGAGGGGAAAATCTCCGGATATCTTTATTTTGATTCAGGCACAAAGAGATGTTTCAGCGAAGGAGAAATAGGAGAACTGAAAGCTTTTGGAAAACAATCCTAATGCATTTGATTTTATGAAAGATTACAAGCTTGTTTAAAGAAGGAGGAAAAAATGAGGTATGTTTTGAAATCAGTAATAATTGTTCTTTTTTTAATGGGTGAAATCAATGGGAGAACCCTATGGAAAGGAGTAGAGGTTCCCCTCCCCAGGAAGATAATAATTCATCAGGACAAGATTTATCTCCTGAGCAGGAAGGACCGTTCCAAATTGTATATTTATTCCTTAAGGAATGGCAAAGAAATAAAAACCATTGGCAGGAAAGGAACTGGACCGGGGGAGCTAAATTGGGTTGTGGATTTCAACATCTGGAAGGACGGGATATATTTCTATGAACTTTACAGCGGTGCCATTAAAATTTTTGATTTCTCAGGGAAGGAGAAAGCCAGGAGCTTCTTTCGCTCAAGGATAAATAGAGCTTCTAAGAAGTCTATAACCTTCACTAAATTTTTTATCGTTGACCACAAGACAATTTTGGT
>Ga0190334_1000557_pt1 | contig 18091 bp, 22 predicted proteins | sample 48720478_MG_FD_161270 | JGI IMG/M metagenome (GOLD analysis project Ga0190334, IMG submission 161270) | Hydrothermal vent sediment bacterial communities from Southern Trench, Guaymas Basin, Mexico - 4872-04-7-8_MG | ecosystem: Environmental > Aquatic > Marine > Hydrothermal vents > Sediment ...
CTAACAAATATTATATATTTTATTAACATAAAATATAATAAACTAATTTATCGTAGGAGGATATAAATGGGTGAAGAAGAAAAAATTGATCTTGATGAAAAAGGAGGTAAAAAAGGTTCTCCCATAATGTTGATTTTAATAGTTGCATTAGTGTCTGCTGGGATTACCCTTGCTGTTGTTAAATTTGTTCTAACCCCCAAAGCACCTGTTGAACAGACAGAAAAAGCCAATACTGAGAAAAAAGTAGAAGAAAAAGCCGCGACGGATACAGGGAAGGAAGTTAAAACAGGAGAGAATAATTCTACAAATGATGCTGTCGATCTTGCCACTGAGGATACAGGTGAATCCGCAAGGGGTGTTTTATCTTTGAATGAGTTTATAGTTAATCTTAATGATCCGATTGGAAGAAGGTATCTTAAGATTAATATGAAACTTGAACTTGCCAAAAAAGAATATGAAGACAAAATCAGATCCGATGAGCTTTTAATTCCTCAGATAAGGGATGTTATTTTTCTTATCATAAGCTCAAAATCTTATGATGATTTAAGAACTGTTTCAGGAAAGCTCACTTTAAAGCAGGAAATTATATCAAAGGTAAATGAGGTGCTCAGTAAAAAATTTGGTGAGGATATTGTAATTAATTGCTTTTTTACTGATTTTGTAATTCAATGATAAAGGTAGAAACTAAAGAAAAAAAGATTGAGGATTTTCCCGCCTTTAAAAAGATAGTTGAGGAATGGGAAGATTTCCTTGATTTAAAATTAACAGTTTTTGTTGAGTTGGGAAGAAAAAAAATAACTCTGAGAGAGTTTCTTGACTTGGATGTAGGTTCTATTATTGATTTAAAAAAGTCAGCAGGAGAAAGTATGGATATTTATGTTAATGGAAGCTATTTTGGAAAGGGTGAGGTTACGGTTATTGAAAATACTTTTGGATTAAGGATTACGGAAATTTATGATAAGAGGGAGTTATAATGCCACAAAATCCGCCTTCTTTAACCTATTCTGGATTTAAAATATTTGCTGTGTTGTTAATTGTGGTAGCAATGATCATTTTTATTGCATATATTTTAAGAAAGGTGAACCTGGTGGGTAACAGGTTTGTAGGCAGAGAAAATTTTCAGATTATATCAAGATTTCCTTTGGGAGAGAGAAAATATCTTTTTTTGGTGAGGATTGGGAAAGAACTGATCCTATTGGGAGTAACACCTCAAAATATTACTTTTGTAAAAGAAATGGAAGAAGAAAGTTTATTGGTTGAAAACAATACTGAAGAGAGCAATTTTCTTAAAATTTTGAAGAAAAAAGTGAGAGGTAAGACAAAATGAAGAGAAGGAGAATCCTCTTTTTCCTCTTGGTTTTGTTTATTTTGTTAATGGTCTCTCCTGTATTTTCACAGACAAAAAATCAAAATGTAAACCCGGGGTTTACGATTAATGTGAAATCCGGGGATAATTGGTCTTTACCTGTAAAAATTATGGTTCTTCTTACATTTCTTTCTCTTCTTCCGACTCTTTTTATTATTCTTACTTCATTTACAAGAATAGCTATAACTTTTTACTTTTTAAAGCAAGCTCTTGGAGCAAGAGAAATGCCTCCAAATCAGGTTTTAGTTGGTTTGGCTCTTTTTCTTACTATTTTTATTATGACCCCCACTTTCAATGCGATTTACAATCAGGCAATTGTTCCTTATGAAAAGGGGAAAATAAATGAAGTACAGGCAATAGAAAAAGCTTCTATTCCTTTGAAGCATTTTATGTTAAGGCAGACAAGAGAAAAGGATTTAAAGTACATAATAGAACTGTCAAAGTCAAAGTATCCAAAAAGAAGAGAGGATGTGAGTATGACCACTTTGATTCCTGCTTTTATACTGAGCGAAATAAAAACCGGTTTTGAAATTGGCTTCTTGATTTATATTCCATTCTTGATAATTGATGTTGTGGTAGCCTCGATTCTTGTTTCTTTGGGAATGATCTTTTTGCCACCGGTCATGGTCTCATTACCTTTCAAGATTATTCTTTTTATTCTTGCTGATGGATGGACCTTACTTGTAGGTGCTTTGATAAAAAGTTTTGGAGGATAGAGATGAATGAAGCAATGATTTTAGGTCTTGCAAGAGAAGCAATTTGGACAGCTATTGTAGTTGCTGCCCCTGTTCTTTTAGTTTCGCTTTTAGTGGGATTATTGATTAGTATTTTCCAGGCTGCTACTTCTATTTCTGATGCAACATTAAATTTTGCTCCTAAGGTATTGGCTGCAATTCTTGTGTTCTTTCTAACTATGCCTTGGATGGTAAAAAAACTTGTAACTCTTGTTCAATACCTAATTAATAACATACCATATTTTATAAGAGGGTAAATGTTAAAAGTTCTTGATTTATTTTATTGGAAGCAATTTTTACTTGTCCTGATAAGAATGATTGCTTTTATTTCGGTCATACCCTATTTTTCAAATCCTTCCGTTAGCAATAAAGTTAAAGTAACTTTTGCTCTTTTTCTTGCTATTATAGTTTTTCCTCTAATTCCTTATGAAAAGTGGATAATACCTGCAAAACTCTTTTCCCTTACTTTTCTAATTTTTAAGGAAATAATGATAGGGATTATCATAGGTTTCGTTGTTAATCTTTTGTTTATGAGTGTGGTTATTATGGGAGAGCTTTTAGGATATCAAATAGGTTTTACCATGGCAACAATGGTTGATCCTATGAGCAAGATGAATAATAATATCCTTACTATTTTTTCTTTTGTTTTTGCAACAACTCTCTTTCTTGTTTTAAATGGTCACTATTATTTTATTTGGGGAATGAAAGAGAGCTTTGTTTTCTTACCCCCCGGCATTTCAATGATCAAATTTTCAATTTTAGAATACATTGTTAGTTTAGTTAAGCATATATTTGTTATAGCTATTAGAATAGGTGCTCCCGCTATTGCTACAGTCCTCTTGGTTGATATAACATTGGGCTTTATAGGTAAGGTTTCCCCTAAGGTTCAAATTATTTTTGTAGGTTTCCCTCTTAAGATTGTTTTCGGATTAATTGCTCTTTCAGTTATTTTTACAATATCTTTCACCCTTTGGAAAAGTGAAGTTAAAAATTTACCTGCTGTAATTTCTAAAATATTTTTATATGTGAAGTAAAATGGCAGATAAGGGAGATAAGACAGAAAAGCCGACGCATTGGCGTTTACAAAAAGCAAGGAGAGAAGGAAATATACCTCGTTCTAAGGAGATTAATGAGGGATTTATTCTTTTAATGTTGGCTATTTCAATGATTTATTATTTGCCTTTTGTTGGGAGAACTATTATTGATTCTTTTAGATATTTTTACTCTGTTGCTCCCTATTTTAGGCTCGATATTACAAATTTTATTCATCTTATGGGAGTTGCTCTTAAGATTTTCGTTATAATAATGATTCCTATTTCTGTTTTCTTTCTTGCTGTTAGTGTGATAACTACAGTATCTCAGGGAGGATTTAAGTTTACTTTTAAAAGATTATCATGGAATTTTGAAAGATTGAATTTTTTCAAAGGATTTAAAAAGATAATAGCTTCTCGTGGAACATTGGTTGAGCTTTTGAAGAATTTTATTAAAATAATTGTTATTGCATGGATTTCTTATACTACTATTAAGGGAAATCTTGATAAATTGATTTTTCTTTCTCAAAAACCCTTTGAGGTGATTTTGAGGAATATCGGAGAAGTGGCTTTCTCTATATCTTTTAAAGTAGCAATATTTATCCTCTTTTTATCTATTTTTGATTACATTTATCAAAGATATGATTATATGGAAAATTTGAAAATGAGTAAACAGGAAGTGAAAGAGGAGTTTAAACAATACGAAGGGAATCCTCAGATTAAAGGAAGGATTAGAAATATTCAGTACAGTTATGCTATGAAAAGAATGATGCAGGAAGTCCCTAAAGCTGATGTTGTAATTACAAACCCTGAACATTATGCGGTTGCTTTGAAATACGATAAAGATAAAATGCAAGCACCTGAGGTTGTTGCTAAAGGAGCTGATTACATTGCTCTTAAGATAAAAAGCGTAGCAAAGGAAAATGATGTCCCGATAGTTGAAAATCCGCCACTTGCAAGGAGAATTTACAAAGATGTTGAGATAGGAGATCCGATTCCTATGGAGCTTTATCAAGCTGTTGCTGAAGTTTTAGCTTATGTGTTCAAATTGAAAGGGAGGAGATTTTAATGCCCGGTGAGACTCTTGTTTTGGATAAATTCTTAAATACAAAATCTCATATGGTTGCTCCAATAATTGTTATCTCCATTTTGCTCTTAATACTTGTTCCTTTACCTTCTTCATTTTTGGATATTTTTCTTTCTTTAAATATAACTTTAGCTGTTTCAATCCTTATGATTACAACATATCTGACGGAACCAGTTGGCTTTTCGGTTTTCCCTTCTTTACTTCTTTTGGCCACTCTTTACAGGTTGGCACTTAATATATCAACTACAAGGCTTATTCTATTAAAAGGGGAGCAGGGAATCACTGCCGCAGGGCATGTTATTGCTGCTTTCGGTAAATTTGTTGTTGGTGGTAATTATGTAGTAGGTATTGTTGTCTTTATTGTTATTATTGCCATTCAATATTTGGTGGTAGCTCACGGAGCAGTAAGAGCAAGTGAGGTTTCTGCCCGTTTTGTTTTGGATGCAATGCCGGGGAAGCAACTTAGCATTGATGCTGATTTGAATTCAGGTTTGATTACAGAGGATGAAGCAAAAGAGAGAAGAGAGATTATAAGAAGGGAAGCTGAGTTTTACGGAGCTATGGATGGTGCAATAAGATTTACTGCAAGAGAGGCCATTGTTTCTATTGTTATTACATTTATTAATGTAATTGGAGGTCTTTTGATTGGAATTTTGCAAAAGGGAATGAGTGCCTCTGTTGCGGTAAAAACATATACTATTCTTACTATTGGAGATGGTCTTGTTTCTGCAATTCCATCTCTTTTAATCTCAATTTCAGGTGGTCTTGTCGCAACAAGAGCTGCAGCAGAATCAAATCTCGGAAGCGATATTACTAAACAGGTCTTTTTTAATATAAAACCAATAGCATTTGGAGCGATTTCTCTTTTTATTTTAGGGCTTGTTCCCGGTTTGCCAAAGCTACCTTTTTTTATAATTTCCGGATTTTTTGGTTATCTTGCATACAGATTGTCAAGAGAAAAGAAAGAGAAAGAAGAAATTATAATAGAAGAAGAGGAGAGAAAAAGAAAGGCAATAGCTCCTCCTGAAAGAATAGAGCAATTATTGAAAGTTGATATATTAGGAATTGAAGTGGGATATTCTTTAATTCCATTAGTTGATCAAGCTAATGATGCTCCTCTTTTAAAGAGAATAAAAACCACGAGAAAGCAGATTGCTCTTGAGCTTGGTATAATTGTTCCTTCCATAAGAATCAGGGATAATTTAAGACTTGGGCCGAGAGAATATCAAATTTTACTTAAGAATGTTTCTATTGCTAAGGGAGAGGTTTATCCAACAATGTTTCTTGCAATTAATCCTGGCAATGCAAAAGAGAAAATCAAAGGAATTGAAACAAAAGATCCTGCTTTCGGATTGACTTCCTATTGGATAGATGAAAAAGATAAAGAACAAGCTCAATTTTTAGGCTATACGGTTGTTGACCCTTCAACTGTAATTTCTACCCATATAAAAGAGGTTATTAAGAAACATGCCGCTGAAATAATAACAAGGCAGGATACTCAAAAATTAGTTGATATGGTAGGTGAAAGTTATCCTAAGGTTGTTGAAGAGCTTATTCCGAAAATACTTTCAGTTGGTCAGGTCCATAAGATTTTGCAGAATCTTTTGAAAGAAAATGTTTCAATAAGGGATATGCTTACTATTTTAGAAACTCTTGCAGATTATGCTCCCACAATTAGGGATCTGAATCAATTGACAGAATTTGTAAGACAGGCTCTTTCAAGATCCCTGATTTCTCCGTACTTAACACAAAACAATGAACTCCCCGTACTAGTGTTAGGCCAGGATATAGAGGAGATAATACAAAAGAGTATTGATAGATCTCAAGGAGTGGCTCAACTTTTTATCTCTCCTGAGACTATCCAGGAGATAATTAATAGGATTAAAAAAGCAATAGAAGCTTCAGGTCTTAATGTACAGCCTATTATTTTGTGCTCTCCCGAAGTTAGATTTCATTTAAAGAGAATAACCGAAAGGGAAATTCCCAATTTAGTGGTTCTTTCAATTGCGGAGATTCCTGCATATGTTAAAGTAATGTCTCTGGGGGTTGTGTGATGCAATTAAAAAAGTTTAAGGTTAAAACAATAAGAGAAGCAATGGAAAAAATTAAAGTTGAGTTAGGTGAAGATGCCTTTATTATCTCTGATAGACAGATAAATGAAAATGGAGAAAAGTTTATAGAAGTAATAGCTGCAGTGGAAAAAGATCCTTCTTCGTCTACTTTCAGAGCATCTCCTTCTAATATTAATATCCCAGATGCAAAAGAGAAAACGGGCAGTAAAGAATTAAAAGAGTTAATTGAAAAACTCAATTATAGAGAGAGTGAGATTTTGCCCATAAAGAAAGAAATAGAGGAATTGAAAAGAATCATATCTGAAAAGTTTTCTTCTCCTAAGAGGACAATAGAATTTGAAGGAGTTTTTTACGATATCTTTACTAAATTGCTTGAAGAAGGAATTTTAGGAGATGTTGCTTCAAAGTTAGTTAAAGTTCTTGAATACCAAGTTCCTTTAAAATTTCAGAGTGATATTGAAAAGATAAAGGCATATCTTTGGAAAATAATATTCAGCTCTATCTCTGATATAAAATTAATAGATAGCAATAAAGATAGAATAATTGCTCTTATAGGCCCTACCGGAGTGGGGAAAACCACTACTATTGCCAAACTTTCAGCTTATTTTTATCTTGCTCAGCAAAAGAGGGTAGCTTTAATTTCTATAGATAGCTACAGAATTGCAGCTCCCGAGCAGTTGAAGACTTATGCTTCTTTAATTGGTATTCCTTTTGCTCTCGCTTATAATAGAGAAGAGTTAGATAAATACATTCAGATGTTTAATGACTATGATTTGATATTCGTTGATACTGTGGGAAAAAGAATCTCTGAAGAGAGTGTTAAGAGGGATCATGAAATTTTGGGAGAGGAAAAAATTAAAAAACTTCTTGTTCTTTCAGCTACAACTAAAAGCGAAGATTTAATAGATGTTGTTAAAAAATATAAAATTATGAAGCCTCAATCAATAATTTTTACAAAAATGGATGAAACATTAAGTTTTGGTAATGTCTTTAATACATTGGTGAAAAAGGGCTTACCTCTCTCTTATTTTACCACAGGGCAGAAGGTTCCTCAAGATATTGAGGTCGCCTCTCCCGAAAAATTAACTAATCTTTTATTAAGGAGAGTGAAAAATGGATCAGGCAGAAACTCTTAGAAAAATTAAAAAGGAAAGAATTAAAAGGAGTGGAGCAGTTATGAAAAAAATTGCAATAACATCAGGAAAAGGAGGAGTGGGAAAAACTAATGTAGTGATTAATCTTGCTATAGCTCTTCAGAGAAGAAAAAAGAAAGTTACTATTTTTGATGCTGATTTAGGTCTTGCCAATATAGATATTCTTTTAGGATTAACTCCAAAATATAATATTGTTAACCTTATTTCAGATAATTTACCCATAGAAAAAATTATGGTTGATGGTCCGGAAGGTATAAAAATTATCCCTGCTTCTTCCGGTATTCAGGAAATAACCAATCTTGATCCATATCAGGAAGAGCGATTAATACAGGAGCTTTCAAATATAGAAAAGTTTACGGATATACTTTTAATTGATACAGCAGCAGGTATATCCGACCTTGTTTTAAGCTTTCTAATGAGCTCTGAGGAAATTATTTTGGTTACTAACTTAGAACCTACCTCTATTGTAGATGCTTATGCGGTTGTTAAGGTAGTGTCAAAATATGATATGGAAAAACCAATTTCGGTTATAGTAAACAGTGTGAAAACGCAGGAAGAGGGAGAAAAGGTTTATAATCAGCTTAAAAATGCTGTTGATAGGTTTCTCGGAAGAGAGATAAATTTGCTAGGATTTCTTCCCTATGATAAAGCTGTTGCTGAAGCTGTAAAGATGCAAAGGGCTGTTACAGAAGCATTTCCTGAAAGTGAAATCAGCAGGGCTTTCTCTAATTTGTCAAGAATTGTCCTCAATAAGCTTACTTGGAGAAAAAGTGAGGATAATAATGCTGAAACATGGAAGAAAATGCTGAGTTTTAGTGAAAGTGAAAAATAGTAATTTTGAAGAGCTTATTATGAAAAACCTCCCTTTGGTTAAGAATATTGCTATAAAAATTTATGGCACTTTGCCTAAAAGCATTGAGCTTGATGATTTAATAAACACGGGGGTTTTAGGATTAATAGATGCAATAAAAAAGTATGATAAGAGTTTTGGTTTAAAGTTTGAAAGTTATGCCTCAATAAGGATTAGGGGGGCTATTCTTGATGAACTAAGAAAATTGGATTGGCTTCCAAGATCAGCAAGAGAAAGAAAAAAAGAAATTGAGAGAGCATATCTTGAACTTGAAAAGAAAAATGGGAAGCCTCCTACGGAGGAGCAGGTTGCTAAATATTTAGGCATTAATGTTGAAAAATTAAGAGAGCTCCTTTATAGATACAGGGGAAATAAAATTGGTAGTTTTTATGCTTCTGGTGAGAAGGGAGAAAGTGGTGAGGAGCTTGTACTTTATTATCTTGAAGATGAAAGAGAGGATTCTCCTGAGGCTAAAATTACTTATAAAGAACTTAGAGAGGCTCTTAAAGGAGCAATTTCTGAGCTTCCTGAAAGAGAGAAGTTGCTTATCTCTTTGTATTATTATGATGATTTGAATCAAAAAGAAATAGGAGGGGTTATGAATATTACGGAATCAAGAGTGTCACAGTTAAGAGCACAGGCTATAATGAGACTAAGAGCTAAAATAGATGAATTTTTTAAAGCAAGAAAAGGAGGGAAATAATGGCTAAAATACTTTCCCAGGAAGAAGTTGATGCTCTTTTAAATTCCTTTTTGGAAGAGGAAAAAGGAGGAAAGGAGAGTGTCGCTACAATTAGACCTAAGAAATCTCCGAAAAGGGAGGAGAAAAAGGGTACTATATATAATTTCAGAAGGCCGGATAGAATTTCTAAAGATCAGATAAGATCAATACACTATTTACATGATAGATTTGCAAGGAATTTTTCATCTTCTCTTTCTGCTTATCTTCGGGCTTTGGTTGAAGTTAACCTTGTATCTGTTGAACAGTTAACTTATGCTGAATTTGTCTTATCCTTACCTGACCCAACTTTTTTTAATGCAATTTCTATGAGCCCTCTTGAAATAGGGGCTATTATTGAGGTTAGCCCTTCAATTGTATTTCCTGTTATTGATAAATTGCTTGGTGGATCCGGAGCTCCCCATGAAGGGCCTTCAAGGGCAATAACGGAAATTGAGGTGAAATTGATGACCGGGGTTTTGAATTTAATGCTCAGAGACCTTAAAGAGGCCTGGAAGCAGATTATTGAACTTGATATGAGAATAACAGCTCAGGAAACCTCTCCGCAGTTGATTCAGATTGTTGCTCCAAACGAAGTTGTTGTATTGATAGTTTTTGAGATAAAAATGGGAGCATCTTCCGGAATGGTAAACTTTTGTATCCCATCTATTGTCTTAGAGCCAATCGCTCAAAAATTTTCTCAAGATTGGTATACAGGCAGGAGAAAATATTCGGAAGATGAAATATACAGGATAAGAGATATATTAAAAGAGGCGCTTTTTGAAGTTTACGGAGAGATAAAAGGAAAACCACTAACTTTAGAGGAGATAATGAATTTAGAAAGAGGAGATATTTTAATGATAGAAAAAAAGGATTTTCTGAATCCTTTGATAGTGATTTCCGGAAAGCCCAAATTTGTAGGGGCACTTTTTGTTCAGGATGAAAGGAAAGCTTTAAAAATAAAATCTATTATTAAGAGGTTTAAAAATGAATGAAGTGGTTAATGAATTATTAAAAAAACAGGTTAAAGAGTCTATAACATCTGTATTGTCCATGCTTTTAGGGAAAGATGTTGATTGCAATGTGGGAGATTTTGAAGAGGCTACAAAGGATGTTATTTTAAACAGATTTGGAGGGCATAAGAAAGTTGTTGTTTCTATGTTTGAACATAAGGAAAGTGATGGCGAGCTCTACTTTATTTTCTCGGAAAAATTTGGTGGTCTTGTTTCCAATTATATTATGGGAGTTGAAGAAGAGAAAGAAGCCATAGGAGATGAGGATATTGACGCACTTTCTGAAGTAGGTAATCAAGTTGCAAGCAATCTGGGAATAAGCCTCAAGGGTGAGCTTGATAAAGATTTTAACTTTTCTCAGGCAAAAACAAGTATTGTTGAGTTGGGAGAACTGTATGAAAAGATAAAAACCGATGAAGTGGATTTTTCAAATGTTGAAGTGAAAATAGGTGATAAGAGTAATAATCTTATCCTTGCCATGACAAAGGATTTAAGCAATTATTTGGAGGGAGAGCACGCAGATGAGTCTCCTGTTGATGTAAGTGAGGGAAGAGAGATAGAGTCTATTCGTCCTTCGGAACCTATCGATATTAATTCAAAAATTGAAATGCTTTTGGACGTTGAACTCCCAGTTGTAATAAGAATCGGGAAAACAGAAATGTATTTAAAAAATATTCTAAAGTTGGGGACAGGTTCAATAATACAGCTTGACAAAGTAGTGGACGAACCTGTAGAATTATTTGTGAATGACAAATTAATTGCAAGAGGAGAGGTTGTTGTGGTAGATTCAAATTTTGCTTTGAGGATAACGGAGATAGTAAGTAAAGAGGAGAGAATCAGATCATTAGGAAAATAAAAATTGAATGTTTATAAGATTGAATACAAAGACTTAAAAGAGCTACAGCTTTTTTTGTATAAAAGAAGTGGGTTATATTTTAAAGAGAAAAAATTTGATTATTTAAGAATTAAGCTTGAGAACCGTCTTGATAAGCTTAAAATTTATTCATTGAAGGATTATTTAAATTTACTTAAAACCAACTTAAAGGAAATTCAGCATTTGATAGATGAAATAACCATAAATGAAACTTATTTTATGCGAGAGATAAATGTTATTGACACATATTTTTCAAAGATTATTGGCTTTGACTATGATAATTTCTCAAAAATAAAGATCGTTTCTGCTGCATGTTCTTCTGGCGAAGAACCTTATAGCATTTCTATTTTGGTTAGGGAAAAGTATCCCAGTTTAGTTGAAAAGTTGAAGATATCAGCCTTTGACATTGATTCAAATGTTATTGAAAAAGCTAAAAAAGGAGTTTACAGACACTTTTCATTGAGAGCTATTGATAAAAGTGCAGTTGATAAATATTTTGTAAAAAATAATGGTGAGTATAAAATCAATGATAAAATAAGAGAAAATGTTAGCTTTTACAATTTAAGTATTTTTGACCCCAAAGCTTATGAAATTATGGCAGGCAGTGATTTAATTTTAAGCAGAAATGTGCTAATATATTTTGGAATAGAGTATAAGAGGAGAGCTGTGAATCTATTCTACGAGTCTTTAAAAGATAATGGCTATTTGATTTTGGGTAGGAGTGAGTCGATATATAATGTTAGCAGTAAATTTGTTATGGTTCATTATCCCAATGTTATCTTGTATAAAAAGGAGGTAAAGAATGGGAGTTAAAATTGAAGATATAGTAAAAAAAATAGGATCACTTCCTCCACTGCCGACTATAGCAATGAAATTGATTAGTCTTTTGAACAACCCTGATACTAAAGTTGCGGATCTTACTGAAATAATATCAAGAGATCAGGCTTTAACAGCAAATATTCTAAAGATAGTTAATTCTCCTTTTTACAGCTTAAGAAAAGAGATTGTTTCTATATCACAGGCAATTAATTATCTCGGATTTATGAATCTTAAGTCTTTATTATTGGCTTTAAACACAAAAAAATTTATTCAAAGTGGAGATTTAAAGGATGTGATTTTGTGGAAACACTCTCTTTCAACAGGATTGTTTGCGAAATATATAGGGGAAAAAATAAAGGTTTATAATCCGGAGGAGCTTTTTGTAACAGGTCTTCTCCATGATATAGGAAAAACCGTAATGAGAAGAAAGATTTCCCATATTTATGACCCGATAATTGATGAAGCATACTCTGTTGGAAAAAATTTTGAGGAACTTGAAAAAGAGGTTCTGGGTTTTACTCATAGTGATGTTGGAATGTTCTTAGTGCAGGAATGGAATTTGGGGGAGAGAATGAAGACAGTTATCTTTTATCATCATCATCCTGAATTGGCCACTGAATACAATCAGGAGACAGCTGTTGTTTATCTTGCGGATCAATTGAGCAATTTTAATGGTTTTGGTTTTTATAGGGATTTTAACATAAGTTATAATGATGCAATGATGAATGTTTTAGGATTAAACGAAGAGATGATAGGTATACTTAATGAGGAATACAAAGATAAAATAGAGGAGGAAATAGGAGTTTTCTTGTAATGGATAAAGTGAATGCTTTTTTAAATAGTGTGAAAGATTTGCCTGCATTTCCTAAAAGTGCAATTGAGTTTATGAAATTAAGCAAAGATCCTAAAACATCTCTTCACGATATAGGAAAGTTTATTAGCAAAGATACTACATTATCAACAAAAATCTTAAAATTAGCTAATTCTCCTTTTTATAATAGGGGAAGGGAGATAAAATCTATAAACCAGGCAGTTGTTCTCCTTGGACTTGATATTATAAAAGGAATTGTTTTGTCACTTTCTGTTATAAGAATTTTTCCACTTGAGGTAGATGGGCGGGAATTTGATAGAACTCTTTTTTGGGACCACTCTGTAGCTTCTGCTTTTATCGCAAAAAAATTCTCGAAGGAATTTTCGTTATGGGATCCCGAAGAAGCTTATACAGCAGCTTTGATTCATGATATCGGGAAATTACTATATAATCAATTTTTCCCTGATGATTATACAAAAGTTATCAAGAGAGCCCTTAGTGAGGATAAAAGATACATTGAGATAGAAAAAGAGGAATTTGGATACACTCATGCTGATTTTGGTTTCAAGATTGCAGAAAAATGGAATCTTCCCATTGAACTTAAAGAATCTATAAGATATCATCACGGACTTGAAGAAGAAACTAAAAATAAGTTGCTTGTTGCAATAGTTGGATTCTCCAATATTTTTTCAAAACAAATAGGCTATAATTTCCCATGGGAATTTGAGCCTTTTGTATTAAGTGAAAATGTATTTTGGCAGGAAATGGTAAAGCATAATCCAAAACTTAAAGATATAGATGAAGCTTTTGTTACCTTTGAAATGAGAGAAATGAAAGAAAGGATAGAGGCTTTGATTAAAGAATCTTTGGAGGGATAAATGGGGAAAATAAAGGTTTTAATTGTAGATGATTCTTCCTTTCTGAGAAAAATAATGAAAAAGATAATGAACGAAAGCGGGAAGATAGAGGTTGTGGGGGAAGCGTCGAATGGGAAAGAAGCTGTTGAAAAAGCAGCGGAGTTAAAGCCTGATATTATTACTTTAGATATAAATATGCCTGTAATGAGTGGCCTTGAGGCTCTTGAGATAATAATGAAGGAGAATCCAATCCCTATTATAATGGTAAGTTCTTTGACTACAGAGGATGCAGAGGTTACCTTTGAAGCACTTGAAAAAGGAGCTGTTGAGTTTTTCCCAAAACAGGCGAAGGATTTTAAGGCAAATATAAAGTCTATAAGAGATGAGCTAATTCCTAAAATAGAAAATATTGCAAGAAAAAAAAGATTATTTGGTTTCCCCTTTGGGAGTACGACAAGTGTAGGAAGAAAGCCTTCTATTGAAAAGGTAGTAAAGAAAGAGCATGAAAAAACTAAAGCAAGACAGAAGGAAGTAATTATAAAAGAGCCTATTGAATTTGTCGTAGTAGGAGCTTCAACTGGTGGTCCGAATGCCTTGCAAACCCTTCTAACTTCACTTCCAGCAGATTTCCCTGCGGGAATAATCATTTCTCAGCACATGCCTGCTACATTTACCGGAGCCTTTGCAGATAGAATGGATAGATACTCCAATGTACAAGTTAAAGAAGCTAAAACTGGGGATAAGGTAGAAAAAGGTGTGGTACTTATTACCCCGGGAGGGCAGCATATGTATCTAAAAAAGCACAGAGCAGGTGCTCCCGAAGTTGTTATTTCAGAAGAACCAAAGACTGCAATATATAAACCTTCTGTTACAATAATGGCAAAATCTGTTGCAGAAAATTACACGAAAAGAACGGTGGGGGTAATGCTTACTGGAATGGGAAGCGATGGAAAGGATGGTTTTATTGAGATGAAAAAAAGAAACAGAGCAGTGGTTATTGCTCAAAATGAAGAGAGCTGTGTTGTTTATGGAATGCCTAAGGCAGTTGTTGATGCGGGGATAGCAGATTATGTACTTGATATAAAAGATATTGCTCCTACTTTGGATAAGATTATCAGAGGTAAAAAAAGCTAATGAATTATATACAAATTATTCTTGATATTATCTTTATTATTTTAATAGTTTTCCTTTTGTATAGAACAAGGTCATTGTCGAAACTTCAAAGATTAATAAGAGATTCAAAAAGGGATTTTGAAACACTTTTGTTTGAAGGTAAAAGGTGGGGAGATGAAATAATAAAAAAGATGGATATTAGGGAAAAAGAAGCGAGGGAGCTATTAGCCAAACTTGAGAATGCCCATAAGAAACTCCTTGAAGAAGAAAAGAAACTTATTATTGAAACTCCTGATATTGAAAAAACCAAAAGCGTTTTACTTCTTTACAATCAAGGCCTATCAAAAGAAGATATTGCTAAAGGATTAAATATCCCGAAAGGTGAAGTTGATTTAATCTTAGATTTAATTAACTTTATAAAAAAAAGCAATAAAATGTCATAGATTATTTCAAAAGCTTAATTATAAGGAAACCACCTATGAGAAGGATAACAAAAGCTATTGATAGAATATTGAAGTATTTGTCTATAAATGATTTAATCTTAGCCCCGAAAAAATAAAACAGAGTAGAAATTATAAAAAATCTTGCCGAACGGCTTAAAGCCGAAGCTGTAAAAAAAATTAAAAAGTTAATTTTCCAAAATCCTGAAGTGATAGTTATTAGTTTGTATGGGATAGGTGTAAATCCTGCAATACCAACTATCCATGCGGAATATGTATTGTAAAGTTCTCCCACATGGGTGAATTTATCTGTAAGATGATAGAATTTTATAATAGGTTTTCCTATTGTATCAAATAAAAAATAGCCAATCCCATAACCTGCAATTCCGCCTAGAATTGAACCGATTGAAGTTGTCACAGCAAATCTGAATGATTTTTTTGGTTTTCCAACCTCCATTGCCATCATTAATACATCTGGCGGAATTGGAAAAAAGCTTGATTCAGCAAAAGCATTGAAAAAAAGTGCCCATTCACTATAAGGGGATTCGGCCCAACTCAATACTTTGTCATACCATTTTTTTAAAAATTTCATTCTCTCTCTTTTTTAAAGTTTTGTATAGATTATTATCAAAAAAGTTCAGAGATAGAGGGGTAATTGAGACAAAATCATTCTCGACAGCTTTAACATCACTTTCATTTTCTCCGAAAGTTGTTATCTTGCCCGGCCCTATCCAATAATACTTGTTCCCTTTCGGATCCTGTTTTTCTATTACTTCTGCATCATATCTTTTATGCCCAAGTTTTGTAAGCTTTACCCCTTTTGGAGAGTAAGGGACATTTATTGATAGTATATTTCCTTCAGGTAAGGGGTTATCCAAAAGAAAAGGAATAAGTTTTCTTAAAACCTTTACTGCTGAATCAAAGTCATATTTTCCACTATCATTATCTATAACGGAAATTGCAATTGCCTGTATTCCCAGTAAGGATGCCTGAAAAGCTCCTGCTACTGTTCCGGAATATATTGTATCCTCTCCCACATTTGGACCATGATTTATTCCTGATATAACCAAATTTGGCTTTTCTTTTAAAAGAACCTTAGTTGCAAGATAAACGCAATCCACCGGAGTTCCTGAGACAGCATAATGGTAATCATCAACCTTATTTATTCTCAATGGAGAGTTTGTTGTAATACCAAAAGAAACAGCGCTTTTTTCTCTATCAGGAGCTACAGTGTAAACACTTCCAAATCCCTTTACTCCGTTCTCAAGCCTTTTAATGCCTTCTGCGAATATTGAATCATCATTAGTTATTAAAATATTTTTTTTCATAAATTTCCTCTTAAATGAAAAAAATCGGGACGAGTGGATTTGAACCACCGGCCCCACGCACCCCAAGCGTGTGCGCTACCAGGCTGCGCCACGTCCCGATAAAATTCCCCTATGTTTTACTATTTTTTTTAAGTATTGTCAAGATCTCTTGAATTCCTTTTTTAATTTCCGAAAGTATTGAGAGATCTATTGTTCCACTCTTTTTATAAATTTCTTTTTTATCTGGTTTTTTTGTATTTTTTTCTATTTGTATCTCCTTACTTAATATTTCTCTCGCTTCTTCTATAGATTTCCCTTCATTTAACACTATTTCCTTTATTTTAAGAAAGATTAAAATATCCTCTCTTTTGAATAATTTTTCACCATAATGGTTTGTTTCTATGTTAAAAAAGGGGAATTGAGTTATCCAGTAGTTTATTACTCTTTTTGAAAGATTAGTTATTTTTATAACTTCTCTTTCTCTAAAAAAAAGTTTTTCCGGTAAAGTGAAATTATCCATATCTTATTATTATTTAAAAAATTCTTTTTTTCAAGCCTGAGATAGTGTATCCTATTTTTCGTATATTTTTACGGATTCTTTCAAAATTTCGTAAATTTTTTTCCTTAAAATTGTAGGCTCAAGTACCTCAACTTCATTTCCGAATCTTAAAATCTCCCTGATTAACTCATAATTGAAAGTTGATTTAAAGCTTACAATAATCTCTTCATTATTCAATTTCTCACACTTTTGCTCCGGATGAAAAATAAGAGTTTCAATAAGATGGGATATAGATTTTGAAAATTTCAACTTTACTTCAAAAAGCTCTTTTCTTTTATCCGTTAGGTAAATTCCAAAGGACTGGTTAAGAATCTCTTTTATTCTTTTTTCTGAAAAGTGATATTTCCCTTCAGATTCCAAAACTGTTGGATTGAAGATTCTTGAGACAGCGTAGGTACGGAGCTGGGAATTTTTTTCAGCCAAAAGATACCAATTCCCCATATGATAAATTAAATGCAATGGAGTTATTGTGTTTTCAGTTGTATTGTTTTTATCCGCAAACACGGAATAATAACTTATCTTCATCTTTCTACTTTCAATTAGAGCTTTGGCTATTGTTTCAAGTGCCCCCTCTTTGTTTTTGTGAAGTCTTATACCTTTGTATGATACAGAATTGCTTATCTTTTCGAATTCCTCCTCTGAAAATGAGGTAATTTTCTTTAAAAAGTTTTTCAATGTTTTTTTTAGCTTTTCATCTCTGATTAGTTCTTTTAAAATTGCAAAAAGCAAAAGCTCTTCATGTGACGCCCAAAAAAGTGGTAGTTCATAATTTTTGTCTGCTTCATCAAAATAATACCCCTTTCTTACTCTATCGTATTTTAAAGGCACTTGAAATCTATCTCTCATAAAATCAAGATCTCTTTGAGCTGTTGACCTTGAAACCTCAAAGTATTCCTGAATATCTGTTGCATTCGGATAATCACCCTTTTTTACCTTTTTAATAAACCAAACAAACCTCTCAAAAGCCAATTTTTTTGACATACTTTTTTATAACAAAAATAGAAAATTTTTACAATTTAACTTTCATAACAAAAGCTGAGATAAAGATATTTTTGGACAAGACAAAGACACTGAAGACCCAAAAGCGAGAAGCTTCCAAGCTTCAAAGCTAATTTTAGTGATTTGCTCTTTGTATGTCGGATTTTTTTGAAAGATCATAATAATCAATAATATATCACCTGTAGCATGCTACGGCTCTTGTATCTTAATATATTAATATTTTTATTTATAAAAATATCTGTAAAACGGCGAAAAATGGAGAAAATAAGAGAAAATGGATAAAATAA
>Ga0190334_1000558_pt1 | contig 18067 bp, 17 predicted proteins | sample 48720478_MG_FD_161270 | JGI IMG/M metagenome (GOLD analysis project Ga0190334, IMG submission 161270) | Hydrothermal vent sediment bacterial communities from Southern Trench, Guaymas Basin, Mexico - 4872-04-7-8_MG | ecosystem: Environmental > Aquatic > Marine > Hydrothermal vents > Sediment ...
CCCCCACCGATAGGGTGGGGGCCGGATCATTTTCGGATCCTCGATTGCAGTTTGCTACGGAGCGAACCCGATCTGGGTAGCGAGGCTTCCCGAAACGGCGTATCCGCCGATTGTAAGGAGTGGCTCACCGCCCCCAGGCGAGACCGGGACGATGAAGAGCGTAATCCCCTGACCGATCAGCCCTCCCTCCGGTGAGATCAGGGTTCCATCGAGGGTCAGGCTCGGATGGAGGAAGAACCGGCCGTGCAGGGCCCCTGCGTCGCCCGTCAGGACCCAACTGAACGGGAGGGTTGCGATCTCGAGGCGGGCGTCCGCCCCTACGTCCGGGAGGTAGCGCGCGCCGAGGAGGGCCGAGGTCGTAAGGCCGCGGCCGGGGAGGAACCTCATCTCCAGTACCCCTTCGGCGTAGAGGTCCGGGATGATCGTCCGATCGAGCCCGATGTCGAAGAACGGGTAGAAACCATCTATCCGAGAGCCGACCGCAAGTCGGGAACTCCACTGATCATCGATTGTGAGCCTCCCGTACGCGCCGATGGTGATCTCCCACTTCACCCCGCCGTCAACCCGGAACGGATTAAGGGCGAGGTCGAGCCTGAACCCGACCTCGGTCAACGTCAACCCCGCTCCGCTAACCGCAAGCGCCAGCAGGATCAATAGCGCAGCAACAAGCTTTTTCATCCCGGTCCCTCCCTCCTCGTCACGCCTTCATTCTATGCGAATACATCTGCAAAAAGGAAGGTGGTCCCCTAACATCGCTCCTTCTGGCAGCACAATCAACCTTGACCGACATTCAGGCTCCTCTCTCCTGCCACGGGTATTGGTACGTGAAATAGAGTTGCCCATCCGGCGAGTAAAGGAAAGCGGTGTCTCCGTCGGTATCCCAAATCTTGTATCCGAACCAGTAGAAGATCACCTCGTCGCTTCCACAGCCCGCACGCGCTCCTCTCCGGACTTCCGGGATTCCAGGACCGGTGGAGATCTTCAAGACTCCCCGAGGGAGAAGCGCACATTCAGGGCCGAAGGTCCGGCCGAACTCAAGCACGTTCCGGCTGCCCTCACCTTTCTCCAACTTCTCATGAGCGTATTCGTCCATCAATATCCAATTCGCGGCAAGATCGATCTTCTCGTCACCGGCGTTCACCAGATAGATGGCCTCGATCTCCCCCCAGAACTCGATCGCAGCGACGATGAGACCTCCTGCCTCCGGGACCCTATCTCCCCACAGCCCGCGCCTGCCGCACGCCGCTTCGATCTGAGATCGGATCAGAAGCTCGCTATGGCGAATGGAAAACGCGCCGGGATGGAGGTCGCGATCAACGACGTCTCGAACGTCGATCAGGGCCAGACCCTCGGAGACGAGGATCTGCTGTACCGATTGCGAACACGTAGCATCGAGGAAGACGTACGCGAGGACCCGGCCGTCGCGATCGGATAGGTACCTACCGTCCGTCACCTCCACCTCAAGCCACACTTCATGCCCTTCGACCAGCTCCGCGTTCCGGTTCAATGCCTCCCCACCGAAGGACCTCTCCCTCTCTGGGGCGTCGATCCCGATGTAACGGACATCGATCCTCTCCTCATCGGTCGTGCGCACGGTTATCGAATCACCGTCCTGCACACCGATCACCCAGCACGGCCCGATGATGCTGGGAGGCGTCTGCACATCCTGACAGAAGACCGGACTAGAAACGACAAGAGCCATCACCCCGGCGATAGCTAGAGCCTTCATTCTCCCCTCCTTTCGGTCGTCCTCTTTATCGACTAATAAAGTCTAATCCTAGAGGGAAAAGACGACAAGTAAAGGACAATGAAGCGGTTAGCGATAACAATCCCGTCTAAAGGTAGTCTTCACCCGTCCCTTACCGGCTTCGTAAGCCGGAGGCAAGCCCCGCAGTTGACATGTGATAATAGTGCCCATATCCAGGATGCAATCCCGGATCGTTCGATGGTTTGAAGCCGGGCGAAATATGAAGATCAGCCGGGGAAGGCCGATTCGATCGCCCTCTCTGCCGCGGCGATCACCTTCTTCCTCACACTCCCGAGGTCGGACCCGGTGAACCCGCAGCCGGCGGCGCGGGCGTGGCCGCCGCCGCCGAAATCGATCGCGATCTCGCTGACGTCGACCCGCTCCTTCGAGCGGAGCGAGACGTGAACGTTCCGCTTCGGACACTCGACGAATAGGATCGCGACCTCGACCCCGTCTATCGCGCGAATCTCCCCGACCATCCCCGAGGTGTCGTCCTCGGTGCACCCGTTTCTCTCGAGCATCTCGGCCGAGACGTAGGCCGTAGCGAGCCTCCCTCCGGCCGAGATCTCCAATGTCTCAAACATGTCGACCAGAAGGTTTATCTCGTTCACCGTCCGATGCTCGAGGACGGCCGACGCTATCCGCTGCACGCTCGCCCCTGCCCGGACGAGCTCGGCGGCGGAGGAGAAGACCCGCTCGTCGGTGTTGGCGTACTTGAAGAACCCGGTGTCGGTGGCGATCCCGAGGAGGGTCGTCTCGGCGAGCTCCTGATCGTAATCTATGAGGGCCTTCCCGATCTCGTAGACGATCAGGGCGGCGGCGGCGTAGGAGGGGTCGCAGAAGTCGATCTTCCCGAATCCGCGGTTTGTCTTGTGGTGATCGAGGGTGATATCTGGGATTCCCCCGTCGAGGAGCTCGATCGCCCGGCCGATCCGGGAGAGGTCGGAGGCATCGACGGTGATCGAGGTGTCGAATCCGTAGCCGCGGAGCTCGCCGACCCCCTTTATCAGGCCGACCCCGGCGATCCGCTGGAAGAACCAGGGGATCCCATCGGCGATGCACCCCTCGGCCTCCTTCCCCGCCTTCCGGAGGATCGAGACGAGGGAGGCGACCGAGCTTACGTCGTCCCCATCCGGCTTTATGTGCCCGATGACAAGGAACCTCCGCCCCTCCCTGATCCTGTCCAACACCGCTCCTAGATCGTTCATCGTCCGCTCCCCTTTCGGTAAACCACGAATCTTAGCTGATCCGGCCGGCTAGCGCCCCTTCCCGATGACGGCGAGGAGTTCGGCGAGGGATGGGAGGGACGGGCTCGCTCCCTTCCTCGTCGTGGCGATGGACCCAGCGGCGACGGCATAGCGGATCGCCTCGGCGAGCGGCCGCTCCCGGAGGGCCCAAGCGAGGGCCCCGTTGAACGCGTCACCGGCGGCGACCGTCTCACCGGGCCTCGGGATCCGCTCGGCCTCGAGGACGAGGTCCATGTTCACGCTCCCGAGGACGGCGATCATCTCAATCCCGGAGGGCGGAATGGAGGACGGAGAGGAACCGCTCCCGCGAGGCATCGAGGACGACGTTCGCGTTCGGCGGATGCCCGGTTATCCCGAGATGGTCGACGACCGTCTCCCCCGAGGTCAGCTCCCCCTTCGTTTCGACATCGACGTGGAGGCGCTCGGCCCTCACAGCCACGTTAGGATCGAGGGCGACGGCCATGGCGATCGGATCGGGGAGGTCGAACCCGTCCTGTTTCAGCTTCTCGATGCAGAAGACGCGCATCGCCTTCTGGATCGAGACGACGAACTCGCCGAGCGGGGATATCGCTCTCAGCTTCTCAGCGTCCTCCGGGCCGAAGGCCGCGTACCGCCGCGATACGTCCCAGCCGACCATCGTGATCGGGAATCCCGCGGCGAAGACGATCTTCGCCGCCTCAGGATCGACCCAGATGTTGTACTCGGCCGCAGGGACGACGTTCCCGTGTCCGAGACCGATCCCGCCCATGACGACGCACTCCTTCACCATCCCGGCGATCGACGGCTCCTTCAAGACGGCGACGGCGACGTTCGTCAGCGGGCCGAGGGTGACGAGGGTGATCTGTCCGGCGAAGCGGCGGATTGCGTCGATGATCGCATCGACCCCGTTCCCCGCGGCCGGGATCCGCCCGGCGAGCGGAAGGCCGATATCGCCCATCCCGTCCTGTCCGTGGCAGAACCGGGCCGTCCTGAGCGGCCGGAGGAGCGGCTTCGCCAGCCCGCGATACACAGGTGCGTCGACCCCGGAGCGCTCGACCGTGTACAGGGCGTTCTGCACACCCTGTTCGAGCGGGACGTTCCCCGCAACGACCGTTATCGCCTCGACCTTCACACCCTCGGTCCGAAGCGCCATCAGAAGCGCTACCGCATCGTCGGAAGCAGTGTCCGTATCGATCAGAAAGCGCCGCAACCGAAACCTCCTTAGCTGAATCCCGGTACGGAATACTAAACGAGCCGGATCGGATCGGCCAATCGGATCCCGAAGGTTCGAAGTTTCACCGGCCGGTGGTTCTGGTGTAGGATATCGGAGTGGAGGGCGGGATCCGCCCGGGCTCAAGGAGGAGAGGAAGAGCGGTGAGAAAGGGAACTTACGTCATCTTTGTCGTCTTTTTTGTTCTTCCGCTCCTCGTCACCGGCTGCCGTTCCGACAAGGGTTCGCCCGAGTACTTCTACCACGAGGCGAAGATCGACACCGTGGAGTTCGCGATCACCGATAGAGTTCCCCCTCAGGTCAACGCTATCATCCATGGGACCCTCCCCGACGCCTGCACAGAGATCGACTCGGTGAATCAGGAGATACAGTACCAGACGTTCATCGTGACGATCACCACCCGTCGCCCCCTCCACGAGGTCTGTGCACAGACGGTGACACCGTTCCAGGTGACGATCCCGCTTGCGGTGGAGGGGCTCCCGGCCGGGGTGTACACGGTGAACGTGAACGGGGTGACGGAGACGTTCGAGCTCGAGACCGGGACCCCGATCCCGGCTCAGTGACCGAAAAGATGAACGAAGGGTTCAGCCTCCAGATCGACCGGTCGCTCACTCCGTCCCCGGTCCTCCCTGCCCTGATCTATGCCGAGGGGATCGCCCCGCCTGAGCAGACGAAGGATGCACCGTCCTTCCTCGCCGAGGCGATCGCCCGGGCACGGGCAACAGGGGAGGGGTTCATCCCGGCCGAGATCCGGACCCGGGTCCGCCGGATGCTGAAACACGGGAAATACCGAGCGAGCGGCAGGGGGAGGCCGGCGAGCGAGTTCCTCCTCCGCGCGGCGCTCACCGGGGAGTTCCCCCTGATAAACGGCCCGGTCGACGTGAACAACGCGATCAGCCTGATAAGCGGCCTCCCCGGCTCGATATTCGACGCCGACATCTCCGGGAGGGAGCTCCTCCTCCGCTGGGGGCTCCCCCGCGAGTCGTACGTCTTCAACCGCTCCGGCCAGACGATCGACCTTGAGGACCTCCTCGTCGTCTGCCGTTCGACCAGAGGCGGATGGGAGCCGTGCGGGAACCCGGTGAAGGACGCGATGACGACCAAGGTCACCGAGGAGACAAGGAACGTGATCGCCGTCCTGTACGCACCGGTGGATGAACCGGTCGAGCGGCTCGCATCCTTTGCCGCCCGCTACGCCGAGCTGTTACGAACCCATTGTGGGGCCGAGCGGGCCGGCTATCAGATCCCGACTCAGCCGGAGTACCCCTCCCAGTAGATCCGCTCCTCCTCGAAATCGCCCCGCGGCCCCTTCACCTCGCCCGGGACGCCGACCGGGATGAGGGCGAAGATATACTGATCGTCCGGGAGGCCGACGATCTCGCGGATCTTACGTTGATAGGGATCGCGCATTCCGCACCACGTCGCACCTAGGCCGAGGTTGGCGATGGCGATCAAGAGATTCTCCGTCGCCGCGGCCATGTCCTGATCGAACCAGTCGTACCCCTCCTTCTTCCCGAACGGGAGGACGACCGCACCGGCGTCGAGCCCGAACGAGGCGTGCGGATGAGCGGCGCAGAGGGCCCGGACCTTCTCCCTGTCGGTGACGACGATGAACCGCCACGGCCGGGCGTTGTTCGCCGAAGGGGCGGCCATCGCCGCCTTCAGCGCGAGGACGAGCTTCTCCCTGTCGACATCCGCTCCGGTGAATCTTCGGATCGACCGCCGCCTTTCGATCATTCCGAGCACGTCTTCCATCAGCTACCCCCTTCAAGAGTTGTAGTGGACGGCCTATCTTATCCGAAATGCGAACATGCGGCCCAGAGAGAAAATCCCCAAGTAATCGGGCTTTTACCCCCTTGACAACCGCCATGAAGGGCGTATACTCCCCGGATCTTTCGCACCCCATCGATCGGGAAAGGCGCGAGAAGAGGGAGCAATTACGATGCGCGCAAAGCTTGGCAGCAGGATGAATGAGACTGAGGGATGGTACGTCGCGGTCTTCCTCGCGAACATCGTGATGGGGTCCTCGTCCGTATTGATCCCCCTCTCGGTCTCCCAGATCTTCGGCCGGTCGGCCGGATCCCTCGGGTTCCTGTCGAGCGCGGCGAGCTTCGCCGGCCTGGTCGGGAGCCTCATCTGGGGCCGGGTCTCGGACAAGGTCCACCGGAGGAAGCCGTTCATCGTAGCGAGCTACGCCGCCGGAGCCGCCGCATTCCTCGCGATCTCGTTCTCCGGCTCGTTCGACCAGCTCGTCGGGCTGAACATGCTCCTCAACTTCTTCTGGGTGGCGAGCGCGGCGGTGACGGTCCTGATCGTGATCGAGAACCGGGATCGCTCGAGCTGGGAGGGGAAGATCGGACGATTGAACCAGGTCGGCGCGATCGGCTGGCTCGTCGGCCTTCTGATCGGAGGGGGGATCATCACCCTCGCCGAACGGTTCCTCCCCGAGACCGAGGCGATCAGGCTCCTCTTCCTCCTCGGAGGGATCGGGAGCGGGCTCGCCGCATTCCTCGCCGCCCGGCTGATCCCGCGGACGCGGCCTCTGTTCACGCGCCGCCGGTTCCGCGGAACAGCGTTGGCCCTCGGTAACCTCCTGTTCGAGCGGGCGCGGTTCGCCCCATTCCACATCTACCACCGCTTCCACCCGCGGCGGGTGATCCGGTCGATCACCCATCCGGACGGCTTCCTCCCCGGGACGAAGCGGTTCCTCGCCGCCACGTTCATCGCGTTCGCCGCTCTCGGGATGTTCGGGATCCCCCTCCCCCTCCTCCTCGTCGAACGGTTCTCCCTCCCCTCATCCGCTGTCTTCCTTTATTTCACGATCCAGCAGCTCGGGGTGATCGTCGCCTATCCGCTCGCCGCGAGGAGGATAAAGAGGAAGGGGAACAGGCGCGTCCAGATCGGCTCGCTTCTCGTCCGCGTCGTCCTGTTCGGCGGGACAGCGATCTACCTCGCGTTCGGCCACGGGGCGCCGCCGACGTGGGCGATCGTCGCCGGCTTCCTCCTCTACGGCCTCACCTGGTCGTACTTCCAGCTCTCCGGGGTCGCCCTCACCTCCCGGCTTGCCAAGGAGGAGAACCGCGGCCTCGCCCTCGGGCTGTACAACGCCCTCGCCGGCGCCGGCTGGATCACCGCCGGCCTGGGAAGCGGGCTCCTCATGAACCTCGGCGGGTATGGCCTCGCGTTCGCCGGATCGGTCGGGCTCCTCATCCTCAGCCTGGCCGTCCTCCGGACCGTCCCCGCCCCGGAGGAGGCCAGGGAGAAGGAGCAATCCCGCCCCCGGAAGGCGTCCGCCGCGCCGGCGTGCCCCGCCCCCAACCCGGCGCCGTGATATACTGAAGCGCGCATCCCTACGAGGAGCTCCGAATGGATGAGAAGCGAGCGGCCCGCTATGCCAGGATCTACAATCAGTTGAGGTCCCTGATCGAGGGGAGATCGCCGAACCTCCTGGCAGCGATGGCCACGATCGCAGCGGTACTTCACGCGAAGATGCCGCATCACTCCTGGACCGGGTTCTACTTCGTCGCCCCCGACGGCGAGCTTCACGTCGGGCCGTACCAGGGGCCGGTCGCCTGCCAGACGCTGAAGGGGAAGGGGGTCTGCCTCGCCGCTGCCCGGAGTGGAGAGCCGATCGTCGTGCCGGACGTGGGGGAGTTCCCCGGGCACATCCCGTGCGATCCGCGGACGAGAAGCGAGATCGTCATCCCGATCATGAAGGAAGGTAAACCGGTCGTCGTCCTCGACATCGACTCGACCGAGCTCGCTGCGTTCAGCGAGGAGGATGTCGCCCCGCTGGTCCGGATCTCCTCCCTCCTCGCGCCGTACCTGTAGACGGGAAAAAAGAGAGCCGGCCGGGATGGCCGGCTCGGACCCGGCTCGATCAGTCCTCGGCCTCGTCGATCGCCTCTTCGATCTCCGTAGCCAGATCCTCCAGCCGGTCGGAGAGATCGTCGATCTCCTCCTGCAGGCGGGACAGCTGCTCGACGAGGGGCCGAAGCTTCTCGATCAGGTCCTTCTTCGAGACAAACGCCATATCTCCCTCCTTGCTCGATTTGATCAAGCCCGATTCTATTCGTTCCAGGCGGGAAGGCAAACCGATGCGGGAAGGGGGGCTCGATGATAAACTACTCCGGATGGATCGGAATATGAACCGAGACCGGCGGCTCGTTGCTATTGTGCATGGGATCGTCCAGGGGGTCTTCTTCCGCTACAACACGCGCCTCGAGGCGAGCAGACTCGGGCTGAAGGGGACGGTCCGGAACCTCCCCGACGGCTCGGTCGAGGTGATCGCCGAGGGGCCGGCCGACCGGCTGGAGGGGCTCCTCGCCTTCCTCCGCCGTGGGCCGGAGGCGGCGGTGGTGGAGCGGGTCGATACCTCATGGGAGGAGGCGACCGGCGCCTACACCGACTTCAGGATCGTCTACTAGGGATCGATTGACCGGTTTTTGTCGATCAGGTACCATCCTAGACTAGGATGAGACTGCCACGCGTCGGAGAAAAAGCGGGATTTCAAATCTCCAAGAAGCTGAAGCCTTGCGGCGACCAGCCGAAGGCGATCGACGAGCTGACCGCCGGGCTCGAGGACGGCCTACGGTTCCAGACCCTCCTCGGAGCGACCGGGACGGGGAAGAGCCTGGATGCCGATGAGCCCCTGTTCGTCTACGATGCTGGCGGCTACTACCTGGAGCCGATCGGAAAATTCGTAACCCGCTACCTGAAGCAGGCGAAGCACCGGTTTGTCACTCCGGATGGAACTGAGGTAGGGATCACTTCCGACCTCAAACTGCGTGCTTTCAGCTTCGACCCCAGAACAGGGGAAGCCCGCCTCAAACCGATCGTCTCCGTGAGCCGCCACCGCGCCCCCGACCGCATGTACCTCGTCCGCGCCGCCTGCGGGCGCGAGGTGTTGACCACCTCGGATCACAACTTCTTCGTCCTCCGAAACGGGGAGATAAGACTGGTTAAGACGACTGAACTCGCACAGACCGATCGCCTGCCGATCCCCCTCTCCATCCCCGATCCCCCTCCCTTGAAAGAGCTCCATCTGGAGGAGTTCCTCCCCGCGGACATAAGTGTGAGAGCGGAAGGGTTCTTCTCCGCTCTCGTCTCGACGTACGATCGTGACAGGGCATTGAACCTCCTTGCCGAGCACTACTCGGACCAGAGAGCGAAGCTATGGACGATCCTGAACGGGAAAAAGGGCGGAGTCCCTCTCGGCAAGTTCGTCTCCATCTGCAAACGGCTCCCCCCCGATTGGGTGGAAACCCATGTGAAGGACGTACGTCTCCAGATGAGTCCGAGCCATTCCCTCCCGCTTCGGCTCAAGCTGAACTCGCACGTCCTCCGGCTCTTCGGGCATTACCTAGCCGAAGGGCACTCCGAAGACCGCTACCTCCTCATCTCCTCACACGCGGAGACGGTGCGGAACGACGTGTTTAAGTCACTCGAGTTCCTCAGCCTCCCATTCCTAACCAGGCCCAACACGGACATTCAAGTCTCATCCCGAATCATGGCCGCCTTACTCGGTTCTCTCATGGGAAGAAAAGCGGCGGAGAAACGCCTCCCTCCGTTCTGGCCCTCCCTCGCGAACGAACAGCTCGGCGAGCTCCTCCGAGCGTACTTCGAAGGGGATGGAGGAGTGGAGAGGGATGGCGTAGCCTGCTCGACAGCGAGCCATCAGTTGGCTTCCGACCTCCTCTATGCGTTGCTCCGGTTGGGAATATGGGCCCGCCTTAAGAGGAAAGAAGTAAATGACAGGCCCTATTGGGTCCTGACCGTAACGGGGAACGACAACCTCGCGATGTTCCAGGATCGGATCGGGTTCATGAGCCGTCGGAAGCAGGAACCCCTCTGCAAACTCACCCGGAAAGCTTTCAATACCAATGTGGACACGATCCCTATCACCGGTGAATTCTTGCGCAAGCTTCGAACGCGCGCCGGTCTCTACCAGTTCCAGGTCGCTGAAGCGAGCGGGAGGTCTCGTTCGACGATCGGGCTCTACGAGAACAACGAACGTCACCCCAGCCGAAGCGCCGCACGTGGGATCCTGAACCTTGCACAGGCGATCGAAGATGAAGAGGGAGTGTCGACCCTCACCCAGCTCCTCGGGGTGCGTTGGACCAAAGTGAAAGAGGTGAAAGAGGTCCCTTACCACCGCCCCTACGTCTACGATATCAGCGTCCAGGACGATGAGAACTTCTTGGCCGGGCGCGGGGGAATGTTCGTCCACAATACGTTCACCATCGCCCACGTGATCCAGAACGTCCAGCGTCCGACCCTCGTCATCGCCCACAACAAGACCCTGACCGCCCAGCTCTGCAACGAGTTCCGCGAGCTCTTCCCGGATAACGCCGTCCACTACTTCGTCTCCTACTACGACTACTACCAGCCGGAGGCGTACCTCCCCCAGACGGACACCTACATCGAGAAGGACTCCTCGATAAACGACGAGATCGACCGGCTCCGCCATGCGGCGACTTCGGCCCTGTTCGAACGGCGCGACGTGATCATCGTCGCCTCCGTCTCCTGTATATACGGCCTCGGCTCGCCGGCCTCCTACTACGACATGTCGATCACCCTGAGGAAGGGAGAGGAGTGGGACCGCGACGAGGTGATGCGATCGATGGTCGCCCTTCAGTATGCGCGTAACGAGATCGGGTTCGAGCGGGGGACGTTCCGCGCCCGGGGGGACACCCTGGAGATCATCCCGGCCTACGAGGAGCGGGTGGTGAGGATCGAGTTCTTCGGAGACGAGATCGATCGGATAACGATCGCCGATCCGATCACCGGACACCCAATTCATCAGGAGGATGAGATAACGATCTACCCGGCGAGCCACTTCATCACCCCCGAGGAGCAGCGGAAGCGGGCGATCGAGGCGATCGAGGCCGAGCTCGAGGAGCGGCTCGAACAGCTCCGGCACGAAGGGAGGCTCCTCGAGGCGCAGCGGCTCGAACAGAGGACCCGGTACGACATCGAGATGCTTCAGGAGATGGGATACTGCACCGGGATCGAGAACTACTCCCGCCACCTCGACGGGAGGAAGGAGGGACAGCCGCCATCGGTGTTGATCGACTACTTCCCGAGCGACTTCCTCCTCGTGGTCGACGAGTCGCACCAGACGATCCCCCAGATCCGCGGGATGTACCACGGGGATCGCTCGCGGAAGGAGACCCTCGTCGAATACGGTTTCCGCCTCCCATCGGCACTCGACAACCGGCCGCTGACCTTCGAGGAGTTCGAAGGGCGGATCAACCAGGTGATCTTCACCTCGGCCACCCCGGGACCGTACGAGATGAGCCACTCGCAGAAGGTCGTCGAGCAGATCATCAGGCCGACCGGCCTCGTCGATCCTGAACTCGAGGTGCGGCCGGTGAAGGGGCAGGTCGACCACCTGATCGGTGAGATAAGGGAGGCGGTCGAGCGGAACGACCGCGTCCTCGTCACCACCCTGACCAAGCGGATGGCCGAGGACCTGACCGAGTACCTCGTCGATCTCGGGATCAGGGCGAGGTATCTCCACTCCGAGATCGACACCCTCGACCGCGTCGACATCCTCCGCGACCTCCGGCTCGGGAAGTTCGACGTCCTCGTCGGGATCAACCTCCTCCGCGAGGGGCTCGACCTCCCCGAGGTCGCCCTCGTCGCCGTCCTCGACGCGGACAAGGAGGGGTTCCTCCGATCGGGGACCTCCCTGATCCAGACGATCGGCCGGGCGGCGCGGAACGTCCGGGGGAAGGTTGTCCTCTACGCCGACACGATCACCGACTCGATCAAGCACGCCGTCGACGAGACGAACCGGCGCCGGGCGATCCAGATCGCCTACAACAAGGAGCACGGGATAACGCCGACGACGATCGAGCGGGAGGTGGCCGACTTCACGCGCTCGCTCAGGTCGACGGGGGAGGGGGAGAAGTGGAGGCCGCCGGTACGGAGGCCGAAGAGGGGGGAGGACCTGGTGGCGACGATAAAGGAGCTCGAGGATGAGATGCTGAAGGCGGCCGATCGGCTCGAGTTCGAGCTCGCTGCGAGCATCCGCGACGAGATGAGGAGGCTGAAGAGGAGGCTATGAGCGGGGTCATCCACGTAAAAGGTGCGCGGGAGCACAACCTGAAGAACATCGACGTCACCCTCCCGCGGGAGAAGCTGATCGTGATCACCGGGATCTCCGGGTCAGGGAAGAGCTCGCTCGCGTTCGACACGATCTACGCCGAAGGGCAGCGCCGCTACGTCGAGTCCCTCTCCGCCTACGCCCGCCAGTTCCTCGGGAGGCTGGAGAAGCCGGACGTCGACCTGATCGAGGGGCTATCCCCGGCGATATCGATCGACCAGAAGACGAGATCCCACAACCCGCGCTCGACCGTCGGAACGGTGACCGAGATCTACGACTACCTCCGCCTCCTCTATGCCCGGATCGGGCATCCCCACTGCCCGAAGTGCGGTGAGCCGATCAGCCAGCAGACCTCCCAGCAGATCATCGACGCGGTGATGGAACTCCCGGAGGGGGTGCGGATCCAGATCCTCGCCCCACTCGTTCGGGGGAGGAAGGGGGAGTACAAGAAGACGTTCGAGGAGATCCGGCAGGAGGGGTTCACCCGCGTCCGGGTAGACGGGGTGACCAGGACCCTATACGAGGAGATCGAGCTTGTCCGGCAGCAGAAGCACACGATCGAGATCGTCGTCGATCGGGTCGCTGTCTCGCCGGAGAAGCGGGGACGGATCGCCGACTCGATCGAGACCGCGCTGAAGCACGGTGGCGGGCTCGTCGGGATCCTGACCGAGGACGGACAGGAGCGGCTCTACAGCGAGCACTACGCCTGCCTGAAGTGCGGGATCAGCTACGAGGAGCTCTCCCCGCGGATGTTCTCGTTCAACAACCCGTACGGCGCATGCCCGGAGTGCAGCGGTCTGGGAGAGCGGAAGGAGGTCGATCCCGAGCTCGTGATCGACCCCGATCGCGGCCTCCTCGACGGCGGGCTGATCCCGTACGCCAACACGAAGTCCCGCTGGATCGAAGGGCAGATGATCGGGCTGGCGAAGGCGCTTCGGATCGATCCGCACAGGCCCCTCGGCAAGATCCCGAAGGAGAAGCTCGACGTCATCCTCTATGGGACCGGAACGCGGCCGATCACATTCGAGTACCGCTCGACATCCGGCCATGCCCGGACGATCAAACGGCCGTTCCGTGGGATCATCCCCTACATCGAGAGGGCCTATCGGGAGACGACATCCCAGGATTGGCGGGACGAGCTCGAGCAGTTCATGGCGACCCTCCCCTGCCCGGTCTGCGGGGGGGCACGGCTGAAGCCCGAGCCGCTCGCGGTGACGATCGACGGGCTGAACATCCACGAGGTGACCTCCCTCTCGATAAGGAGCGCCCTTACCTTCTTCGAGAACCTGAAGCTGACCGAACGGGAGGAGGCGATCGCACATCAGATTCTGAAGGAGATCAAGGCGCGGCTCGGGTTCATGGTCGCGGTCGGCCTCGACTACCTGACCCTCGATCGGAGGGCAGGGACCCTCGCCGGCGGGGAGGCGCAGCGGATCAGGCTCGCCACCCAGATCGGAAGCCAACTGACCGGCGTCCTCTACGTCCTCGATGAACCGTCGATCGGCCTCCATCAGCGGGACAATCGCCGCCTCCTTGCGACGCTAAAAGGGCTCCGCGACCTCGGGAACACGGTGATCGTCGTCGAGCACGATGAGGAGACGATGCGGGAGAGCGACTTCATCCTCGACCTCGGCCCGGGGGCCGGGGCGCACGGCGGGGAGGTCGTCGCCGCCGGACCGCCGGAGGAGATCGCGGCGCACGACGAATCGATAACCGGACGCTACCTCGCCGGGAGGTTCAAGATCCCCGTCCCAAAGAAAAGGCGGAAGGGGAACGGGAAATCGATCAGGGTGATCGGGGCGGAGGAGCACAACCTGCGGGAAATAGACGTCGAGTTCCCCCTCGGGAGGTTCATCTGCGTCACCGGGGTCTCAGGATCGGGGAAGAGCACCCTCGTGGAGGACGTACTCTACCGGGGGGTCGCCCACCGCCTCCACCTCGCGGCCCGTCGGCCGGGGAGGCACAAGGAGATCCTCGGGGTGGAGAACATCGACAAGGTGATCGAGATCGATCAGTCCCCGATCGGAAGGACCCCGCGCTCGAACCCGGCGACCTACACCAAGGTCTTCGACGACATCCGCGCCCTGTTCGCCAGGACACCGGACGCCAAGCTCCGCGGCTACACGGCCGGGAGGTTCAGCTTCAACGTCAAGGGAGGACGGTGCGAGGCCTGCCAGGGGCAGGGGGTGGAGAGGATCGAGATGCACTTCCTCCCCGACGTGTACGTACCGTGCGACGTGTGCCACGGGAGCCGCTACAACCGGGAGACCCTCCAGGTCCGCTACAAGGGGAGGTCGATCGCCGACGTCCTCTCGATGTCGGTAGAGGAGGCGCTCGACTTCTTCGAGAACGTCCCGCGGATCCGGAGGAGGCTTCAGACCCTCTACGACGTCGGCCTCTCCTACATCGAGCTCGGCCAGCCGGCGACCGAGCTGTCAGGGGGTGAGGCGCAGCGGATCAAGCTGGCGAAGGAGCTGTCGAAGCGGGCGACCGGGAAGACCCTGTACATCCTCGACGAGCCGACGACCGGGCTGCACGCGGCCGACGTGGAGAAGCTATTGAACGTCCTCCACCGGCTCGTCGACGCGGGGAACACGGTCGTCGTCATCGAGCACAACATGGACGTGATCAAGACGGCCGACTGGCTGATCGACCTCGGGCCGGAAGGGGGGGACGGAGGGGGGGAGGTCGTCGCCACGGGGACGCCAGAGGAGATCGCGAACCTGCCGGAGTCCTACACCGGGAGGTTCCTCGCCCGCGTCCTCAAACCCACTGTCGAGGTCGCGGGCGGGTGAAGGGGAATCCGGCCGAGCCTACTGTTGGGAGCAGGAACCCGGGCCGATCGGGCAGGAGCCGATCGCTGTACCGACCCCTCCCCCTTCGTCCACTACGGTCAGCTTCACCATGTAGGTCCACGACTTGGTGTAGGTGTGCGTCACCACCGGACCGGTCGCCGTCGTACCGTCGCCGAAGTCCCACTGATAGGTCACGATCTTCCCGACGGCCGGCCGGGAGGCGGTACCATCGAACGTCACCGGCACCCCCACCTCCCCCCCGCTGCAGGAGGGAAGGCCGGTGATCACAGCAAGGGGAGCAACCGATGCCCCATCGCATGAACCGCCATCGGACCCCCCCGGCGGTGTCGTGCAGTTGCTATGTCCTGGTAGGACGTTGATCCCGAACTTGACCGAATCCTTCAATCCCTCATCGTCGGTGACAACGAGGGTGACGACGTAATAGCCTCCGTCGGCATAGGTGTGGGTCACCGTCTCCCCGACCGCTGATCCCCCGTCCCCGAAGTCCCAGCGGTAGTCGACGATGGTTCCGTCATAATCGTAGGAATCCTCCGCGCTGAAGGTGACTGCGACGCCTGTGTAGGGGGACTCGTGGCTCGCCTTCGCCTGCGCCACCGGTGGGGCGTTCGTGACGACGATCGCGACCTGCTGGGAATCGCTCGCCCCGTCATCGTCGACCACGGTCAGCTTGACGAGGTAGGTCCCGGGCTGGGCGAACGTGTATTCACACGCGCTTCTGGTGAGAGGCTCGACCGCAGCCGGATCCCCGATCTGCCAGTGGTACTCGATGATCGAACCGTCCTCGTCGTGCGAGAAGCCGGCGTCGAGCGAGACGATGAGCGGGGCCGGCCCGGTCGTCGGTGAGGCGTCGATCACCGCTATCGGTGGGTGATTGACGACATCGCTCAGGATCGTGTCGAGGACGCATCCCGACAGGAAGATGGGCGAGAGAAGGAGCCCGATCATCACCAGTCGCTTCGTCATTCCGGTTCACCCCCGTTGTACCAGGTGACATCCCCGGTGATGTCCGCGTTGCACGGCGGACCGCCAACGATCGTCACCCTCTCCACGTAGTTCGATTTGCCACCGTCGTTGTCGGTGACCGTGAGGACGACGTTGTACGTCCCCGGATAGAGATAACGGTGTTGAACGACGGGGCCGGAATCGGTCGTCCCATCGCCGAAGTTCCAGTCGTAGGCCAGTACCTCGCCGTCGTCCGTCGACTCGGTCCCGTCGAACGTTATCCACTCGCTCGCCCCGACCACGTACTCCCCCTCCATGTTGCTCTTCGGGGCGTAAGAAAACTCGGCCTTAGGAGGCGGATTGAGCGCGTGGACGGTCAACGTGCTCGAGGTGGAATACCCTTCCTCGTCGGTGACGGTCAGCCGGACCTCGTAGACCCCGTCCTCTACGTAGGTGTGTTCGACCACCGGCCCGCTGTCGGCGGCCCCATCCCCGAACGTCCAAAGATAGGAGACGATCTCCCCGTTCGGTTTGTAGGAGGGGGTCCCGTCGAAGCTGACCGTGAACGGAACCACGTGTTCAGCGACGGAGGCGGTGAACAGCGCCTCAGGGCGCGTGTCCTTCACCAAGCAGCCGCTGAGCGAAACGGCGACGAGAATCGCCGCACCGATAAGCAGACAGAACCTAGCAGCCCTCATTGTGCCACTCCTTTCTCCTCTGTCAGGGAGAGATCGATGTCCACAGAAAACGCGATTTGAACCGAGATTCCATCAAGATTTAACCCTTCCGTCACCCCATCCCCATCGAGATCGAGCCCGGCACCATCGCGATCGGTCGCCCGCTCGACGGAGCCGCTCCGGTACGAGATGGAAGAGCCGATCGAGAACCAGCTGGTGATCGGGTAGCACAAGGAGATGCCGAGCTCGACGGCGAACGTACCGCCGGAGTGACGCCCCGTCCCCTCGGGAGGGACGACGGAGATCACGTCCGGGTATTCGACCGGGATCTGGAACGTGACAGAGCGGTCGAAGGCCGCATAGTAGTACCCGACCCCGGCCTGAACGGAGAGGACGATCCCCATGTCGAGGAATGTCGCCCGGCCGTCGAGGAGGAAGCCGACACTGTTCATACCGAGCGCAATGTCGATCGTCGAGAGATCGGCGCCGTGATATTCACCGGAGACGGCGCTCGATGAGCGGAGGTACTCGAACCTCCCTCCGAATGCGAACCAGTCCGTCAGCCAGTACCACTCCTCAGCGCAGAGGGAGAGTCCGCTCGATATCGGATCGAGCTGACCGACGGAACCGGTGACGTCCGGATGGACGGCGAAAGTCTCGTTCAGAAGGTCGATCACCGTGTTGATGACGCCGATCGAGCCGTTGATCTCCTTGAGGGAGATCGCCGCCGGGCCGCCGCCGATCGCCATCTCCAGCTGCCCGGCACTGGCAGCGGCTCCGATCAACAGGATTGCGAGCAGACCAGTCGCTAGCCCCTTCATCGTTCCCCCTTTGCGCGGTCGATGAGCCGGGGAAGGGGCTCACAAAGCCCCTCACCACCCGGTGTACATCACGATAAAGGCCGGCTTCTCGTCGGAGAAGCCCATGGACGGTCTGCTGCTGCGACGTGATTCAGAAAAAGGGGGGACTCATGTCCCGTTCACTGCGGACCGGAGTGCGTCGAGGGCCGTCTCGATGTCCGATCGACCCACATCGAGATGCGTCACCATCCGGATCTGTTCACCGCCGACGGGGAGGGCCAACACTCCCTTATCCCGGAGGCGCTCGACGAGGATATCGGCGGTAAGGGAACGGTCGGCCACCGCATCCGGATCGATCTCGAAGTAGGTGAGGTTCGTCCAGGCGGTCGGGGGAGGGCCGGCCTGGGGCGAGGAGAGGCCTTCGATCTCGGCGATCCCGGCGGCGAGCCGCCGGGCGTTCTCGTGATCCTCGGCCAGCCGCTCGACGTTGTTCTCGAGGGCGTAGATCCCGGCAGCGG
>Ga0190334_1000559_pt1 | contig 18066 bp, 31 predicted proteins | sample 48720478_MG_FD_161270 | JGI IMG/M metagenome (GOLD analysis project Ga0190334, IMG submission 161270) | Hydrothermal vent sediment bacterial communities from Southern Trench, Guaymas Basin, Mexico - 4872-04-7-8_MG | ecosystem: Environmental > Aquatic > Marine > Hydrothermal vents > Sediment ...
GGCAGTGGGGTCTAACCACAGTGTGTTTTTGTTACTGACATTACCTATTAACACTGTCTTCGAATCAGGCATGGTTAGAGTGAACCCTGAATCTAACAGGTCTTGGTAGCATAGCTTGACCTTGCTCTTGATATACAAGCACCCATCATGCTTGACCACGTCTGCAAACGTTATGTTCTGGGCTTCTATTACTCTTAGCCCAATATAATCCACATTGGATTTGATACTGTCAGGGATGTTGCTTAGGTTCAATGCATATTTGTACTTGCCAGTAAGTTTGTTTATGTAGTTCTTGAGGTTAATATTAGGATAATAGCTCTTTATTTGCGGGATGGTGTATTCTACTGAATTATAGACGACAAAAGGCTCCATTTTGATATAGCCATCATACCAACTCAACTTGAACGCTCCGCTATCCCATGATAAGTTGACCACCTCTGTAAACGGCTTGTAAACGCCTGTTTCGTCTGGCATATTGACTGCTCCTGCATACATTGTCCTGGTGCATCTACCATCAGTTCCACAAACCTCATCCCAATCAGCCCCTCTTCTAATAGTAGTTTGGGGTGAGGCGCTAGCTAGTGCGCCTAAGAGTGTGACCATTATCACAAAACATATTACACTTATATAAAAAAACCTGTTACAGAACGACATCCTCACACCACCCACCATAACATTTTATATTGCCTACATCCCTTTGGGGCGGTGTGTTCTTTACACACCAAACTAACTTGCATGGTTGGGTTGGGTCGACCCCCTGGCCACCACCCACACCCAACACCAAACTAACTGCAGTTAGCAAAACAACTATTAGCATGATCATTTCTTGCTCCTCCTCTTCAAGGTCTTAACCAAAACCACAACCAAACTAATGATAACTATCCATTGCAATATGTACCAACCGATATTGCTCAACCTGAGCGATTCATAACCAGTAGGGTCAAGCTGGCGTGGCCACTCATCTCTAAACACCATACGCGAAAACTCCTTAGCGTCTTGCTCGTAAGGGTACCATTTCGGGACTGGTACTAGTGCTGATACCTTAATAAAGAGCTTGTACCCGTAATTCATTAGTGGCCCTACTAAAAATACTGATTGGTACATACCGCCTTTACTGACTGCACCTGCCAGTGCATCACATTCCCAAGACAGATCCAAACCAGCAGCTCGATTGATTATACTGTCTGGGCCTTTACAATACTTGTCAATATTCTCATCCCTTAAATAATATGTAGTATCATACTCTAAATTAGGATGTTTCGCTCTATACTCATCATCTACTTTGGATTCGACAAATGGGTGAGCGATAGCCTCAGCAATAACCTTGCTGTTCTTGACAGAGTCTGGCACGAAACGATTATGTGAGATACTGTCCTGAGCGCAATGCAAAGCCATACCTATACAAACTGCTCGCTCACCTTCATTACGAGCGTACTCCAAGCACTTGTCGGGTGTCGCCCACGAATGCATTAACTGGTATTTCTTAAAGTTGGTTACATAATGGAATACTGTAGCGTCTGTCTCGAGCAGCCCGAACATGCACGCATCTAAATTGTTACAGCACAGCTTTTTATAAGGCCAGTCATCAGGCTCTGCACATAGCTCTTGTAGCATAGCAGTATGAGTCCAAGGACCAAATGATCTTACATCAAAACTCAATAGCAATACTGCAAACAAAACCAAGATCAGTTGCTTCTTCATCGTCGCCTCCTCAACAAAACTAATGTGATCAGGACCAATACAACCAACACCACAATCACTATCATACCCCAATCAGTACCTGTGGGTGCGTCTATTGTACTGCTCCTAGCTATTACTTGGATATCAGGTGTGGTCTGGGTTGGCCAGTCTTGGTAGTTTGCTGTTATGGTCATAAAATAGGTTTGACCTGCTTTCTTGGGCATATCTATTGTGAAATAATAACTACCTAACCCTTGCTTCCTCACTTCAGGCTCAAATTTGGCATCGTTTGGTGGTTGTACCTCCACCTTGATACCACTTAAAGGCACGTCTATTAACTTGTTAGGAACGTCAGGATCATTACTAGGCCCATAGGTTTTGAACTCGAACCTGTTCCTGCCATAACCTACTTCTGATGGTATATCCTCTTGGATAGTGATTGTAGGCGCTTTTACTGGTATGCCTGCAAGCTCGACTGGCTCTGGAACTATCTGACCACCATCTGTTTTTGCTTTAATTGTAACACTACCTACACTAGGTACATTGAAACTTACTTTGACTTTGCCTGCAGTACCTGTGTTGACTACATTGATCTCTACAGGCTGACTGTTATGTTCCACGTCTATAATCCAACGATTGAAACATTCTGCACTTGTGGTTTGACTACACATCGGTACTGGCTGGCCGTTCTCGTCTTTGACAAAAACATAAGCGATAGCTGGCTCGTGCGTATACAATATGCTCTTGACATCAATATTAACACCTACCCCAACATAAACATCGAAACTATCAGTATATTTCAAGTCAATACCTGACAGTGTCGTGGTTACTTCTAGGATGTAGCTACCCTTATTGGAAACACCATCAAACCCTAAGGTACATTTGTAGTCGCCTGTTATGAAATCTTTGGTTAGGATACAGTTGGTGCTAGCAACACTAGATCCTGCTTGGGTTTTGATATTGCCCCTGATTTGCGTGCCTGCAATATCGCCTACACTCTGCTTGACTATTACTGGGATCTCTATAATATGGTTAGCTGCATAAGTCTTCTCGTTTAGAGTATAAAGCTCGCCTGGCGGCTCGCATCTTGCTGGGCTGTGCTGAACACAGATCTCGGGATAACTACAAGTCTCTGAGTACTGCCATTTATAACATCCTGTAACACTATCGGGCTTGCATACCTCGATTGTGGTGTTGTCAGCACATCTTGTAAGTCCTAATTGGCCTATGGAACAAAACTCGCCTGTCGTCTTGCATTCGCATTGGTTGGATACGCATTGCTCAAACGATTTACAGTCGCTATCGTCAATACACCATGAAGATTTGTCTTTACATTTGTTATGGTCGCAAAACTGGCTGATCAAGCAATCGCTATCACTCATACAGCATCCGCCTGTATCACTTAAGACCCAACCATAACAGCCGTCTGAACCTTGCTGGCATTTGTACAAATCTCCTCCTTGACATTTCTTTTGGGTTACACTGTTACAAGGCTCGTCTGCACACCCACATTTGTCTTGACCGTCTACAGGGTCAGTAATACAATGACTAGGCTCGTTCTGGTTGGTACCACACTCACGTGGTTCTGACCAGTACCTCACACCATTAGAATCTACTTTACATTCCTTTATGGTAGTATCACTTACACACTGCTTCTCTCCAAACTCGCATTCGTGTACTTTGACACATTCACCATCTTTACATTGCATTGGTACCTTGTCATTCGGACATGTTTTGGCGTTGCCAAACGCTGTGCATTTACCATATTGCTCGCAAACATGGTACTCAGTATCGCTTACACACTCCTTCTCGCCCAATACACAATCATTAGGGTCGCATACACAACCATCACCGTTAGGACTTGATGCACAAACCATACCCTCATCACAATATGCGATGGCAGGACCCCATTGGTTACATGGCGCTGAGTGCATACAATAACTGTATTGCCTGTTATAAGTAGTACATTCAAAAACATATGTCCTGCTCCAATAACTACCTTCATAACCCCTATCTTCACATTTAGCACAACCATCGTTTAGACATTGGGTTTTTGCGTCAGGCACACCGTTTGTTACCGACTTGGACTTGTAATAATGCTTTATATCACGAGAGTCACATTTGATATCACCTACTGTACACTCACCTACACATGTGCAATCGTAGTTCAATGACGTGATCATGCTCTTATCTGAAGCTAAAGGCACCCCATTAGCATCAGTCGGCATGAAAGTAACACTCTGCCCTTTCTTGAGTGTGTACTTGGCGTTAGAACTGGACTTAGTCCACGAGTTGGTTTGAGATTCCGTCTTAGTACAATACTCGTTGTTCGGGTCTGGACTGGGACAGAAATTCCATGTACAAGTATAACCTGTAGTACCCTCTACAATCTCTTGGTTCTCATACCCATTAACAGGCTTGGAGTCTGTTATTGCACCTACTGTGTTTAAAGGATCGTATTTGTAACCATATGCTTTTGTAACAACTCCACCTTGGTAAGAACATCTAAAATAATCACAACCACTACTTGAATACTTTATGAATTTTCTGTTGTCTGGGAACACTATACCTATCATCTCTCTACATTTTACCACCTCTCGTGTACCACCACCCCAAATATGGTTATCGTAATAATAGACTTTCATTACACCATCATCATTAATCACAAGCCAATCATCATCATATCGAGCAGTAACAATAGAATCACCATACGAAACATCACACGTTAAAGTACCATAGACATCACACTCGTCTGACTCGCAAACAAAACTGTCATTTAATGTCTCGGTCTTGCCTACATAATCGCACCCAGCGGTTGCTAAAGACCTGCTTAAACTTTGTATACCCAAATCCACTGGCTTACCCTTGACCCTGACTTGGTTAACACCTATTGTCAAAGCACCTACTGCTAACACAATCAACAATAATGCTGATAAACTGATTTGTGCTTTTTTCATCTTTAAATACCCCCGAAAGATACGTTACTCATTAACCACAAATAGCTGTTGAATACTGAATGCATTAGTATGCTCGGTAAAATCGAGTTGGTGTACTTGGTTATCAAGCCTGCTACTAACCCGAACAGGAAAGCACCTACAAAAGCAGTCTGGAAACCTACACCGTATGCTGCATAATGGAACAATGCGAACAATGTTGCTTGTGCTATGTTGAACAGCCACCATGTCTTGTTATGAAACAATGATTGCAAAGTGCCTGGCAATACTCCCCTGAAAAAAGTCTCCTCAAATGCTGGTGCTGCCATAGCAGTCACAACAAACTGGCTTAACTGGCCTACAGATAATGCAATCGCTGGTAGACCCAACACGAACTGGGCTGAAACCTTGTTCAAAACCACGAACCCTATACCTGCTGTTAAACCTATAAACGCATCTTGCTTATAGTTCCTGTCTATACCAACAAACCCCATTCTATACCACTCCTAACCTCTCCATCAATATCAACAAGACAATTACACCTCCCAATATCAAATAGACCATACCAGCATAAAAGTTGGTGTTAATCAAAACCCAAAGTGTAGGCAATACACCTACTACAATCATTAACCTTAATGCTCTTACTGTGTCTTGGTTCAATTTCAGTTTTCGTGACATCCTACCAAATTTTAAACATACTTCGACGTTGGATTAGATAGATCAATGTACCTAAAACTACTAACGCCGCACCTACTTCCATCCAATTTGCAGGCACTGCAAATAGTTTTAACCAACCCAACCCCAACATAAGGAACCCAATATTGGTTAACAATATCGGCTTGCCTCTGATTACGTTTATAACTTTGTTCAGTATGTTAGGCATTTACACACCCCCTACTTTTTTTCCAAATTACAACCCTGTTAGCATAAAGCCACCCACTACCAAAAGTTGAGGTGGCATGATGTTTTATCTCCCCTTAACTCTAAGTTCTACCTCCTTCTCCTGCGTTTTCTCTTTTTGTAGCGATCCTTCAAGACGTACATTGTCCGACCTCGCCTCTTAACCTTCTTGAACCGCTTACTCCTACTCCTCTTTACTGCCATAAAACAACACCTCCTCCTTATGGTTCTTAAATAATCTTATAACCGCCCTTGACTTTCCTAACCTTGTACTTCTTGCCTGCAAATCGCTTTGCCCAACGCTTCGATCTGTATTTCCTGCCTTTTAATGACCTAGCACCACAACCCACTATTAACACCCCCTTTGATCTTTCTCAATCTATTTTGAAAAAATACATCGCTAGTAGTATTATCCCTATACCAACCAGTGCAGACTGGATTGGAGTCAGACTGAACCTGTCTATAACAAACCCTACCCAATCTTCGAAAATGTTCAACACAAACAAACTCCCAACAGTGAATGTTATCAAGCCAGTTACTTTCTGCACTTCACGCTTAGTAATATGTTTCTTGACCAGCCTAACCACCTCTCATCAAATAAGTTATAATCAATATGGCTATAACAAACAGCAAAAACAAAGGCAACTTGTAAGCACTGACAAACAAGTCAAACCTGCTAGGGATAGGCTCTGGCTCGCTACCTGTTGTTCCGTCTTGACCTTCATCTATAGGTTCTTCGGGTGGGGCTAACTCATCATCATCACCTGACTCGTCGTCGGTAGATGGTGCTGGTAATAACGCTACCTCAAAACTGTACATCATATCCTGAGTGGCATTGATCACACCTTCAATAGGGTAAGGTGTATCTAACACGCAATCATAATCGTGATAGTAATAATAAGGCTGACCGCCACTAGTACTCGACATGAAAAACTCGTCTGAATCGATGTTGCTGGTCTGCTCTAATGTAGCATAAATAGGTACAGCAGGATCAATCGGATAGTTGGTGGTGGGGATACCACTACAACTGCCTTGCTCGTCACATGCCAATATCGTTAACTTGAGCTCGCATTTGCTCTTGCCTGGTATGATACCATTATCTGCCATATCCGACCTGAACTTGTAACGTAACGGTAAGAGTATGTCTTTAATACCCTCACTAGGGGTGCCTCCTAACCCACCCCGACCCACTGCTAAGACTATCCTCTGACCGTCCCAACTCGGTCTGTACTCTGCAAAGAAACCTGTGATTGTGCTGTCATTATGGACTACATAATTGTTATCAAAATACGCTAGATTGTATAACGCTAAATATTGCATAAAGGACATGTAGCGGTTAGCAACCAGCGCTGCTAACGCTATTAGGACTACTAGTGCCAACCACTTCTGCTGATCCTTCTTTCGCATTCTTATCGCCCTAACTGGCTTAGTGCATAAGCTATGACTGCTCCAGCCAAACCCTCGTCTACATTACCAAATAAAGGGACATTGTCTGGTATAACCTCTATAAACCCCGCTGTCAGGTTGCTCAAATACAATGCAGCTACAAGAGCCAAGCCCACCATTAACCAGTTCTTTGTTTTGCGTTTCATCTTGACCTTACCTCAACATTCTTTTGATTTTGCGTTTGTTTTTCAACAATAACTTCAACCCGTAAATCGCTCCTATCACTATCGCCATCACTTTGATAACAGGCATTAATGCTTCTAATGCTGCTACCCCTAATGTCACCATCCATGTGAAACCGATAAACATCAATACAAGTAGATCATCTAACCAACCCACTCCAGGGATAAAGTCGGGCAAAAGGTCGACTGGACTAACAATATATAACACACCTAATACCGTTATTGCTATTGGGATTGTTAAACTTACCATCTTGCTTATCGCCTCCTTTTTCTTGATTTTATAGCCTGTGCCACTATCGCTAGTGATACTACCGCGAACAACATAATTATACCCCACATTATAACCTGACCTAAACCACTTAATATCTCCAAAATACTACACTTCAACTCGCATAACTGTTTCATTGGGTTCCATGCACTCATCTTGTTACATTTTGCCATACATTCAGTCGGTGATATTGGTGAGATACATTCGTTATCGATACATTGCTTGCCTAATGGACACGGCTTGTCATAATAACTAGCCTCGTTAATACAACATTCGTATGATTGAGGACAATCTACTTTTGGAACTGTTGATTCTTTACATTTGTAGTTGTTGTCACAATACCAATTTTTAGGACAGTCATTGTCATAACAGCACTCCACATCCTTGATCTTCTGGTTCTCACACCTGCCTAATATGTTACATATGGGTCGCTCTAACTGTAGCTCCTCCCTGTTACAATACTCGGCTTGACCACATTGCCAATCTGCAGTACATTCTACATCTGGCGGGTCCTTGCAAGTGAATGTGTCAGGGTCGCAAGTGCCCTGACCGCAACTGTCAGTATAAGGACAACATTGGACTGGCCTGGACGATATGATCTCACATCTCGACCCATAACTCAAATCAGGTGAACTCTCCCAAGGTAAGACATCAACCAGGTCGTCTGATGGCACATTACCATAATCCCTACAACCATAAATCTGTAACTGACCTGAAACACATTCTGCACCTAGCCCATCATGGATCAAAGTATGACCTGAAACGCAATCCGAATTGGTCTTACAACTCTCACAAGTATTGCCGCATACATGCCTGCTCTTAACTGATAAATAGCATTCGCCAAGTGGTACTGTCTTCATAAGCTGACTGCCCTTAGGGTCGTTAATCAACCTGCCTGTCTCGTCATAAACCCGACTGTCAGTAACAAAACTGCAACCGTCCGCTCCAGAAACAGAGATGCCTGTCTTGCCTGCATCACAAGCAGCATCACCACACCACGCTAACCGCTCGGTATAAGCTTGAACTTGGAGCTTGACTAACCTCTGGTCGTAACTGTGTAACACCTGACCCGGATAGAATGTGACTGGCGTTGATGTGTATGTCGTATCATCATCACATGCGATGTATCTCACTCCTAAAAAACTATGTACATCACAGTTCCGTGAGCCTATTTTATAACCAGCAAAACTATCAGAATAACCTACAGAAAGCACCACACATTTAGTGCCTGGACATGTATAAGATTCTGTACCCCCTAAATCCATCCAGACAGGGTTGTGCTGCTGCTCACCACAACAAATGAACTCGTAATCGTTACAAAACACATCATGACAACCCGCTAACGATAACGGTGCTTGGGTTGGATGATAATAAGAAACCACAAAATAAACTGCACTTACTACCAAAACTATACCTAATAATAACTTCAACTGTTTTAATCCTATTCTCACATTATTTCTTCTCCGTGACTTGTTTTTGTCACCGATTTGTTTTTTACTTTTTAATTGTCTTGAAAATCTCCTGTTTTAGGAGCTTGTGTGATCCAATATGAGCATGATGTTGTGTTTTTTTAATTAAAAGAAATAAAAAAAAAGCTTGGAACAACCTACAATACCAAATCCTTAAGAGATTTGATACACAATTTTTGGCACTTCTGCTGAGTCTGACACAACTAATGTCTGACTGGAACCGTCTGTATAGATTCCTTCCTCAATTATTGGTGCTTTACTTGATAGGTATCTACCTACACCTAAGAAGCTAATTGTGATGTCGTCATTAGAAGTGTCTGGGTCCTGACCAGATCTTGCCTTGATTCTAAACAGAATCTCTTTCTGGGTGTCGCCAATACCTTGATGCACTGATGGTGGCACTTTATAACACCATTCGGCAGAACTCACTAACGAGCCTGTCAAATCGTCGTCATTCATTGCCGCTAATGCACCATCACTTGAAAGCCTGTGGCCCTCAAATGTTATGCTTGGCTCTGCCCATTCGCCATCTGTACCTGTATCGACACAGATGAACATTGGCATGTCTGGCTCGACAAAGTACTTGTTGGCTGTTGCTGCCTTGATGTAAATCTTGTCGTCTATCTGGCCATCTGTACCAACAGAAATGTCAGTAGCAGATGCTGTACCATGTATCAAAGTAGTGTTCAAGTCGACAAAACCAGTGGTATTACTACCAATAGCGTTGTCTGCTGACTCGTAACGCTTAGCATCAGTCTCGTCTTTGACTAAGATCTGTGCCTTTGATAACTGACAGCCCTCAAACTCCTCATAAGTCCATTCCTTGTTAAGTGTCACTGTTCTAGGCGCTACTGAGCAATGTGTGCCTGCTGATGTGACTCCCACTAGAGTGTATGGCACTCCGCAAGGTATGTTGGTTGCATTACCATAACCAGGTGCACTCGTACCACCTGTTATAGAATAACCTGTCCTTGTATCGCCATCCAACAAGTACATCACACTAGCATAATAAGTCAGTGTAGATGCACCTACATCCTCTGCCCTTGCAAATAATGTAGCTAACTGGTCGTCACCACATGCTGACACCCCTGGTATTGTAGCTGGTGGCATTGAAGCAGGTGGTGCGCCACCCCCTGAAGGTAAGCTAAACCCACCCAAAAAGTTAGGAATAACATTCATATATGCACCAAATACCAAGAAAACTGCCAGCAACGCAAAACCTGCTGTCTTCACCTGATCCTTCTTCCTTACCTTAGGAAAGAAAGGCAACTTGAAACCCAATCCCAAAAGCAGAAGAAGCGACCCAAGGATAACACCAGCAATATTGGTAACTGTCCATGTCATAGCCATCTTGTTTTTTCCTCTTTTTACTGGGTTCCCGAAATCTCCTCGCCCTGAGACTCTTCGGGGGCACTTCACTTGGTTTCAGACCTAACCACCCCTGTGGCCCTCTATGGTCTCCGTACCATCTGGTGCCTATAAACTTACATTAGAAAATTAAAAAGTATAATAAGTATATAAATGTTTCGCTTTTTTGTTTGAATTCTATTTTTTCCTCTTTCTCTCCCTCCAGACCTTCAAATACTGCCGATTAATGTCCTTCCTTAAAAGGTACCTCTTCTGGTTCCTTGTGAGCTTCCTCAACGGGTGTTTCAACGGCATAATGTCTTCGTAATCCAAAACCTCTATCATAAGGATCCCAAAAAAAGGAACTCCTATTTAAATCCTCTTTTGGTTCTGGCTCTGGTTGCTTAAAACCTCTAAGCAGAAACTAATATCTCTAATAATTCACATTGGAAAAAACAAAAGATTTAAATAAGAGTTATGTCTTACTAACCATAACAAAAAATGAGGTGGAAAAGGTGGAAAACGAAAAAACCGTGACTGTAAAAGAATACTCAAATTATATGGCTGGCTTGAAAATAGTCGAGCCTGATTTCTTGCTGGTAGTTAAACCCGACTTTATTGGCGGAATGTTCAAGAAAGGGAGGATGCTCTAAATTATGGCTAAACAACTGCAAGTTACTATCGCTGATTGGCTCTGGAATGAGGTTATAGAAGGAGCTAGACCTAATAACTTGATGGATAATCGCTCGGCTTGGGTAGAAGAGTTAATCATCAAAGGCGCTCTGGCTAAAGGCGTTATTAATGTAAAAGAGGAAAAAAAAGAGGTGGAGCAAGGTGGAAAAGTTTGATCTGATTAACGACCCGAATATCGTCGCTCAAGTGAGGCATAACACTGACGATATTAAAAGTATTGAAAAAAAACTGGAGCGAGTCCTGCTTTTACTTAAATACTTAGACGAAACTACACAGAAAATCCTAACCGAAAAATATGGTAAGGGTTGGTAGGGCTGAAAAATGGGTTTGAAACCACTTACAGAACGGCTCGGAAACGCACAGAAACTAGCCTAGAACGCACGATCACTAAACCATTGGTAGAGAAAAATAGGAGGTACAACCAAAATGGTAGAAAGCTATTGCCTACGATGCAAACAGAAAAGAGAGATGAGTCAGTACAGCGAGTACAAATCGCCAAACGGTGTGTGGATGGCTAAGGGGGTTTGCCCTGTGTGCGGCACTAAGATGGCTAAAATACTCGGCAAGAACTACAAACCCCAACAACAAAACAACCCAGAAGAAGGCGGGATACCTGAACCGCCTAGCCCATTTTGATTTCAAGATGATCAAGTGTAGAATTTGCGGTAAAACTAATTGCCCAGAAAGCGAGTTCGAATTACACCACATCATCCCAAAGTATGCTGGCGGGACTGACAAGGATGGGAGGATTTACCTATGCAAAAAATGCCATAGTATCCTCCAAAATACCCTCCCTAAAATCATTTGGAACTATGTAAAGGACAAAGAAAAATGCAAGAAAGCGATAGTGAGATACACAGAGAAACTAACTGGGATGGATTTTTTGGAACATTAATCAAGTACAGTGACAGTGAAGTCAAAGAGATTATGGATAGATTTGAACGCTACAAACTCAAAAAAAACGAGTTTAGTGGGAAGCCATTAACCAACGTCACTGACAAAACAGTACAAAAGCTAGAACGTGGCTGTGCAGCTATTAGAAAAATGATCACTAAAACCAACCTTAACCATTTGGAACGAACTTTTTTGTTATTCAACTATATGCTGCTTGGAGACAAAGGCGAAGCAAGATTAAGACAGATACTGCAGCGACAAACCAATTACAATAGGAGCATTACAGACGCACAAATCAGATTGTACAAAAGAAAAGGAAAATTTGTTGGGGTGTCTTGTGAAAAAGCCAAGGAGTGGGGAATATGCAACGAGGATTGCTATGGGCCAAAAACCAACTGATGCTATTAAGGAAGATGAAAAAAAGAAAAAGAAACCTAAAAAACCTATACAACAAAGTAGGATTGTGTTAGGAGACGAGCTCTGGGAACAGGTATATAATGGTAAGTTTTCAAGATATGCTGTATGGAACGGTGGCGATGTGCATTACGAACAAAGTTTAAAATTAGAAGGGGAAACGATTGTGCCTATCCATGATGATACCTTAACAGAAGGCGCAGTCATACTGCCAACCCAAGCTGAAGACTATAAGGATACTAAACAATTATTGGCAGAAATAAGGACATTTATTCATGACTATGTGGATATATCTCCAGAAATGGAGTATATAACCTCATGGTATGTGCTATTGACTTGGGTTTACGATAAGCTCAATACTGTATGTTATTTAAGAGTGAGGGGCGATACTGGTGTGGGTAAGAGCAGGTTCGAAGAGGTTGTGGGGCACTTGTGCTATCATACCACCAAAGCTGCTGGGTGTGTCACTCCCGCACCTATTTACAGATTGATAAGAAGGTGGCGTGGTACTGTAATTATTGATGAGGCTGACTTTGGACGAAGTGACGAGACTTCTGAGGTTGTTAAAATACTAAACTGTGGGTTCCAAAGGAATACGCCTGTAATAAGGTGCGATAAGAACAACCCTGACAAGCTCCAAATCCTACCTACATTCGGCCCTAAAATACTAGCTACCAGGCAGGCGTTTAGTGACAAGGCGTTAGAGAGCAGGTGCCTAACAGAAATTATGCAAAAAACATCAAGGCAGGATATTCCTGTTGATCTGCCTAAAGAGTTTTATGAGCGAGCCGAACAGATACGTAACAAATGCCTAATGTACAGGTTCAAGAATTGGCATAAAATCGACCCTGATATTGGCCTTACTATTGATCTGGGCGATATTGAAGCTAGGATCAAACAAGCGGTAATCAGCTTCCCAGCCCTGTTCCATAACGACCCTGATGTAATGGAAGAGTTCAAGCAGCTAATCAAGAAACACCAGCAGAATGTGGTTGAGGAGCGAGCTGAGAGTTATGACGGGCTGATCATAAACGAGTTAGCCAAGATATTGGTTGAGAAATCAGAGGGTTTAGGAACAGGCGACTCAAACCAGCCTATGTTGACCAGTATTATTATCACACCAAAGGAAATAACAGAGCGAGTAAACAATACTTATTTCAACGGCCCTAGAGATAAGCAGACCAATGTTAGGACTGTTGGCAGGCACCTCAAGAGTTTAGGTATTGGCACAACCAAGCCAACCAAGGTTGAGGGCAAAACTGTCAGGCCGATTGACTTATCAAATCCTACAAAATTAATGATGGTTTTTCGGGGTTACATTAGCGATGGGGGCTTGTTGGAGGCGGTTACATCAGTTACATGTGTTACATTAAAATCTCAAGAAAAAAGGGGAAAAGCGGTTACATCAGTTACATGTGTTACATCGGATATGGGGGAGACGCGAAAATGTAACCAATACCATATAAATAAGACTTATGTAATAAAGGGGCAGTCGGGTTACATTAACCGTCCGTCCCCCATATCCGATGTAACTGATGTAACCAATGTAACCGCAAAACCAACCAAAAAAACACCTGAAATTAACACAGATCTAGGTCCAATCCAAGGATTTAATAGGATTGATAAAATATACCACCAATGCTTTGGTTGCGGTGGATCACCTTGCTACTATGAACACAAACTAACAGGTAAGTATTACTGTGCTATATGTGCTCAATCTATAGCCAAACAAGATTTCCATAAGAAATGAAGGAGGGATGAGAAAGATAAAAATGTCAACCGACCTGTACACCCGTAATCGCGTCTACGCTTTGGACAGGGCCCTAAGGGCCAAGAACCAGATGCTACGTGATTTCTGGATGGATCAAATTTTATTTTATAAGTATTGGTTGAAAAACTGGGATGGAGGCGTGGTGCATGTCAAGAAAAGGTACAAAAAAAGTCACATTTGAGTATGATGTACACCTAATAGATCTAGGTAGGCGTCAATACTCGTTATTAAAGGGTACGGAGCCGCCAGGCATGGTCGAGTTCCATCGTATGGTTTACGATGTAGGTTTGAGGGTGTTGCAAGCCGAACTCAAGCGGAGGTTAAAGGCAGATGGGTTGGATTAGGGACTGGGCTGAGATCGTTGGAAAAGCAGGGATATTGGGCATGGCCATCACTATGACTATTGTATTTTTGGTTGCTTTCATCCAGCCCACCAAGCAGGTTATTGTAGATATCAACAGGTTTGGCGAGGCAAAGCTTGAATTGTTCATAGTGCTTTTTTCATGGCTGTGTTACATTTTCATGGTTTTAAAAAGTTATGAGGTGTAAGATATGGTTAATGTGATTATCAAAGGTATAAAAAAAGGGAGAACATTTAATATTGCTGCAATAAAGGCAGGTGTAACCCTTAAGAGTGATGGTGGGATATATTTACAACTTAGAGACCAGCAATTATCTAAAGCATTTCAAGAATTATTTAAAAAACAAGTAGGAGGTATAAAAAATGGTAAGGAAATTTGATATGATTAGTGTGGATATGGGCTTTGTGCTATCAGCACTATTAATATTAATGGCAATATTGATATTAACCCAAAGAACAAGAGTGGAATTCCATTGTGAAGTGAAAGATATAGAATATGTCAAATTAGAAGGAGCAGAATGCTATGGTAAGTTTTCAAGTAACTATTGTCCTCTGCCCAAAACTATAGATTGTGAAGGGAAGTTGGATTACCCGAATCTTTGGTTCAAAAAATAATAAGTAGGAGGTTGAAAAATGGCAAAAGAAATTGATTGGGAAGAAAAAATAGAAAAGTGTAATTCAGCATTTGATTTGTTGAAACTTGAGAAAGAATTTTTGGATAGTGGTGACGATAATTTAGATAATTTTTATGGTGGGGTTTGGTATAATAAAATTGATGAACTACTTGGGAGAGCAGAAGTATTTCAAGATGTTGAGGATTTGAAAGAGGAAGTGAAACAACTTAAAATGGATTTAAGAAAACACACACATAGTAACGGAAAAGTGTTTGTTGAATATTGGGAATGAGGTTATTGCTTTTGTGAGGATTATAAAAGATGAATACTCAACACATTAAAATAAAAAACAAATTATTTTTGGTTGTATTCTCTCTTGGTTTAGGTATGTTTTTTAGATTCTTAATATCACTTCCTTCTCTTAGTCCTACGAAATATGCTGAGATTACTTCTGTTTTATATATACTTTTTTATACACTATTGTTTGTAGAACTTGAGGTAAAAAATGAAAATACCAAGATTTGAACAAAAAACTAAAGGAGGTAAAGAAAAAATGGATGTAACAACTGTGGAGGAAGTAGGGGACATATCTAACCTAAAGCCAGTAGACAGAGGTGGTACTGACCTCGAGCAATTTGAAGGTCAGAAGGTCAAGATCGAGTCTGTGACAAGGTTAGTAGTGCCAAGTAAGTTTACAGAGAGTGGCAACCAAGAGGTATTGAAAGTGCAGAGTGTGCCAGTGACAGTAGTAGAGGATAGTGAAGGCAACAAGATAGAGATCAGGGCTTCTGAGCTATTCAATTTGGTAGATTCCACCAGCTGGTCGACCAAAGGCAAGCTCCAGAAGTTCCTGGACAAGCAGAGAGTTAGCCATCCCAAGGACCTACCAGGCACTTGGGCAACGATTAGGTTGAGGGAGAAGGCACGTGAAGACGGCACAACCCAGACGTTTTTGGGTTTTGTAATATAGTGATGGGGTGTTAGAGTGTGTGACCCACCCACCCAAGCAAGGTAATGTAACATGAGATACATGGTAGATATTCCGTTAAATGGAAGTGACACCAAGCAGCGTTGTTACAAGATCCAGGTACGGTGTTTACATTGTGGTAAGTTATTCACACACGACGGGTGGGTCACACGTTATTATTGCGAGGAATGTGCCAAGAAGATAGGCCAGAAATACAGGCGAGGTTGAGGTGTGGTTATGGGTTATACATGCAAGGTTTGTGCCGATATTTTAAGTTGGGTAGAGGATTATGAGCGTGGCTTGTTACCACACGGCACATTGTTAAAACGTATCAAGGAGGTGTGTGGTGGTGGTAGTTAGTTACTTAACAATGGTAAATAAAAATCAACGCACATTGGGGGACTATCAATCTAATCAAGTCAAAGGGCTTGATATGGAGAAGGTGATGGAGCGCAAGCGGGTTTTCATGCACAAGCTGTTCAAGAAGAAAGACTCAAGCCAATGTGAGTATAAGGGTTGTGACAACAAATGTGAAGTCATACTTTTAGGCCATCCTCTATGTGACAAGCATTGGGAGATGTGGTGCCGCCTTGACACCTAGACATAAGGAGGAGTCAAAGCGAAGATTTCATTAAACTCAATAATTTGGTGTGCCTAAAATGATGATACAAAGTGTTTTTCAAGATGAACAAGAATTGCTAAAAGCAGTTATTAAAATACATTGTCCAGAAGGAATTGAATTAGACCCAATGTATTTTAAAGGAAATTTTTATAAGCAAATTTCAAAGCCCAAAAAGATATATGACATAAATCCTCAAGTTGAAGGAGGGCTAAAAGATGAAACCAGTAAGTTTTGAAGTAGAAATTGACGCAAAACCAAATACTCAAGAGTTTTCAGATAAAATGTTTTCAGCTATGGCTAAATGTATGAACGAAATTACAAAAGACTTTTATCCTAATGATAAAAGACAAATTGAGTATTTGGTTAAGATGACAAATGGAGACGGATATAAAGTTATTAGAATTGAACATTTATCACCCAAATATATGACTATTGACAACTTACGTTACTTCAAAACTAAAGAACAAGCAGAAAAATATAGAAACTCCCTCATTTCAAAAAACGATGGGGTAATTAAGGAGGGGCAAGATGAAACCAACAAAAAAAGAAATTGAATTGCGTCAAGGAAAACAAGATTTTGTAATTTTGTAAATAAATTTATCAAATATTTGGATAAAAAACTTGGTAAAGATTGGATGGGGAAGGATTAAAGCGAAGCATTCGCTTAACAACTATTAAGTGAAATTTTTAAAATGGCTACAAATCCAACCAACCAAAGAATTGAAATAAAAAACAACAAGTTTATTTTGGATGCTTGTTGTAGTATAAAGCCATGTGGTGTTAAATTATGAATATGGGTTTTGTATTTAGGGAATGGATAACTTGGCATAAACAGCCAGAAGGACAAACTAAATTAAATCAGTTTGGGGGGGTGTTAAATTGAGTCAATCAATGTATCTTTATGTTTATTTCAGAAGTGAAATCCAAAAAGAAGAATTTAAAGAAAACTTAAAAAAAGCAAGAGAGATTTTTAAGGAAGTTTGGAAGGTTCTTGGTAATGGTTTTGATGAAAAAGGAAATATTAATGGACTTGAAGAATATTATTCCATTTATGAATGGGATTCTGATGCAGAAGATTTAAGTAAAGAAGAAGGGGAATTAACAATATTACATTTATCTATGCCTAAAAAAGATGAACATTTTTCTTTTAATTTTCATAATTACGGTGCAGATACTAAATTAGATAATAAAACTGATTTAAGAGATATTTATTTAATTTTTGCTGAGATACTTTCTGCTTGTTTTGGATATGTTACTTGTGTTTCTGATGAATATGATGATGAAAGATATTCCGTTTTTTTTGATGAGGACGGTAAAAAGTATATTTTATGTGAAGATAGAGCAGATTATATTTGTGCATTTAGAGATTTAATTGAAGCAGAAAGACATTTATCAATAAATCAAGAAAAATTATCTAATGCTAAAAAGTTGATTGAATCATTTAAAAAAAGATGTAAGGAGGTGAAGGGCAATTCCTCTCAACCCTAAAGGGTTGAGTATCCTTG
>Ga0190334_1000566_pt1 | contig 17886 bp, 15 predicted proteins | sample 48720478_MG_FD_161270 | JGI IMG/M metagenome (GOLD analysis project Ga0190334, IMG submission 161270) | Hydrothermal vent sediment bacterial communities from Southern Trench, Guaymas Basin, Mexico - 4872-04-7-8_MG | ecosystem: Environmental > Aquatic > Marine > Hydrothermal vents > Sediment ...
GAAATTGACTGGCAAGAAGTTCATAAATTAAGAATTAAAGTAGATGCAATAATGGTTGGAAAAAATACAATCTTGAAAGATGATCCAAAACTTCATATCAAATACCATAAAAGTAAGGGATATTATCGGATCGTAGTAGATAGCAAGTTATCAATACCTCCAACTTCTAAAGTCATTACTTTTAGACCAGATCTTTATCCAACAATCATTTGTACTACACAAAATATCTCAAAAAAACTTGAAAAATTATTTACATCTTTAAACGTGAAGATCATAAAAGCTGGGAAGGGTAATAAGGTTGATCTAATAACTTTAATGCCAAAATTAGTTGATTTTGGGATAAAGCGCATTTTATTAGAAGGTGGTGGGACTTTAAATTGGAGTTTTTTAAAACATGATTTAATAGATGAGATCAGGTTGACAATCTCTCCTTGGATGGTGGGTGGTAAAGATGCGATTAGTTTAGTAGAAGGAGAAGGATTCTCTAAAATGAATGAATGTCAGAGATTTATTTTAGAAAATTGTTCTACAAGAAATAGTTATGTAACCTTGAGATATAGGAGAGAAAGAGATGAATGAGATTAATTATTACTTGAAATTAAAATATTTTTCAATGAAAAAGTTAAAATGCATGGTAAATCAAGTTAGAGATGATTTACCAGTAAATAAAAGGTTTGAAATAACTTATTCTCGCAATTTTACTCTTTCTTTATCAAATTTTTGTAAAAATTTTTGCTCGTATTGTTATTACAATCATAGAATTCCTAAAAGAGAAAACATAAAAAATATTGAACTTTTGGATGAAAAACATATTGATGAAACAATAAAACTTGCAAAACAATTAAATTGTAAAGAAGGCTTAATTGTTTCTGGAGAGAAACCGGATGATTTTCCAATTGTTAGAAAAAAACTTAAAGAACGTGGATATAAGAATTATTTAGAATTTGTAGTACATGTTTGTAAGAAATTATTAAAAAGTTCTATTTTACCCCATACTAATATAGGAAATTTATCCTTTAAAGAATTAGAACTATTGAAAGAATATAATGCTAGCATGGGCTTAATGCTTGAAAGTACATCCTCAAAATTGATGAAAAAGGGAAAAGTTCATTTTAATTCTCCTAGTAAGTTTCCAAATAACCGATTAAATCATATTGAAAATGCTGGACGATTAAAAATTCCTTTTACAACCGGTTTGTTAATTGGAATTGGAGAAAATTTTAAAGATCGAATTAAAGATTTAATTTTAATAAGAGAATTAAATGAAAAATACGGGCATATTCAAGAAGTAATAATCCAAAATTTTGTATTTAAAGAAGGTATTAATTATAAACCTAAAAAACCCATTAACATTAAGGATATGTTAAAATTAGTGGGCATTGCCCGAATTATTTTTCAAAATGAAATTGCCATTCAAGTTCCTCCAAACTTAATTAATGGATATGAAAGAGATTTCTTAGAAATGGGAATAGATGATTTTGGGGGAATTTCTCCTCTCACCTTAGATTACATTAATCCAGAAAAGTCTTGGCCACAGATTAAGCATTTAGAAAATATTTGCTTGGAAAATGGATATTTTTTGAAAGAAAGACTTCCCATTTATGATAAATTCATTAAAAAAGAGGGATTCGTTTCAGAAACTATAAAAAAAACCTTAGATGTATTTAAATAAATGTCTAGCATGAATTTTTTTAATCACATTGATCCTGAGGTAAAGAGAATTTTAAAAAATACTCTAAACGGAAATGAATTACAACCTAAAGAAGCTTTAAAGCTTTTAAGAGTTACTGGAAAAGAGTTGCTTGCCTTACAGTTTGTAGCTGATCAGCTTTGTTATAATAAGAAACAAGATATAGTTACTTTTATTGTTAATAGAAATATTAATTTTACAAATATATGCATTAAAAAGTGTAAGTTTTGCTCTTTTAGTGTTCCTAAAGGATCTAAAGAGGGTTTTTTATTAACTATTGAAGAAATTAAGAGAAAGGTGATAGAAGCTAAAGAAAATGGTTGCAATGAGGTTTGTATTCAAGGAGGCATTAATCCAGATCTAACTCCTGAGTATTATTTTGAAGTTCTTAAGACTGTTAAGAAAATTGACCAGAAAATTCATATACATGCATTTTCCCCTCAAGAAATTTGGACCATTTCTGAATATCTTGGTGTATCATTGGAAGATACTTTAAGAGATTTAAAAAGAGCTGGATTAGATTCTATTCCGGGAACCGCTGCGGAAATACTTGTTGATAATATCCGAAAAGTGATTTGTCCCAATAAAATATCAACAGAACAATGGATTAATATAATTAGAACAGCTCACGAATTACGTATTCCATCTACATCCACTATTATGTATGGACATATTGAAAGCTTAAAAGATCGAATAGAACATTTAAAGATTCTAAGAGATATTCAGAAAGAAACACGAGGTTTTACTGAATTTGTGCCATTACCATTTGTTAAAGACAAACCAATTTTAACTAGAATGAAACATTTGACCATCAACAATTCTCATGGCTTAGATGATTTAAAGTTGTTTTGCGTTGCAAGGATTTTTTTCAATGATCATATCGATAATATTCAATGTTCTTGGGTTAAATTGGGCCCAAAATTTGCTCAAGTTTCATTAAATTACGGAGTAAACGATTTTTCTGGAACCTTAATGGAAGAGAATATTTCTAAAAGTGCTGGAGCTCGCCATGGAGAGTGGATGAAAGAAGAAGAAATAGTAAGCATAATAAAATCTGCAGGAAAACGCCCAGCCAGGAGAACTACTCTTTATGAAATTTTAAAATATTATTAAAAATCTTATCATTCTTCATCTTGAATATAAGGTTTTCCAAGTTTTAAACAAATCTCAGCCTTTTTTAATTCTCTACCTAAATAATTGATATGGTACAAGTTTTTTGTAAAATTTTCCTTGATAATTCTTTTTCCAAGCGTTTCTGAATCATTTCCACTAAAAACATTGAGTAATTCATCTTTAAGGTTGTATACTAAAACATAAATCTTTTTTAAATAATGATCGATTGAAATTTTGAAATAACAATTTTTATCTGGAACATATTTCCGATCAACTTCTTCAATAGATATAATTTTATTTAGGTCAAATTGGGGAAATACATCACTAGTTTTCCCCTTGGCTTTAAACATAGTGATACCTTGATTAATTGGGGGGGTTTTACGCCATTTGGCTAGATAATTTAACTTAACACATTCTTTTAATTCTGCAACACCACCCATCAATTTTGTACTGTGTTCGGTTGTAAAAAGAATTCCAATATTTAATTCCATTGCAATGCTTGATAAAATTCCATTTATTCCAATTGAATCTACATCCATTAATTCTACTACATTTGAAATCCCAAAAAATAATGGTAATTTCAATTTCTCGTATTCTTTCAAAGAGGTTTTCTTATTATATAGAATGTACGCCTCTAAAGAGTTACATATTCCTGGAGATATTGGTGTTTCTAATAATGGATCAGCAATTAATTTTGTAAATCCATTTTTTCGCATTATTTTTGTTATTTCAATAAGATTATTTACTCTATCTTCTGGTTTCCTTGGAAAAATTGCTTTTTTAATATTAGTTGGAAGCAAAACGATTGGAATATCCTTTTTTTTAATACATAAAAAATCCTCATAATTACCAAAGTCTAAACTAAGAATAAGATCAATATCTTCATCTATAGCAGCAAGAATTTCATTTGTATCCATTGAATCAATACTTATTAAAATGTTAAATTCTTTCCGAATTAATTCTATTATTTCTCTAACTCTTTCAGGACGAGGTTTATTTGCAACGCATCCAAGATCAATAATATCTGCTCCAGAATTTATATAATGTTTTACTTTCTTAATGATTGAATCATCATTTTTTTCAGTGCAATTGACAATTTCTGCTATAATTGGTGGTGGAAGATAAGTACTTATCATTATATTGGAACGCTTTTCATTAATATAAAAATTTAAGGCATTTAAATTAGATTTAGCAATTTTTAAATTTTGAGCAACTAATTTTTGGAATTCTTTTTCTCCAGATTGCCGTAAAAGTCTATTAGCTGGTATTTTAGTTGATAATTCTAATTTATTAATGTTTTTCATGATATATGGAATATCTGAAGCAAATTCCGGTCCTTTTCTGATTAAAATGGAATATTTCTTTTCCAATGTGGAAGAATCCCATTGTACAAAACCAGGAAGCATTATTAAATCATATTTATTGGGATTAACCTTCTGAAAAATATTCTCTACCATTTCTTTTGATATAAATGCAGATATTGAGATTGGAGCCTTAAAAACATCAATGTTAAATCCTTTTATTGTTTCAATTAAACTTTTAATAATTGGGTATCCTTGCTGTCCAGTAATTAAAAGAATATTTTTAATTGACATCTTTAAACAATTTTTCTTTTTCAAATGGTACAAAAATATCATCTAAAATTGTTCCTTTTGCTTCTTTTAACCTTAGATTAGATACAATTGGTTCAAATCGACCTCCAAGTAAACCATTTGCAATAAAAGCAGCACCTTGAGCAGCGCGTTTTGAGAGATGACTGTATGATTTCATTAATCTTACATCAGCAATATCTTTTAGTTGGTCAACAATTTCATTTCTTAGATATTTAAGTTCTGCACCTCTACCAGCTAATAACACTTCTCTAACGTCATTCTTTCTCGAAAATATGGATGCAATTCCATAAACAGCTTTTTTTACGCTCTCAATATAAGCTTTTAAAGCAATATCGGTTTGTTCATCTTTTTGGGCTAATAGAATGATCTCATCTATACTTAAATCTTCATATCCAGCGATTGTAGATACTCCTCCTTGATAAATGTTTCTTTTCTTTACATTTCTTACCAAATATGCCAATTCACCATCTAACGCACCACAAGCTCTAAAACCCATTATATTTGTACCACCAATACCATCTATAATCTGCCCGTTTTCGATTGCTAAAACTGCAGTAAATCCGTAACCAATTTCTACCATTATAAAATTTGTATTTTCTGGTCCAATTGAATATCGTTCCATTTGATCTCTTATTCCTGTAACAGCAGTACAAAGCTTATCAGCCGTTCCCATATCTATCTTGTTTATCTTACGATATCTTGGAACAGTGGGTAAATGTTTTACTCCTGGAACAATGACTCCAGGAATTTTTTCCTTTTTTAATAATTCCAATACTTTACCTAAACCAAGTAAGAGTGTTTTATCTCCTTCATTAAATTTTAATAAAGTGAGAGAAAGATCTTTTTCTGTCAAATCTTCTACTTTTTTTAATGGTAGTCCAAAACCACTTGGAGCAACCATCAAATCAACATCTTCTATTGTATTTATTAAGTCTATAACTTTTTCTGGTTCATTAAAAACTTCCTTGGTTGGAATGGATGCATCCAATATGATTTTATTATCATTTAATCCAAAGAAATCCCAACTTAAACTTCCCGGATCAACACCTAAGACTCTAAATGAAGGCATTTTATTTTTAATGTGTTAATTTGAAAAATCTATCTTTTCTAATTTTAAAATGTTGAATGTTTTTTAAGATTAGTAATTATTAAAACTAAGTTATTATTGAAATTTTTTTTATTTTATTTATTTAACTCTATATTCGTCTGAATTTGTTAAGCATAAATGTTTCATGAATGTAATAAAGTAATTTTAAAATTATAGGAAAGATTATTTAAAAATTGCGTTATATCCTATTTAAATTATATTTTAATTGAATTTTGGTTTATTAACGTGAATCTTGAAAAACTTGGTTTAAAAGAAGGATTATTATATGAAATAATAGCTACAACATTAAACAAAAAAGGGAAGGATATTACATTTAATTCTGCACCGATGGGTATTCGAGTTTTAGAAAATGGATTTATAGAAATTTCTCCTTATCTATCCACTCAAACATATAGAAATTTGAAAGAAAATGGGCTCATTAGTTTAAATCTTATTGAAAATGTATTTTTTTATGCATTAACTGCGTTGAAACTTGAAAATAGATCAAATTTTTCTGGAAAACTCAATGAGAAATTGTATGAAAGTAAAGAATTTAATAAAGAAAATATTGAATCAAATTTAAAGAAAAATAACATTACAAAGAGTTTTTCAATACCATATTTAAAAAATTCATGGGGAGTAATTTTTTGTGTTGCCATTGAAGAAAAACCAATTATCAAAAAAGATGTTTTAGGATCCTCTAATACTGCTAAGTTCTTATTAAAACCACTTTTAGTGGAAAAAATTAAAGAATCTCATAAATTAATAAATCGAGCAGAGAATATTGCGATTGAAATCATAATTTTAGCTACAAGATTAAAAGTTGCTAAAAAATTAAACAATAAAGTCATGTTTGAAAAAATTCTCAAGGAAATAAACAAGAAAATTGAATATATTAAAAGATTTTGCAAGAACGAAGATGTTTTTAAAACTATTAAACACTTGCAAGATTTCATTAATATTATAAAGAATTAACTTTCTTCAATAATATCTGAGATGTACATTAAAGGGTATCGATTTTCTTCAACCCATTTTATTTTTCCAATCACTTTTATGGATTGAAATTTTAAAATTACTGTTGCTTGTATTATTTCTCCTCTAATTTCGTCATAATCAAAGGGATTTTCCTTGCTCCCTCGAATTTTATTTACATTTAATTTGAGAATCACCTCTTCAACAAAAGGTTGAGAAGAGATTGCCGCTTCAATTCCTTTTTCTATTGCTTTAATAGTTTTTGGATCTGAGGAAATTGGAATCCCACATAAAATGTGGTAAAGTGCGCCTAATTTAATTCCAACTTCAAAAGTAGCTCTTTCACGAGATGTAATATTAGGCGAGAAAAACTCATTCATCAAATTTTCATTCATCACTCATCATCTTCTAAATACTCTATTTTTGCCCCACAATTATTTGGTTTACAAATATAAAAGTGACCCCCGATTGTTTTTAATTGTTTTTTAACAGATTTTAATAAATCTTGAGCTTCTTCATCACTTTCAGTTATGCCAATAACACTAGGCCCAAAGGACGACATTCCATATGCTTTAACTCCATAATCTTCAAAAAATTTTAATAATTGTTTAACTATTGGATCTTGTAATTCTATCTCAATTTTTTTAAAACCTATATTTTGTATTCTTTTTAAACCTTCACCAAAACATATCAGATTTTTTCTTATAATTCCTGGAAGGATTTTCATTAAAATCTGATGAGATACTTCATTTACTTCTTTTTTATCTATAGGAGCATATTTTTGAAAAATACTGATTTCCTCATCACCATATGCCCCCTTTTTAACATTGGGTATAATTAAAACAAACCGCCAAAAATCTGGAATTGGAAGCCTGAAAATTGTCAAGGCAGGATTAGTGCCTCTTGAAGCTGAAGAGGGTAAAAAAGTTTCTTTTTCTTTTCCTTTACCAAAATCATGCCCTCCATCTAATATGAAACCACCTTGTTCAAAACCCCTCCAACCAATTCCAGAAGTGCCTCCTCTATTTACTATTCTTGTTAGTTGTTCAACAGAAACATTTTCAATTTGCTTTAATTTTACAATAGACGTGGCAATTGCTAAAGAAAGTTGAGTTTTAGAACCTAAACCAACATGACTAGGATAATATCTCTTAAGGTTAAAGTGAAAATTTTTATTGCTAATGTTAAAAGCCTTGAATACTTTAGATGCTTGTTCATTGATGACTTCAATAGATTCTCGATAATATTTATGAGCTTCAATTTTAAATTCATTGGCATTATTTGAAGCTTCTAGCACCACATTCGGTCTATCTAACAATAAACCTATTCCACCGTCAACCCTACCAGTATATCCATTCTCGTCTATCAAAGATAGATGAATACGACAAGGGGTCGTGATCCTTATCTTCATATTTTTTTTAAATTCCAATCAAGAGAATATGTGTAAGAATTTTTTTATTAATTTAAAATTTGATACTTCAATAAAAAGCCTATAATTTGACTATTTGTGCTAATAATCCATTTTTAGATTTCAGAAACCCAATTTAGCGATAAAAGACATTGAATTTAAGAAGAATCTAAAACAAATTATCAATTTCAATCACATAAATATTTTTTCATAGGTTTTTTTAATTCTAATTTATTTATTTAGGCGTATGAATAATAACATTTTGAAAAATTTAAAGAAAATAAAGTGAACAGATTTGAGTGATTTAGAAGGATTAACACGAAGATTAATGAATAAAGGATATGATAAGGAATACATAATAGAGAGATTAGTTAAAGAATACATGGATTTTAAGGATATTGAAAAAAATTCTGCAATATCCCTTGCTGAAGCAATCTATGAAGAATGTAAAAAAAGCGACGTGAATTCTATTTCAGACCATTTTATTAAACATTTATTAGATTTTAATAAAGCACATGTTTCTGTTGGGAAACAAGGTGTAGGATGTCGTGGAAAAGGTGATTTTTTTGTTCATAAATTAATAGGAGAATTATCAAAAACGAATATGAGACCTTTTTTATCTCCTAGTTCTTTAGATGATGCTGGTGCTGTAAAGCTTTCGGATATTTCAATTTTTAATAATGCTGATTATGAAAAAAGAGATTTAATTATAGTTTCAAAAATGGAAGGAATCCACTCGCGATTGAGCGATTTTCCTTTCATTTGTGGTTTTCATGTAACAAGAGCAGCACTAAGAGATTTATATGTTAAAGGTGCTAAGCCTATTTCTGTAATGATTGATACACATTTAGGAGATGATGCAGATGTAGGTAAATTATTTGATTTCATAGCTGGTGTTTCAGTAGTTTGTGAATTAGCAAGAGTTCCAATTACAGCAGGCTCTACTTTAAGAATTGGTGGAGATATGGTAATTGGAGATAGGTTTGTTGGTGGTGTGGCTGCAATTGGGCTAGCCCTAAAAAGAATTTTAGCAAGAAGGAATATTCAACCTGGGGATGTAATATTAATGACCGAAGGCGCTGGAGGGGGAACAATAGCCACAACATCTATATATTCAGGAAATCACGATGTTATTAGGGAGACTCTTAACATTAAATTCTTAAAAGCATGTGAAATAATCTTAAGGGCAGATTATGTTAATGAAATACGTGCCATGTGTGATGTAACTAATGGGGGCCTGAGAGGAGATTTATATGAAATAAATTATGAATCTGGCTGTGGAGTTATTATTTATGAAAAAGAAGTAAAAAAATTAGTGAATGAACGAGTTTTAAAACTGCTAGAAGATGTTGGTGTTGATTATTTGGGAGTTTCTTTAGATGCTTTACTTATTTATTGTTCAAAAAATGTATCAGAAAGAATAATCAACGACATAAACGCCAATGGAATTAAATGTTCTCAAATTGGAATCGTTGACGATTCAAAAGGAGTTCACATGATTTTTGAGAACAATCAAAAAGAGACTATTTTACCCCGATTTAGAGAATCTGCTTATACTAAAGTTAAACAAAAAATCGGGGAAGAGGATCCAGAGGAGATGATTAAATGGGAAAAAAAAATAGAAGAAGCTGCAAGGAAGGCTTTAGAAAAGCGAGAAAAAATAATACAATATATTAGAGATCAATAAATCTATTTTTTCATTAACACTTCATTCATTGAACCTGAACGAAATCCTTCTAAATCTAATGTAATGTAAAGGAATCCTATTTCTTTAAATTTCTCTACTATTATTTTAATCGAGTGCTCATTTATTATTTTAGGAATTTGATCTTTAGGAATTTCTATTCTAGCGATTTTTTCATCGTGAAATCTCACTCTAAGTTGTTTTAATCCAAAAGACTGCTTCAGGAACCTCTCAGCTTTTTCAATCATTTCAAGTTTAGTTTCATTAATTATTTGATGATATGGGATTCTAGAAGCAAAGCAAGCACCTGAAGGTTTTGAACTAGTTTCTAAACCAAAATAATTGCTAATCTCTCTTATTTCATCTTTATAAATCTTGAATCTTATGAGAGGAGATAATACATTAAGTTCTTTCAAGGCATCTAATCCTGGACGATAATCTCCTAGATCATTCATATTAGAACCATCAATTACGATGTCATATCCTTTTTCTTCCTTGATATTATTAAACAAGGTAAAGTTATTCATCTTACATAAATAGCATCTATTTATAGGATTTTTAATGAAATTTTCATCAATTAGAGGATTATTTTCAAGTATCATGTGAGGGATATCGTATTTAGTAGCAAACTCTTTAGCCTCATCAATTTCTTCTTTTGAATAAAGTTGAGATTTTACTGTTAGTAAAAGAGTTTCTTTAGCATATTTTTTTGAAAGAAATGCAAGTAGACTGCTATCAACCCCTCCAGAAAAAGCAACAATCACCTTTTTATTTTTCAAAAAATCAATTAATTTTTCTAATTTTGATTTTGTTTCTTTTTTTAAATCCATTTTAAAATATTCTCTAATTTTATATTTTAATTTATAGAAGTTAAAATGCAAGCTTATTTTTAAAGAAAAATGTATTTTTTTTCATTATTTTAATCAAATTTATGAAAAAGAAAAGAAGATTAATATATTTAATATTTTTCAGACATTAGTTTTTTGTACATTAAAAGTGCTCCTGGAACCATCCAAAATAATATTGAAAATAACATCCACCACTCCATATATTGTTTAGTTAAAGGTGGTTGTGAAAAAATGAATAACAAGGCTGCTGTAAAAGGAGCAATCATCATGTAAATACCCAATATTCTAGGGACAATTGTCTTCTTTAGTAAAATGGCAAAACCAGAAAATAAAGAACCAAAAACGAGCCCTGCAAATACAACAATTGAAAACGTGAAATGAAGATTTAGTTCAGTGGTACGATCTTCACTAAAAAGACCTATACCAAACAATCCAACCGATCCTGCTAGAAGACTTATCAATCCTAAAATGGCGGAGATCCATATTATTGAATAATAGATTTTTTTACCTATAGATGTTTCTTTTGTAAAAATCTTATCCCATGTCCCTATTAATATACTTTTCGTTAGATTAAAAAATATTGGCATTGTAAATGGCGCTGTAACCATTGCTATTATATCTAAGATAAATGGAGCTGGCGTGTATCTAATTGAACCTAAATCACTGATATAATTATTAGTCATTGTATAGCCTTCTGGACCAAAGATCGTAGCAATTATTACACCTATAACCAAACCTAATAAAAATGTATAGATGCTGAAAAGAATTGAAAATCTGACTAATGTTGGATGAGTAATAACTTGAATGAATTTAATGACTTTTGATTTTATACTCATGATCCTAAGATTGAAATTTTTGATTAATTATAATAAAAATTGAAGAATAAAATAAATACTTTCTATTAAATTAAAACCAATTATAAAAGGTTAATCCTTGATTAATAAGATAAATTTATAATGATTTTATTCTTTTTTCAAAAAGTCTTTACCAATAAAAAACTAAATATCTACATTATATGCTAGCAAAAACAAACGCTATTAATCCCAACAAGGCTCCTACCTTCAATAACAAGCTAATTTTTTTAAAATAATTTTTTTCAACGTTAGGAGTTATCATTAAAATTATGGCGATAATTACAATGATTAATCCAAATAACATTGAAACTAGAAATAATATTGGGTTTATGATATTGGTCGTAAGAGGCAAGATGAAAAAAATAACGGATAAAATTGCACTAACTAACGCAAAATATTTAGCTTTTTTTATGCCCAAGGTTATCGCTAATGTTTTAACACCATATTTTTTATCACCCTCTACATCTTCGCAACCTTTAATAATTTCCCTTGAGAGTAATAAGAAAAAAGAAGTGAAAAAGAAGTAATATATATAATTTGGGATATTAGAGTTGTTCAATATGGCTCCATATAACAATCCTATTGAAAATGATACGCTCACGACTAAATTTCCTAAAAATCCACTCTTTTTTCCCCATTTTGCGTAAAACCAGCCAATAAATCCAAAAAAACATACTATAATAATATTTAAAGGCCCTAATATCATCAAAAAACTATGAATAATGGAAATAGAGATTCCGATTATTAATGAACAAATCCAGATAATTATTGCTTGCTTTGTATTGATTCTTCCTGAAGGAATTGGCCTTTCTGGTCTATTTATAACATCAATACCAGATTTGAAATCATAATAATCATTAATTACCATTCCAGAACCCGCAATAAAAAAATAAGTTAGTATCCCAAATAAAACATTTAATATTAAAGCTTGTAAAGGAATTCCTGTTCTTGTGTTAAGAATTCCAATAACTACTGTTAAAGTACCCATTATATCATTAATGGGTCTTAAAATTTCAATAATATCCTTTAATTTCATGGATTACAATCTCATTTTTTTAAATTGGATAAGATTTATTAATTTTTTTACCAGTATTTTTAATTTCATCAATAATTTCTTTTAGAGATGACCCTTTATCTTTTAGGATGTTTTGTTCAATAAATGTACCCATTACAATTACATCTGCTCCAGCTTTTATAAATTCTCTTGCGATCTCCTTGTTGGTGACTCCACCTCCGGCAATTATCGGTATAGAAAGAATCTGTGAACATAGTTTTATAATCTCAACTGGAATTCTCTCACTTCCAGAACCCGCTTCGAGATAAATTAATTTATACCCCAACATCTCAGCTGCTAGAGAATATGCGGCAGTTAATTTTGGTTTCGTTCTAGGTAATAATTTTGCCTTTCCAATCCAACCAGCAGTAGCACCCGGTTCAATAATTAAGTATCCCGTAGAGATAGGCTCCAAATTCGCCATCTTTACTGTATAAGAAGCTAAAGCTTGTTGACCAATTATAAAGTAAGGATCTTCTGAATTTAATAAAGACATGAAAAGTATTGCATCAGCTTCTCGAGAAACATTAGAAATTCCTCCAGGAAAGATAATTATTGGTAATGAAATTGTTTCTTTAATTGCCTTAATTGTATCATCAACAAATCGTTGGTCAAAAACGGTACTTCCACCAATTAAAATTGCATCGGTACCAGCTAATTCTGCATATTTTGCCATTTTGGAAGCTATCTTAGGAGATTGTCTAATAGGATCGGGGTCAATCAAAGAAAAATGTAGAGCACCTTCACGATTGATTTTTTTAATGATATATTCATACGTGCTTTTATATTCAGAAGTTTTTTTTATTACTACATCAACCATGAGTTTCACTTAATCATTATTAATAATTTATTTTCTTTAGTATTTATTAACATTTTCTTTACTTCATTGTATATATCTGTTACTTTTCGTTTCCAATTCTCGAATTGTGAAAGGTTCATGGGAAATTTACGATAAATTTTAGAAATTTCTTTCATTTTAATCCTTAAAAAATTTAAATCTAATAACAAATCAGGACGCGAAATCCCCCTTATTGCTTTTTGTATCATTCCCATTAAAGAGAGATTTAATCCACCGGTAGAGGATATTTCTAATATTTCATTTCCATTTAGTAGATCTTTCTCTAACCCAAAATTAAGGTCATCATTTGTTAAAACTTGTAAAACCATCCTTAGTAAGTCTAAGGCTGCGAATTGTGCGCCAAAAGTAGTCATCACTTTGAAATTATACTCCCAGAGAGTATTAAGAGAAAAGTCACCCTTCTCTAAGGCTTTTGAAGTAATTAAGCTTGCATAATAGCCTGCTCTCATGGAAGGATCTATACCTCCTCCATGTAATGGATTCACTTGACAAGCAGAATCTCCAACATATATTAATCCATTTTCTGCGCAAGACCATAATGGTCTTCTAACAGGTACAATTCCTCCCCCTGAAGATATGATTTTATATTTGTTTGTCTTGATGAATTCATCAAATACATATTTTTTATAAAATTCTTTAACTTTACCTTTATAAAATGGGTACACGCCCACCCCTATATTGACCGCAGATTCATTTTTAGGAAAGTACCAGATATATCCACCAGGAGCTTTTTCTTCGTTTAAATAAATTGAAATGTACTCTGGATCCGGTACTTTTAATTCTGATTGAGAAAAATCAACTATTTCTCTATAGCACAATATAAAATCCTTATCATCAAGTTGTTTTTCTATAAGGCTCGATTTTGATGATTTTTTTAAAGGTGAATGAACTCCTGAAGAATCAATGATAATTTTTGATTTTAAATCTATTTTTTCACCATTATTTAATCTCAATTTAACCCCAATTACTTGATCTTTTTTATATAATAAGTGTAGTGCAATTGTATTGTCAAGAAATTGTGTCACACCAGAATTAAGCGCCTCATTTAATAATCTTTGACCAAATTCTAGCCTGTTGACTATAAATCCAGCTTGAGTAGGATCTATTAGTTCAATACATTTTTTTAAATTTGGAGAGTATAATTTAGCTCCCTTGACATGACAAGAAAGTTCGTTTCCAGTAGGAGGTTTAATCTTTAAAAATTCGAATATTTCAGTGCCTACTGCATCACCACAAATTTTTTGCCCTATTTGCTCTTTAGGCTTCCGATCAACTAGACAAACCTTAAACCCTTGTTTTGAAAGAAATCTAGCGGCAGTTGTACCTCCTGTACCAGCACCTATAATAACTACATCAAATTGATTGCTATTTTTTTCCATTTTTTAATATTTAAGAATTTTTTAATTTCAATATATACTATCACGATTATAAATAAAAATAGGATTTTAATAGAATTAAATTAATGTAATTAAGAATATTACGAGTGTTGTAATGATTGGAACCGTTAAATCATCCCAGGTGCTGGGTGATATAATTTCTACTAAAGTAGCAAAAGCACTAGTTATTAAAGAGTAAAGTAATGCTAATTCTATCGAGATGTGCGCTTGAGTAAGAGGATTTGAAACACCTAAAACTGTGAAAGCAAACAAACATAATAAAAATCCACTAATGAAAAATGCAGCAGAACCCTCTAATGTTCTGATAGAATGAACCCATGGAACTTTAATTTTTATCCTTCCATATTTTTTTCCAATTATTGATGCTAAAGTGTCTGAAATGATCATTAATAATATTCCAGAAATGGGAAAATACATTTGGTCTGGTGCAAAAATAACAAAAAAAGTTATTAATAGCGTGATTGATAAACAATAATGAAAAGGACCTTGTAAATATCCCACTTGTTCTTCCTCCTCTTCGCCAATAGAATAATATAAATCTTTCAATTGTTTAACTTTTGATTTTTTAGAACTTAATAAAGTTAAAATTGTTAGAGAACTGGCAATAAATACTGCCCACCAAGGCCAACTATAGTAAGGCGTAGACAGAACGCTTAGACCGGCGAATAAATGAACTGCTTTTCTTGCTTGAAATTTATTGATTTTTTCTTTTTTTTTTAATTGAACGGGGATTAATATTGTTGCGAAAATATATAAATATGTTAACCCTACAATTATGAGATCTAAAATTAAATCCATTTTTATCATCAAATAATATTATTAATAAAGTTGAAGCTATCGCTATTATTAAAAAATTTCAAATTAAATATATTATTAAAAGTTAGAATTTTAAGCATAATAAAAACCTAACTGAGAATAAATCATGTAAAACCCAGAATCATTATATTTTAAAAATAAAACCAATTTTTTTAATTAAATTATTATTAAATTTAGATATTTTTAAGAAAAATTCTAAGGATGGAAATATTACTATGGAAAAAAGAAATAATAAAAATGTGAAAAATAACATACCTTTTATGAACACTTCTGCTGAAATCGAAAATAAGGTTAATGATTTACTAAAAAAATTAACTCTCGAGGAAAAATTTAAATTATTAGCCGGAAAACAACTATGGTTTACTAAACCCATTAAAAGATTGGGGATTCCATCATTAAAGATGACAGATGGTCCACACGGAATAGCTCCGCATAGTTCAAATAATATGGAATGCACTTATTTTCCTACCGGTATATGTAGAGCTTCTACTTGGAATGTAGATCTTTCAAGAGAATTTGGCGAAGCATTGGGAAGAGAAGTCAGAGATATAGGATCTCATATCTTATTGGGGCCTGCCATTAATATTATAAGAACTCCTCTTTGTGGAAGGAATTTTGAATATCAAACGGAAGATCCATATTTAAATTCTAGATTAGCTGAAGCTGTTGTAAAAGGAATACAAAGTCAACGTGTAGCTGCTTGTGTTAAACATTATGTCTGCAATAATCAAGAAACAAATAGATTCAAGGTAAATGCCATCGTAAGTGAAAGAGCACTAGAAGAAATTTATTTTCCAGCTTTCAAGGCTGCAGTAGTGAATTCTGATGCCTGGTCATTCATGAGTTGTTATAATAAAGTAAATGGAAAATACGGCTCAGAAAATGAATATTTAATATATAAAAAGCTAATTAATGAATGGCACTTTCGTGGATTTGTTGTATCAGATTGGGGCGCAACTCAATTTATATCGAAACCAGAAAATTGCATAAATGCTAGATTGAGTTTAGAAATGCCTAGAGCAAAAGTATATAAAAAAAATTTGCTACTGGAGGCTTATGAAGAAGGAAGATTTACAGATGAAGCTTTAAATGATAACGTTAAAAGATTACTGAGAGTAATGTTTTTAGTTGGGTTATTCGAGAATGAATCTTCATTACCTAAAGGAGAAAGAAATACTAAGCGAAATCAGGGAATAGCTCGAAGAATCGCCGAAGAAGGAATGGTTCTCCTAAAAAATGAAAGTAATTTATTACCTTTAAACTCTGATAAAATAAAGAAGATAGCTATAATGGGGCCAAATATGGACAAAAAATTTGGTGAAGGAGGGGGTAGTTCTCAAGTAAAACCGCCTTATGAGATAACTCCTTATTTGGGAATAAAGCAATTTTGTGCTAACAAAATAGAGATCATCAATAATCCAGAAGATGCAGATGTAGTCATTGCTGTAATGGGTTATGATCATGAGTTAGGAAACGATGCTGAGAGCGTCGATCGTAAAAGATATGAATTACCAAATGAACAAGTAGATTTAATATTAGAAATATCAGAAAAGAATTCTAATGTAATTATTGTATTAATTGGCGGACTCATTGGAATGAGTGATTGGGTTGATAAAGTGCCTGCAATTATAATGGCTTGGTATCCGGGAATGGAGGGTGGAACCGCGTTAGCCAACATCATATTTGGTAAAATAAATCCTTCTGGAAAATTACCAGTAACGCTTCCTAAAACATTATCAGATTACAAGGTACATGAATCAAATCGAACTTACCCTGGTAATGATGATGTTTACTATGAAGAGGGAATTTTTATTGGTTATCGATATTTCGATAAGTATGATATTAATCCATTATTTCCATTTGGATATGGTTTATCATATACAAATTTTAACTATTATAATTTAGAAATAGATAAACAAAAGATAACAAAGAAAGACTCTTTATTAGTGTCTCTCAATATCAAAAATGAAGGAAATTATTATGGCGGCGAGATTGTCCAATTATATATTCAAGATAAAGAAGCGAGTGTAGAAAGACCAATAAAAGAACTCAAAGGTTTTAAGAAAATTTTCTTACAACCTAAAGAGGAAAAAATTGTAAATTTTAGAATTAATTGGAAAGATTTAACTTTTTTTGATGATAATCTTAAAAAATGGATTGTTGAAGATGGAGAATTCATAATCTTAATTGGTACATCCTCAAGAGATATAAAACTTAGAAGTAAATTTGAATTTAAAGAAAAATAGATAATGAATTATATGATTAAAAAAAAAATATTTATTGAAAGATTTAAATTTTTATTTAAAGAAGTTATACTATTTTTTTTTTTCATCTTTGGCTTTACAACATTAATTTGGATCATAACTTCTCTTTTATTTGAGAAAAATTCTATTTTTTTTAGTATATTATTTTATGGATTAAGGATTCTCGCTGTATTTTTTTCAATTCTCTTAGTGTTAATAATCTCAAATAAGTTATATAAAAATGAAGG
>Ga0190334_1000568_pt1 | contig 17859 bp, 9 predicted proteins | sample 48720478_MG_FD_161270 | JGI IMG/M metagenome (GOLD analysis project Ga0190334, IMG submission 161270) | Hydrothermal vent sediment bacterial communities from Southern Trench, Guaymas Basin, Mexico - 4872-04-7-8_MG | ecosystem: Environmental > Aquatic > Marine > Hydrothermal vents > Sediment ...
CTCTCCGATACAACTGCGGAAATAGCCAATCGAAGACAGAGATTCGCAAGGTCCTCCTCACCGCCTGAGAACCTGTTCAGCTCATACGCAGTACCATCCTCGCAGATGAAGACTTCATAATTCTCACCCAGCTCGAGCCTGCTGTACTTGCCATCCGTCAGCCGCCTCAGCATATCTGATGCATAATCTGCGAGCAATGGACGGATCATACCCACCATATACACCTTGAAATCGTTCATTATCTTCTCAAGCAGATTTAAATACATTATATCCTCCTCTTCCCGCTTCTTTTCTTTTATTAGCCGTTCCTGCTCCTCTATATCCGCCTGCACACGCTCTCTCTCACTGCACAGGTTCTCAAATTCATGCTTCTTGCCCATGAGCTTTAACTTCACCTCGCTCAGACCCTCACTCTCGCGTTCATACCTCGATTTCAACTCTACATACGCCATTTTATCAAATGCCAGCCCCTCTACCTGCTTCTGTAATGCCGTTATCTCATCCACAATCCCGCGTTCCTCATCACGCAACTCCTGAATGCTGGACTTCACCGCGTCTATCCTCTTTATCTCGGCTTTTAGCCCGATTATCTCGTGATATACCTGCTCAAGTTCTTTTAATTCCGATATAACAGTATTATATTCATTCTCATTGAACTCAACATCAGCAACAGACTTCAAATCGCTCTTTATCTGCTCCAATTCCTTATGCCAGCGTTGCAGCTCACGTTCTTCATGTGCCATCCTCACCTCTAACTCCCTCTTGGCTCTCACACGCTTCTCAAGTTCGTTTATTTTCGCTATTACACCTTTATAACGATTATTATCGAATTCAACCCCTTCCAATGGCTTCAAAGTGGCTAAAAGCCCCTTCAATTCATCATGCCAGCTATCCAATTCCCGATTCTCCTGCTCTATCTTTGTATCCAGCTCTCTTCGCATGTTCACACGCTTCTCAAGTTCATGCAATTGCTTTGTGAGCGACTCTTCAAGCTTACCCCTTGAAATAAGTTCCTGTTTCTTGCTCTTGTACTCATTGAATACCATAGAGAGGTTTTCCTTACTGCTTCTCAGCTCTTCATTCAGTTTCTTTATCAAGAACTCATAATGGGTTCCTAATTGCCGCTCGCATAGCGGGCACTCGCCTCCAGGACCCAGGCTTTCTATCTGTTCTATCTTCTCCCTGTTCGCCTCTATATCGCGCTTAATCTGTATTACTCTCGTTTTATAACCGCCAATTGCGGAATGCAACCGCTCTTTATCGCGCCTCAGCTCTTCTATCTTACCCTTCACCGCCTCCAGTTGCGCATCAGCATCCTCAAACATGCGCCTATCTGCCTTTAAACGCTCGATCTTAGCTTCTCTGCTCTTTATCTCCCGCATTGCCCGCTCTTTTCGCCTCATCAGCTCTTCTTTCTGGTGATACCGGTCACGTAGCTGCTCCAGCTCGTCCTTGAGACGCATCTGTGCATCGAATAAATCCTCTACACCCCTGAACTCCGCTATTTTAGCTTCCAGTTCCTTTATTAGAGCTTTTCGCTGTTTTATCTCTTCCACAGTCTTCTCTTGCCGCCCTGTCAGCTCTATCTTATGCTGATAGCGATTCCGTAGCTGTTCCAGCTCGGTTTTGCGCGTTTTATACTCGAAATACCGCTTTTCCTCTGCCTGTATAGCCTGAAGCCGCTTTTGTTTCTCAATCAATACAGCAAGCTCCTTCTCCTTCTCTTCCCGGCTCTTCCGGGTGTTCTCCAGGTAGCTCCTTCGCTCTCCCAGCATATTGGTCAACTCCACGTATCTCTCATATTTCTCAGTTGCGAGTTCCAGCTCATGCTTCGTTGCCAGAACTATACGCTCTTTCTCCTCTTTTTCTGATTCTATCTCCTTTATAAGCGGTATAATAGACTCTTTATCCTTATCCAGCTCCGCCCTCTTTGTCTGAAGTAATTCTATCTTCTTCCTGCCTTCTTTATCCACAATTGCTGCTTTTATACCCTCTATCTTCTTCTCCTTGCCTCTTCTATCCTCCCTTAGCGCCTGTATGCTATTCTCTATCCGTTCAATGCCAAGCATACGCAACATGAGCTTCTTTCGTTCCGCAGCCTTCATTGTTGATAGCGCATTCAACTCCTTCTGTCGCGCGAAGACGGAAGTGAAGAATGACTGGTAATCCATGCCTATTTTATGCTCCAGCACTTCCGTCACCTCCTCCGCATTGCTGGTGATGAGTTTTCCATTGATAACAAGCCTCGCCTTGGGCATCAAATTCTTACCCGCCATCTCTCTTACCACTTTATAGTAGTCGCCACCCAGCTCGAACTCCAGCTCTACCTGGCATGGCTCATGTGGTGATGCACCTCTGCGTTTTATAAGCTCCTTAGTTGTTCGTGCAGCATAATGCCCGAATATAGCCCAACCTATCGCCTCTACCAGTGTCGTCTTCCCCACTCCATTCAGTCCAATGATCCCAATCACGCCGTCAGGGAACTCTATACATGCGTTCTTATATTTGCGATAATTCCGCAGTGTAAGCGTCTTCAGCAGCATCTATCAAATTTTTCAAGTTTTTATAATATGAAGTTAATTTAGATTTGGATTATGGTTGAGTCGAGAACAGTGAAGATACTGGATACCACGCTGCGTGATGGAGAACAGACTCCGGGTGTATCCTTGACTCCAGAGCAGAAACTGCAAATTGCACGGCAGCTTGACATTCTTGGAGTTGATATCATCGAGGCGGGTACAGCAATCATCTCCGAAGGTGAGCAAAGGGCAATCAAATCGATAGTAAAAGCGGGTTTAAGAGCAGAAATAAGCTCTTTCGCTCGTCTATTACGCGGTGACATTGATGCTGCAATTGATTGTGATGTTGACACCGTGAATTTAGTCGCACCGGTCTCTGATGACCACATAAAGAAGAAATTGAAGATAGACCGGGAAACGCTGCGAAGGATGACGATGGAGGCAGCGGAATATGTGAAAGGGCATGGCTTGAAAGTGGAAATAAGTGCTGAGGATGCTTCAAGAGCCGATATGGCGTTTTTAAAATCCCTATTTACCGAACTCTCAGATGCGGGTGTGGTTGACCGCCTGTGTTTCTGTGATACTGTGGGTGTGCTGTATCCAGAGCGAACGAAGGAGATATTCAGTGCTCTCAGCGATTTAAATACGCCCATCTCGGCTCACTGTCATAATGACTTCGGACTGGCGACTGCTAACTCGATTGCTGCTGTGCTGGCAGGTGCTCAGGTCGTACACGTAACAGTAAATGGCATGGGAGAGCGAGCGGGTAATGCATCGCTGGAAGAGGTGGTTACTGCACTTGACCTACTTTATGGTGTAAAGAGCGGGATAGTGAAGGAGAAGTTGTATGAGACTTCTCGATTGGTACGGAACGTGACAAAGATGCCGGTTGCACCAAACAAGCCGCTGATGGGTGATAATGCATTCACACATGAATCGGGAATGCATGTGCACGGAACGCTGGCAGATACGAGTTTATATGAGCCTATGGATCCGGAGTTAATAGGCAGGAAGAGGCGATTTGCGTTCGGAAAGCATACAGGTAGGGCATCAGTGAAAATGGCACTGGAAGAGATGGGTATCACTGCTGATGACTCAGGGATGGAGAAGATACTATCAAAGGTGAAAGAACTCGGCGATAAAGGTAAATTGGTCACTGATTCGGATTTCCAGGCAATTGTGGACGACATACTGCATATAGAGCGAAAGGAGAGGATAAAACTACTTGACCTATCTGTTGTCTCTGGCAAGAACGTATATCCAACAGCGTCTATAAGATTGGAGATAGACGGCGAGGATAAAGTGGAGGCGGGCGTTGGCGTGGGTCCGGTAGATGCAGCGCTAAATGCACTGCGGAAGGCGATGTCTGGCTCGGAGATGAATGATCTGCGACTCGAGGAGTACCATGTGGATGCTATCACCGGTGGCACTGATGCACTGGTGAATGTCGTGGTGAAGATGAGCAGGGGTGACAGGGCTATAACAGCGAGTGGTATAAGCGAAGATATAGTCCTCGCATCAATGCATGCCATGATTAAAGGTATCAACCGATTATACAGTTGATTTCTCTTAATATGCCGGATACAACAGGATGTGGTGTGACTAAAGATGTTTGATTATATTGTGGTAGTAGTCGGAGAAGAGCGTGAGGTAAAGCGATTGGAGCATTTCCCGTGGCATGAAGGTGTACTCCAGACCTCTATTCTCATACCCGTCTCGGAGGGTAGCTGGAACGGTCCAGCGGGCAATGGGCTTGGTACTTTATTCGCGATAAAAAACGCATCTAATGCAGCGGGAAAAGAACTTGTTGAGGAAGTGAAACAGGGTAAGAGTGTCCTTATCGTGCATACAGCGGGTAAAGGCACAAGGAACATACTGACGAGAACCTGTAAGGAGAAAGCATTCATAGATGTTCCTGGTTTGACCATACTTGAGGGTGTGATAAAGCAATTTCAGCGGTTCTCTATCCCACACAGGATAATGGTTACATGGGGTGACCAGTTCCTCTTCATCGCTGATACTCCTGAATCCTTAATTGAATGCGCACATTCTACGCATGTCATGCTCTTTGGCTTGAAATCTGAGTTTACAGAGGAGATTGTCTCCAAATATGGTATTCAGATAGTTAGATGTGGAGATAAAGGTAAAGGTAAAGATAAAGGCTGTGAACTGCTTGATTTTGATGATACACGGAACTATGAAGTGGTGAAGAGTAAGATGGAGAGGTACAGAGGCAGTGAGGTGCTGTTGAATCTGGGGTTATTCACGCTGAGCGGAGTTTTGACCGAACGGCTGCTGGATGCTTTCAGTGATAGGCTTGAAGAGAAGGTCGGGGAGTTCAATTCTGATGAGTTATGGCAGTTATGGTGCTCTCCAGACTCTGTTACTACTAACAAATGGCTACGGGAGCGTGCAGAACGGTTAAAGCGGGAGATGACGATGACATCCGACCTGAACTTGATAAAGAGCTTTGCAATAAGTGATCAAAGCATCTGGCTCGATTTCGGAACGAATAAAAGCTATTACAGGAATATGATGCGACTTTTGTCAGAAGGGGCTGAGGCTGCGCAATTGAGGAGATTCCTGAATGTCGAGCTCCTCTCCGCCACTGACGGCTGCGAGATTCTGGATTCAATCTATGTGAATTCCGGAATAGAGAGAGGTCGGATAAAGAGGAGTGTGGTATCGAATACAACTGCGAAAGCCGCATTACTCGAAGATGCTTGTGTCTTCAATTCCCGATTGAACAGAATAAACGGTAAAAACTGTGTTGTTTATAACCTCGTTGACTGCGATTCTGTGGAGCTTAATGACTGTGTGCTGGTGGATGTCTTTCATCCAGCCAGGGGTAGGATAAGACTCAGGTTCCCAATAGGTAAGGAGAGCAGACCTAAGGAGGAGTGGTGGTCCTCACGCCTGCCCGGGAATGAATATACATTGAGCGAAGTTGCAGCTATGACCAGGGGTATTACTGATGAAGAGATGCAGTCCACCAGGCTAAGACATGCACGGCTGGCAGATGCAATCATGTCTATGTCTGATACAGATACAGATACTCATACAGAAGCAGTGAGGGTGAGGGTGAAAGTGAGAGATATGATTGAGCACCCGATGAAGCTCAAGCCCCTCATCGTAAACAAGCCCTGGGGCTATGAGTTATGGTGTGCCTCACCACGGAACTATATCGAAGGTGAGGAATTTACACTCTGTGAGCTCAATACTTTCTTCTCAGAAGCGATATTCGGCATGAGAATGGAGGAATTCCCACTAATAGTGAAGATAATAAAGGCAGATGAAAACCTTTCGGTACAGGTACATCCTGATGACAGGTATGCACGCAAGATGGGTGATGTAATGGGCAAGGAGGAGGCATGGTATGTTCTCGAAGCGAAAGAGGATGCGAGGATTTATTTAGGATTCCGGGATTCTCTACGCAGTGGTGAATTCCTGGAACTGGTAAAAAGAGGCAAGATATTGAACTACATGAATTCGTTTTATGCTCAACCCGGCGATATCTACCACATCCCTGCCGGTGTCATACATGCCCTGGGCGCGGGTACAAAAGTATATGAAGTGAGTACCGCGTCAGAAAGGACATTCAGAGTCTATGATTATGGCAGGGGCAGGGAGTTACATCTAAATGATGCTATGAATGTACTTAGATTTGAAGTGCCACGGGGATTGAAGCACGGAGGAGGACATCTGCGGGGTAAACATCTGGATTTGAGGCTTATCTCTGTTCATAATAGTAATGATAATGGTATGAATCCGGGCATAAATATGGGTATGGACATAAAGAATGCAGGTGTCCTCACCTGTGTAAGGGGGCAGGTAACTCTGGTCGGTGATGCAAAGGTAAAACTGCCATTAAAGACCTTCGAGACCGCACTCGTGCCTGTACCTGCAACTGTGAGCAGTGGTAGTGCCAGTGGCAGTGGCATCAGACTGGAAGGTGAAGGTGACCTTATATACGCCAGTTTTATTAGCTCTTAGGATTTTATATGTAATGTTTGTTGGCGTTGGCATTGCTGTTGCTGTGGTGTAGTGCAGTGGAGTGTGAATGTAAAGTTGAATGAAGTGGCTGAATAGAATCACAGGCAGAGCTGTAGCTGAAATACCCTCTATTGTAGCGTTCCATGAGATGGATACATGGCTGGAGAAGGTTTCTGAGTTGTTATTCCGTGGTCTGGGCACGAATACGATGGCACTGTATGAAGAGATAGCGGATAAACGTGAGGAACTCAAGCAATACATCTCTGAATTGCGTAATGCTGAGCCGAAGGCGGATATGCCAGCACAGATTACAAAAATAGGACTTCTGAGCCGTGATAAAATGGTAAAGCTCCTTTACTCTCTCTGTGACAAGATAGTCATACCATCTCAAACTGACTATAAGACTGTTCTGGATTTCCATAATATGGCTTACCACAGTATAGAGTCGGTACTGGCGAAGATATTTAAGAATATCTATTATGTTCGCTCGCTGTTTCCTGATGAGGTCAGGGAAGTTGAAACTAATCTTAATCAGCTAAGGGATATTCTTGACCGACTGATAGCGCCAATGAAGGGTAAGGAGACTAAGGTTATAGATTTGAGTCGTGTACATGCATTGATACAGAGAATAAGAGAACAGATGGCGGAGATAGAGTCAGAAAAAGAGAAGATTCGGGCAGAAGAGGAAGAGAGGGCAGCCATCAAGCACGAGATAGAGCTATCAGAGAGGAAATTACAGGTGATCGAGGAAGAAGCGGAATGGAAGCGGCTAAAGGAGTATGAGGCGGAATTAACAGCCATAGGGGAAGAACTGAACACACTAAGACAGGATATAAATAATCTGTTCACTCCTTTACAGAAGCCACTCAGCCTGCTGAAGAAGCAGGACAGGACCGGACGGATTAATCTCTCACCTACTGTACGAACGGTGATAACATCCATTCTGTCATCTCCGGTTCAAGCGTTGAATGAGGATATAGAAGATTATCTCCGGTCTATAAGGGCAGTAATCCTTGAGATGGACGCTCTGAAGGAACGTACGCGGGATAGAGCACTGAAATGGATAGACCATCTCTTGAATACCGACACTGACCTATCGGGTATCAGGGCGAGGTATGAGCTTTTATCATCAAGGGCAGAGGAGGTCAGGAGTAAACTATCAGCGTTGGAGATAACAAAGGAGAAGGAAGGGCTCGAGCATGCAATCACAGCAGCCAGAGGGCAACTCACTCGCCTGGATGATTTAATAGCTAAGAGAAGACGGGGTATAGAATCGCAGGAGAAGGAACTGGTAGCGAATGAGATATTACTCCAGAAGGAACTGGAAGAGATTACAGGTAAGAGGATAGAAGTCAAGTTTGAATGAAGATGAATGATTTTTATTTTTCTGATACATAGGTTTAGGTGGACAATCCACTTATTTGCGAACTCCATATAAGGAGTACCGCGGTTCTCGCAATCTCATTTGAGGCGCCTATCACATCACCGCTCACCGTACCGAATTTCGTACCACCGATATATGATATGATAATGGCAACAGAAACACCGATGAAGAGACTGAAGAGACTGAAGACCCTGAGTGGATAAGTGCGTGAGATAAGAGGTATAGAAGCTAAGAGTAAAGAGCAAGTGAGAGCGATAAGATAGCCTCGCAAAGTGCATGACTTTATAAACAGCGCACCTATCCCCCAGCCTGTATCAGATTCAGATTGAAATCGCTTACCCACCAGCATACAGGTATTCATGCTCAGCTTCGCTGCGAGCTCTGCAATTATAAATACGGGATAGCAAAAATCATGCGCCACTATCTCTTTTATCGCTATGAAGTTCAACATCAGAATAACGAAAGTGGCAAATAGTCCTGCTATACCTATCTTCTCGTCCTTCATCGCCTTTATCCTCTGCTCCCTGTTACCGCCTGCCATCAACCCATCAAAGAAATCAGCAAGACCATCCAGATGCATCAGACCCGTAATAAAATAAAGACAGAGGAGAGTTAACAAAGCAGCTATACCCGGGCTTATATTCACTCTGAATAATAAAACAGCGATGATAGTCAGAGGCAGAGCGATGACAAGAGCAGCGAACGGGAACAGATAACTCAAGGCTGCCACTTCCTCTATCCTTGGCTCTTTACCCGCTGGTACCGGTATCGGTATCCGGGTCAGGAAACTGATTATAGCCCGCATGGAGATGTATCTAAAAATGAGACAATTTCAACTGTCTCGCTACACAGACCTCTCCTGGTATCTCAACCGGATATCTCTCATTCAGACAGCCCAGGCAGAGATTATTCTTACTTATCCCTATGGAGTCTATCAGACCCTGTAGGCTGAGATAGCCGATGGAATCGGCATTCAAAAATTTACGGATCGCTTCCATACTCCTATTCGATGCCAGAAGCTCATCTCGCGTTGGCGTGTTGATACCGAGATAACAGGGTGCTATTATCGGCGGACTGCCGATCCGTAAATGCACCTTTTTTGCTCCTTTTTTCTTCAGAAAAGTCACTATTTGCCTGGATGTGGTACCCCTCACGATGCTGTCATCCACCAGCACGACCTGCTTACCCTCTACATTCCGCTTCACCACATTCAACTTCAACCTCACTGCGATATCCCGGTAGCTCTCATCGGGCATGATAAATGTACGACCAACATACCTGTTCTTTATAAAGCCCTCCATATAATCCAGTCCAGAACGCTTTGCATAGCCAATGGCGAACGTAATGCCCGAATCAGGCACAGGAGAAACGATATCTGCCTCTATTCCGTGTTCCTCTGCCAGCCTCTCTCCTATCTTCAGCCTCACATCGTAAACCAGTCTCCCATCCAATACTGAATCGGGTCTCGCGAAATAGATATACTCAAATACGCAATGGGCAGTGTTTATCCCGCGATACAATTGATAACTCTCCAATCTCCTGTTCTTATTTGTGTTGTGGATTATCAATACCTCGCCGGGTCTTACATCCCTTATCAAATCACCACCTGTGGTATCTATCGCACTGCTCTCTGATGCCACTATATAGCCCTTATCATCGCTTAGCGTGCCGAAGCACAGGGGTTTTATGCCCAGCGGATCTCTAATTGCAATCAATGAATTATCCATCAGGATAACCAGAGAATAAGAACCCACCACCCGCCTCATTAATATCTTTACTGCTTCTATCGGGTCGTGACGCACAAGTTCCTTCGCCAATAAATGCGCTATCACCTCTGTATCTGTGTCTGAATGAAAGATTCTCCCCTCACGCTGCAATTCGCTCTTCAATTCCGCAGCATTGACCAGGTTACCATTATGAGCAATAGCGATTTGCCCCCTATGATAATTCACAACCAGGGGTTCGGCATTTTCTGCCCTTGATGCACCCGTAGTTGAATATCTCACATGACCAATGCCAATGTTACCCTTACCCTCTAGCGATTCCAACCGACGAGGGGAGAAGACCTCATAAACGAAGCCCATACCTTTTATCAACGGTATATTCACACCTGATTCTTCTTCTTTACTTTTACTTTTACTCACTGCTATACCCGCCGATTCCTGACCGCGATGCTGAAGGGCATAAAGAGCGTAAAATATCGGTAGTACTGCGTCTCCCTCATCCAGAGCTATGCCAACTATACCACATCCTTCGCTCATAATTAATCGTTAATTAATCACCCAGCTTAAAATATGAACAAAGCGATTTCCGACATTCAAAAACCTCACCGGTTGTTGATGCTCTACAGGCCCAATCCCGGTAAACGCGGGTATCAACCTCACCCCGGGCATAAGCCTCATGCCATCCTTCTGGCACGGGCATCTCCGCGTACAATCGCTGCCGCCACGCTTCGAGCAGCATTCGGCTCCTGTTCATGAAATCTGCGGCACAAATGACTCTGTGGTTATGGTGCCCCTGCTCATGCCCCGCAATCGAAGCTAAACTATCCAGCCAGCGCCGACCATATTCCGACCTGAGCAGATGATGGTCAAGAATCAGGGTATCCACACCCCTGGCGAGTCTAATTGCATTATGCCATGCGGCATTACGTTGTTTCTGTGTGAGATGTGGCAGATACAAAGGAGGACCAGAAGCGAGTACGATGGTTGGATGCCAGGCAAGAATAGTGGTTATAGCATCGAAATCGAGCAACTGGATGTCCGATGCATGTACAAATACCGACCTCTCATCTTCTATCCTCGTCATCATTACCATTCCTCCATGTTCGCTCCTCAGTCCATGAGGAACAGGGTGAGAGAAACTCAGAATACCATCATTATGCCCTTCTGCACTCCTTAACTCATCATGCAGTGCAATGCGTAGTGACTGTGCTCGATGTAACATGTGCTGCGAGAGCCCCCGGGGTCCTTTAGCCCAGAATCGAAGATTATGCCCCTGGCACAAATCGGCAACTATGGCAGCTTGAAGCTGAAACGGGTTCGCATCTACCAATGGCACATGGTCACCATGGAAATGACTGAATACAATATCTGTGGCATCTGCCATTGCCCTTGTTATCTTCTGTCGCACTACCTCGCCAACCGCGACCTGCAAGGGATGAGGTAGCAATCCATGACGATTGTAGCCGAGTGCCACACCGGGATCAATCACTATCTTCCGTTCGCCTACTTCCACCACGCAGCTCAGACCACGCACACCTAATGACTCTGTACCCAATATCTCAATTCGCATCCTTTCTATTTACTATTTGTATATTATATACTACTATCAGTTATAAGATAGAAATAAGGCAGAAAGCATAAAAACAAACGAGAAAAAATAAAAAAATAAAGGAATGAATGAGATTTTTTGTTTTTCAATTCACACAATTATCTTCTATATTCTATCTTCTCCGCAGATAAGCGATTACGAATACTGCTAACAGACACACGATAGTGAGCGCAACCCCGAATCCTGGTATTGCAGGTGTTGTAACAGGGGATGTAGGAGCAGTAGTCTCTGATGGTGATACTACCGGCGTAGTTGTTGGTATTGGCGTTGCTGTTTGAGCCGGTGTTGCTTCTGGGGATACGTTCGTTGCATTTGTTTCATTTGTTGCATTTGTTGCATTTGTTGCATTCGATGGCGTTGGCGTTTGGGTGGTGGTGCCACCTCCGCCTCCACTTTCGTTGACAGCTCCGCTCTCTCCTGGTGAAGGACTTGGTTCCGGTGCTACGAAGCTAACCTGTGTAAAATTCCAACCTCCGCTCAGGCACCTCACGGTAACTGTGGCATTACATGTTTCATTCCCTGATAGCAGGGCGGTTGCCGTGCCATTGTCATCAGTGGTAACATTAATTGACTTGCCGGTGTTACTCTCGTTTGTTGCGTCAAAAAGCAGCCCGCAATTCGTCCATATTGTCAACGTCTGATTGGCTGCAGGCTCACCGCTCAGCTCGGTCTCGTTCGGCCATGTGACTATCACCCGAATTGTAGAAGTAGAAACACCATCTGCCTGTATCGTCTCCGGTTTTGCACTTATCTTCACCCAGTCGCTTGGCTTTGGCACTTCCTGTGCCCACGTGAATGCTGTAAGAACTGTCAAAATCACTGCAATGAAAATAATCGCCCAAGTCTTATCTGACATCTTTTTTTATACCTCCTATTTACTTCATTTGTTTTACAATATAAAAGATAAAATAAAACATAAAAAGATAACCCAAAACAAAATAAAGATGGATGGAGGAATAAGGTTTTTACCTCATTCCCATCCCTTTCTTCCTTTTTAAAAAAAATTATGCAATCTTGTATATCCAGTATGCCTGCCCTGGCTGAAGTTGCACCCTGATATTTGGTGGCATCGGCCAGAAATCACCGTAGGGGTATCCATTCATGTACCGCCAGATCTGTACGTTATCCAACCACGATACTGAAATACTCTCGTTACCTACGCCTATCAGATTCCAGCCTGGCTGCAACGTTGGTTTTATATCACTCCACTCCAGCCGTACACCCTCTCCGTATATAGTGATCGTCTTCGGTGCCCACGGGTTATATACATAGTAACCCTTTCCAGCCTCGAGTTCACTTGGTCGACTCCAGCCACTGGTCGCATTGTAGCTCCAGACTTCCACGTCTCTGCCGAAGATCGCTTCTGGGTCTCTATTCTCGGGCAGTACAGGTAGCGATAGATAGTTCTGGAGTGCCTTGAGCTGGATGGTGAATCTATCAGCACCTGGTGGTGGCGGAAGCAGCGGATTCTCATTCACGTAAATACCCGTGCTATCTGCGGGGTTGAATGAGAATGCGAATCTGTTTGGTACACTATATGACTGTTCCAGGTTCAGGTCGCCCTTTGCATTTGGTGCAATGAACGAAGTAGTAATCAGGTAGCTGCCGGGGTATTTTCTTGTATCTGGCTGGTAGACCTGATATTCACCACCAATGTACACATTTGGATTCACAGATGGTGTCTCAGGCAGTTTGAATGTAGTGTACTCGTCAGGCAATGTCTGGATGTCATACTTCGTCCAGCTCTCGTATGCTTCGCTATCCGCAAACAGAGTCTCATTCAAGATCTCCAGCAGATTCGTTGAATACCTTGGCTCTGCCTCCTCTTCCTTCCACTCGAAGTCTAACGGTGCCACGTTGCTTACTATTCGCTCGTCAACATCGTTCGCAATCCAGTGTTCGCTGTCGAAGATAGTGAATTTTGTTGGCAGCGGCATTGGTATCCCGCATTCGCAGCACTGCCAGCCATCCGGTACTGCATTTGTTACATCTCCCGGATAGAATGGACCACCATAGTCCTCCCAGAGCTGCCAGTCAGATGGTATCTCTGTTTCCATATCTCCATCGGTGTCTATAGGCACCGCACGGAAGTACTTCAGCCATGCGTATGGCGGATACTGCATCGTCAGATACCGGTCTGCACACGGGAAGTACTCGATACCTGGAATACCATTTGGATCACCGTATGGCCATTTATCAAGCAGCTTCAATGGCTGCCATAGCGCCACATCTGTATCGTCCACAATCTTGTGCACCATGTTCATCGGCGGGAGTACTGGTATTGGTGTACTGTGAGCAATTCTCTGTATGTACTGTGAGTCAGCACATGATCTCCACTGTTGCAATAACTCTCCTTCGCCCTTCGGGAACGGAGTTCTGATTGTGATGTACTTGAACTTCTCACAGCCGTTTGCCAGGTTTCCATCTTCATCAAAGACTTCTATCGCCGCGATTTCATAACGCACACCATCCACGTAGAATATATCGCCCCGCTGAAGTTCTTTACCCACTGTTATCATCGCTTTGCCACCCTTTAGTTGCCCATCAAAGCGGGCATACCATGTCCTGTCCGGGTGCTCTGGCGTATCATAGGCATTGTTGTGCCTATCGTAGAATCGGGTCGTGCTCGATATCCCATACCTTGGACTTGGATCCATGATCTCATCTTTATTGCCGCAATACTTTATCTCCACGCTCGGTTCACCGGTAACCTCATCAAAGCCCTCAAACTTCAGTGTATGATCCATGAACTCCACTTTTTGATTCGCACTCATGATGTACGTCTTCTCCAGCCTTATTGTTCCATTGGTTGTCTTGTGCAGAGTATTTAGCAGATCCGCTGGCGAGCAATTCACGTATGAGAGCATTACGAGGTTATCCATTGTGGACTCGACCCCTTCATTCTCAAATGACTGTAATCCCTTTGCCTTACCATCTGATAGGTCTGCTACGATTGGGAACGGGAACCAACTCCGGTTTGCATCTGCATGCCATGGCTTCTTGTCCTGTGAATCAATGAGCATGTATGTCGTCTCAGTCACAATCGCATGTTCTCGATGCACAGGCTCATGGTTACCATAGAACTCGTACTCTGGTACATACCATACCCGCAGGTATTCTTTCAGGTCACAGTCTTCTCCCTGGGCATGCATCGGATACTCCGTGCTGTAAGGCAGTATAGCAGCATTAAAGGTAATAGAATCCTTTCTTATTGATGTTGGATTGAAAGGCTCTTCCCAATTTGTATACTGCTCTATATTGCACTCATTCCGAATACCGATCGTGCTTGCATTGCCATGCCCGTACACCCGGATAGTGCCACTTTTGATTTCATCCTTGTAGTTCACATAGATGTCATCGTCAATGCCACCATGTTCGGGGTCAGGATCGTATGAGAACGCCACCCTTTTGTGCGGCAAATCTCCCTCTGCCTGTGGCGCGATCAGTGAGGTTGTAATCAGGTAATCTCCGTATAAGTCTCTATCTTCCGCTGCTTTTATGTCTGGCAGCTCAGGTAGTACGAATTCGGTGTACAGGTCGGGAAGAGACTGGATATCGAGTTTAGTCCATGATTCCACGAGCCGGCCTTCTACTTCTACCCTTATCTTCTCCCTGATCTTATCCATGAAATCATGGTAATCTTCGGCATGCACATAGAACCCTGGAGATTCCTGCCATGGCTGCGGATACGCCAGCTCTTTCAGGAAGTCCTGGTCTATATCCATTCCAACACCGAGTGTATTCACCACATCGAAACCCTCACTTAGCGCATCATCTCTTGCATTCAGTACCTTCTCTTCTGAATCCCCACCCGTCGGGTAGCCATCGGTTGAGAGATCAATCACCTGTATTCCGGAGCTATCACTGGGTAAGTTCTCAATCGCTACTCTAAATGCCCCACTCATGTTTGTATTACCCTTCATCTGGGTAATGTTCATGATGTCATCTGCTACCAAACTCGCGTTATCCGGATCAATTATGGTGAGTGGAACCTCCATACTGGCATTGCTGGAGAACTGAATCACACAGACACGTACTGTACCATCCTGGGGAACCACATTCGGATCTTTCACAGCCTCAGCCAGTCCCTGCTTCTGCAATTCGAAATCTTGCTGAGTGATACTCTGGGAACCATCAATCAGGAAGAACAGGTCCACTCTTTCTGTGCTGGTAACAGCACCAGACCACTTCTCCTGCAGCTTCTCGAGCAGATTCGTAGAGTACCGCCGCTCAAAGTCCTCTGCAATGTATGTGATGTTTAAAGGCCCAACATCGGGTATTATTCGCTCATCAACATCGTATGCTATCCACTCGCCATCATTGTCTGTATCAAGTTTTGTACCTGCATAGTCCTGTTTCGTCCAGTTTCTCTCCTCCGATACTCTTGTCCACAGTGGTATGTCAATATCGTCAACCATGTAATGCTTCTCGTTGAACGGTGGTAGAACAGGTATAATCTCAGAGGGCTCTATACATTCGATGGACTGAGAGGATACAACGCTCTCCTCTGGAATAGCTTCAATACACTTTGGTAACTTTGTCCTCAGAGTTATGTACTTCAGGGCATCTGCGTTAGAATCGCCTGTGGTGTCAAGAACCTCAATCGCTGTCACATCGTATCTCACACCATTGACGTAGAAGACATCACATGGTTGGAGTTCCTTACCAAGATATATAATATTACTGTTCTCACTGTCCCGTCTCACATACCATGTCCTTATCTGTCCAGCGGCTGGATCGTGGTTCGCAGTGGAATACATGTTATTATGCCTATCGAAGTACATCTTCGCTCCTTTTTTCAGTGTAATCCAACCTTTACCCGCATCATCATCTCTGTTCCCCGCATACCAGACTCTTATAACATAGTCATGGCCGTTAATTGCAGTCACTTCCAGCTTATGGTCGAGGAACTGGACTTCATCCCCTACTCCCAGATTCCTGAAGCCTTTCTCAATCTCAATCCGCCCATTCACCGTCTTCCCATACGGCACTACTGAACCGCTGACATTCGCGAGTCTTGTGAGCTCCCCCTCGGTACTCTTCGACATACAGTTCCACGCACCCAATCCTGGCTGAGAAGATATCTCGCAGGTTGGAAATGCAAAGTGTGTATTGCCCGGTTGCCCGGATGTCGGCTTATATTGTGTATTTATCAGCATGTAGGTATATTCCATGTTTATCGTTGGATGTGTATAGTTCTTCCTGGAACCCCAGTACTTACCACAGGGTTCGTACCACGCCCTAAGGAATATCTTCTCACGCGCATTCTCACCATTTTTTACACCAAACTCCTCCTCAAGCAGTGCGGGGTTAAAAGTAATGGAATCCTTTGGTATCACCGTGGGGTCGAATGGCTGCGTCCAATTAGTATATCGTTCGGGTGCATTACCATCTGGTTGGACATCACCGTATATCCTGATAGAAGATGGCGCCCCTCCCTCCGGTGGTTCTGCCATCGCCGTAGGGACAATGGCGAATACCGAAGCGAGCATTATCACTGCCAGTGCTATTCCTATTATCCCTTTCGCTCTCTCATATTTTTTGTTGTTCACTTTTTCATCTCACCTCCAGTAATTTAGGATATCAAGGTTATATATAAAAGCATATGTTGAGAGCACATGTATTTTCTATATAACTTTAAATAGGGTGCTTTTCTGCTGGAGATAGGCTATCCCTTATCCCTCCCTATCTCCTCAGATAGAACCGGGTGCATGCGCGATCTTTATCAAAGCTTCGCGTTCTACAAAATGCAATTCGCCGGTGACGATGAGCACATGCGGCAGGTCACCAAATTCATAGCCCTTCAGCGATGTTATATAATCGGCTTTCACCACCGCATCGTCAGAGCCTGCCCGCGCTATGCCCACCAGTAAAGAGCGCTTAAGCATTCCTCCACCCCTCTCACGCTCTACCGATTCCAGTAGCTCCAGCGCATCCGCTATGCGCATTCCGATATCAAGATAGAGGAGTGTATGGAGTCCTCGCTCAGTGTTATCCTCTATCGTCTCATAGGGTACATGGGATATAACACCCTTATATGGTGGTGATACCGTTGCGGACTTACCAAATTTGTAGTTCTGAAGCCCGCATAGACCCGCAGCTGCAGATGCGATAGAAGCCGCATGTACTATCCGTGTCTCTATCCCTCTCTCAATCGCCCTCAGCCGCAGATCTACATGCGTAGTAGCAATCATGGCATCGCCACCACTGAGTAAGACCACTTTCTTGCTCTTCGCGAGTTCCAGAATCCCCCCCTCTGCGTCCTCTTCCAGCTCTTCACGCTCCAATAGCGAGATCTTTCTGCCATAAGCATCCTCCAGCTTCTCTATCGTACGCGCTCCCGCGGGGGATGTATAGAACTCTGCATAGACCACATCCGCATCTCTTACCGCTTCCAGACCTTTCAATGTTATATCCTTCGGGTCATACAACCCGAGTCCGACGAAGGTCAGCATTGCATGGATTTGTTTATGTACGCATTCTAAACTAAATGTAAATCTAAATATTCAAAGGTATACGTAAGTAACCGTAACATAAGGATGTAGATGTAATAATGTACCTCCAATTCAAGCGAGAAGTTGAACATATACTGAAAGCTGCACTGGCTGATGCATCATACGAATATGAATA
>Ga0190334_1000569_pt1 | contig 17818 bp, 20 predicted proteins | sample 48720478_MG_FD_161270 | JGI IMG/M metagenome (GOLD analysis project Ga0190334, IMG submission 161270) | Hydrothermal vent sediment bacterial communities from Southern Trench, Guaymas Basin, Mexico - 4872-04-7-8_MG | ecosystem: Environmental > Aquatic > Marine > Hydrothermal vents > Sediment ...
GAGCAGTTAAAGAGACAATGAATGGCGGAGGGGTTATGATCAAAGAGAAGAAATTTGACAAGGTTGCTGCATTAATTGAAACAATAAGAAATGATGAAAAACTAAAAAACTCAGTATTAAAATCTCAGGAAAAAGCTCTTGAAAAATATTCTTATGATAATGTGAAAAATATACTATTAAATCATATTAGGAACTTGAAAGATGAATAATAAAAAAATATTTCAGGATAATTTTTGCTGTTCGGCTAGAACAGCTTCGAGCTTAATAGCTTTAAAAAGGAGGAATAATATGAAGAAAAAATTACTAACAATTATCATCTTTTTAATCACTTCATCCCTTTTGATTTCAAGTGAAGGTAAAATCTTAAAATCATTTAATCTTATAATAAAAAAGCCGACAGGTTTAACCTTTGACGGGAAAGCATTCTGGATTACAGACAGGTTAAACGCGAAGGTTTACAAAGTTTCAAAAAACGGAAAGATATTAAAGAGCTTTCAAGCCCCCGGACCCTGGCCCATTGGGATAGCTTATTATAATGGAAAACTCTGGATTGCTGACAGAGCAGATAAAAAGGCTTACCTTGTATCCCTTGATGGTAAAAAAATCTACAAATCAATTGCAATTCCAGCAAGAACACCGGCTGGCATAAGTGCTGTTGAAGATGGGCTCTGGGTTGCAACTGAGAAGGATAAAAAAATAATAAAAATTAGCTATACGGATGGTTCAATTTTAAAGGAGTTCAAAGCTCCCAAATATCTCAATAGTATTCATGTTTATAATAAAAAAGGTGATTTTTTTGCAAGTTCCCGTATAAACGACAGAATCTACAGAGGCTCTGTAAAGTATGGGATTTTTTACTTTTATTTTCCGGTAAAATATGCCTACTCTTGGGGTATTTATTATGATGGGAACTCCCTATGGAACCTTGATCAGGCAGGTAAAACATTGAATAAAGTCTATTATTCGGAAAGAGATAATTGGATTAAAGGAGAAGTTAAAGACAGAATTATAAGATACAGAAATGGGATTTATAACTATGGACCGGGTAAGATAAAAGATCTTGAAATTTATATTGCACTTCCGGAAAACAAGTATAATCAAAAAATAGAATACACAAAATATTTTTACAAAGGTAAAGAAGTAAAACCTAACAGGATGCTTTCAGATAATACTGGACAAAAGTACGCATATTTCAAAATAAAAGAGGTAAAAGCAGGAGAAAGGGTAAAAGTAATAACAGAGTTCAGATTCAAGCACTGGGAAGTTCAGGCTGTTCTAACTCCCGAAAAAGTAAAGGGAGAAATTCCGGAAAATATAAAAAAAATATATCTTGGGGACGGAGAAAGATTTGATTATAAAAATCCGTACATAAAAAAGAAAGTAAAAGAACTTTTGAATGGCTGCGATAACTATTATATGAAAGTTTACAAGCTCTACAGATTTGTGGGTGATAGTGTTACTTATAAACTCTATGGTGGGTGGGAACCCGCCCCGATAGTACTAAAAAGAGGATCAGGTTCTTGCTCTGAATACAGCTTTAGCTTTTTGGCACTTTTAAGAGCGGCAGGCATTCCTTCGAGATATGTGGGAACAATTTCAAGAAGAGGAGATGACATTGGATTTGATGATGTTTACCATAGATGGGTTGAAGTTTACTTCCCCGGGTTCGGATGGGCACCTGTTGATGCTGATGCAGGGGATAGTGAGAATATAGATGATCAAATATTTTTTTACGGAGGGACAAAGAGAAGATACCTTATAACAACAAGGCATGTGGGACCTTCCCCTTATTTAAAATGGGAATACAATTCTGTAATGTACTGGAAAACAGAGAGGAGGGCAAAGGTTTACGAGGATAAGGTAGCAGAATGGTATCTTCCTAAAAATAGCAGGTGAAAATAAAAAAAATAAAATTTTTAATAATACTTTTTATCTTAGTTTTTAGTGCAAATAGTATAAGTGCGAAAAATATTTTATTAAAAGATATCAGATATTTTTCTTATAAAGATTACACAAGAGTAGTTCTGGATCTTTCAGCTCCAGTAAAATTCAGCTCAAAAGAGCTGAAAGAGAAAACACGAGTAAGGTTTTTCTTTGATTTAAAAAATACTATTCTCTCCGAAAAAGTAAAAAAGCAAAAAACAATAGTATTTAAAAATAGCTATATTAAAGAGATAAGAGCAGGTCAATTTAAAAATGATATTGCAAGAGTGGTCCTTGAGTTCAGAGAAGCAAAGGAGAAAAGATACTTTACTCTCCTCCACCCTTTCAGAATTGTTATTGATATATACGGAAGAAATCTAAATGGGAAAACCTCAAGTAAAAAACCCGAAAAGGTGAAAAAACAAAAGACGGAAAAGGAAATAAAAACAGGAACTCCTGAAATTAGTGGAGAAAAAAAGTATTCCATGGCAAGGCAGTTGAGCCTTACTGTTAAGAAAATTGTTATTGATCCCGGACACGGTGGAAAGGATCCCGGAGCAATTGGAAAATACTATAAAACAAAAGAAAAAAAGATTGTCCTTGATATTGCCAAACGATTAAAATTCTACCTTAAAAAGTACACAAAACTTGAAGTTTACATGACAAGAAAAAAGGATGTTTTCATAGCACTCGAGCAGAGAACAGCTTTTGCTAATTCAAAAAGAGCTGATTTATTTATATCAATCCATGCAAATGCTGCATCAAATCGAAGAATTTACGGTTTTTCAACTTTTTGGCTAAACTTCACAACTGATCCTCATTCAATCAAAATAGCAGCCTCTGAAAATGCTTCATCTCAAAGATCTATCTGGGAACTAAAATCCCTCTTAAAAAAAATTACATTAACCTCAAAACTAATAGAATCAAAGATTTTTGCAAAAAAAATCCAATATCATACTCTAAAGTACATAAGAAGATATTACAGGTACCCCGATTATGGTGTAAGAAAGGCACCTTTTTATGTTCTAATCGGAGCTTCAATGCCAGCTGTTCTGGTTGAGACAGGTTTTTTAAGCAACAAAACAAATGAACTGCTTTTAAGATCTTCAAGATTTAGAAATAGAATAGCATTTGGTATATACAAAGGAATAATTGCATATATTGATTCCCTTAGATGATTAAACCAAAATATATTTTAATAGATCTGAGTAAAAAAAGTGTTGATGATTATCTTATAAGTGATGAAGATTTTAAGAATTACATCGGGGGTAAAGCGCTTGCTGCAAAAATTCTATATAAACTTCTCACCCCCGGCATTTCCCCTTTTGACCCAAAAAATATTTTAATAATAAACACTGGCCCTTTAAATGGTACACCATCTCCATCCTCTGCAAGGTTTAATGTGACAACAAAAAATGTTTTAACCGGTGGAATAGCTTCTTCAAACTGCGGAGGAAGTTTTGGAGTAAAGCTAAGAAGAGCTGGCTATGAAGGAATTATAATAACTGGCAAAGCTGACGCCCCTATTTACCTTGAAATTATTGATAGAAAGGTTGAGTTTAAAGATGCAAGCTCTCTCTGGGGACTTAACACTATAGAAACCCAAAAGAGATTTCCTTCAAACTATGGGAAAATAGTCATAGGGCCCGCAGGAGAAAACCTTGTATGGTATGCAAGTATTGCATCAGATGAAAGAATGGCAGGAAGAACGGGAGTCGGAGCTGTTATGGGTTCAAAGAATCTAAAAGCAATAATAGCAAATGGTAGCCGTAAAATACCTGTATCAGAACCAGAAAAATTAAAAAAGCTCTCAAAAAAGTGGACAAAATATTTAAAAAAACACTATGTAACAGGGTACTTTTTGCCAAAATACGGAACATCAGGCCTTGTTAGGATGACAAATAAACTCGGAATGCTTCCTGTAAAAAACTTTTCAGACTCTCAATTTGAAAATTGGGATAATATCTCCGGAGAAAAATTGGCAGAGGATTATCTTGAGAAAAACGGAGGATGCGGATATTGCCCAATCCATTGCGAAAGAAAAGTAAGATTTAAGGACAGGATAATAAAGGGACCTGAATATGAAACTGTTGGGCTTTTAGGCTCAAACATGTTAAATGATAATCTTGAAAAAATAATAGATTGGAATTATCTTGCTGATCTCTATGGAATGGATACGATAAGTCTCGGAGGGACTCTCGCTTTCGCGATGGAATTAAAGGAAAGAGAGATAAAAGACTTCGGACTTGAATTTGGTAAATTTGAAAATATAAAAGAAATTATTAGAAAAATCGCATTCAGAGAAGATATCGGAGATGAGCTTGCAAATGGGACAAAGTATCTTTCAGAAACATACGGAGGCAAGGAATTTGCAATTCATTCAAAGGGACTTGAAATTTCAGCCTATGACCCTAAAAACAGTTATGGGATGGGACTCGGTTATGCCACATCAAACAGGGGAGCATGTCATCTTAACGGAGGCTATCTTGTTTATTTTGAAGGATTAGGTCCTTTGAAACTAAAACAATATTCAATAAAAGGTAAGGCAATTTTTACAATTATTATGCAAAACCTTTTTGAAGCGATTTCAAGCTCAGGCACATGCCTTTTTACTTCATACGCAGTATTTCCTAATTTCTTGCACAAATTCAAAGAAAATGGAATTTTTCTTAAAGTCCTTGGTTCAATAGTAGGTTTTATCTCTCCAATAATACCTCTTTTCAGAAATTTACTTTTCAAAGTTCCCTTTCACATATCTCTCTTGCCATACTCAAAAGCAGTGGAATATGCAACAGGTCTAAAAATGAGTTTTGGTAAATTTTATCTCTGGGGGAAAAGAGCATATGACATAGAAAGAGCTTTCAATATAAGAGAAGGAATATCCTCAAAAGAAAATACACTACCAAAAAAGATATTAAAAAGTGGGATTAATCTTAAGAAAATGCTTACTCAATACTATAGATACAGAGGATGGAATAGAGAAGGGAAACCAAAAATTAAGTTTTAATCCTTTTCAGTTAATTTATCAAGTTTCTTTTTAAAAGATGGAAAATTTCGTAAAGTTCCAAAGACAAGTCTCCATGTTTTCATATCCATCATGGGATACCCTGCAATAATCTTGTTATCCGGAATATTACCTGTAACTCCTGTACCACCTGCAATCTTAACATTATTTCCTATTGTAACATGATCCGCAATACCCACAGCTCCTCCAATCAAGCAATTTTCCCCTATTTTTGTACTTCCTGCAATCCCCGTCATACCTGCAATAATTGTGTTTTTATCTATTATTACATTGTGCCCGATTTGAACTAAATTATCTATTTTTACTCCTTTTCCTATGACAGTCTCTTCAAGAGCCGCCCTGTCAACACATGAGTTTGCACCTATTTCAACATCATCCTCAATTCTCACTATCCCGATTTGAGGGATTTTATAACTTCCCGAAGGTGTAGGAGCATATCCGAACCCATCACTTCCTATAATTACACCCGGGTGAAGAATAACTTTGTTTCCTATAATAGAGCCCCTTCTTATAGATACATTGCTATATATAAGACAATTACTTCCAATTTTACTATCCTTTTCAATCGTTACATTATGTTTTATAACAGTATTATTACCAATAATAACATTATCTTCTATTACTGTGTTCTCTCCAATTGAAACATTTCTTCCTAATTTAATATTTTTCCCTATTATAGCTGTGGAGGAAATTTCAGGTTCCCTCTTTTCAGTCGGATAAAGCTTTTCTAAAATTTTAGCCCATAAAAAAAGAGGATTATCTGAAAATACAACTGTTTCACCTTTAAACTTTTCACTAAAGATTTTACGACTAAACTTTGAATGAGTAATAATAACCGAAGCCTTTATCTTTTCAAGAATATTAAGATACTCCCTTCTCAAAACGATAGTAATATCCCCTTTACTTGCTTTCTCAATGCTTCTTGCCCTGCTAACTTCAAGTTCAAGATTCCCTTTATACTCAAATTCAAAACCCTGCAAAAGTTTTTCAAGCTTCATGTCTTCTTTCTCCTCTTTTTAAACCTTAAATTAAGGACATAATCAAGCTCCGCGCCTAAGAATAAAATTGAGAATCCAAGATCAACCAATAAAACAAAACCGACAATAGCAGGTAAAGTACCATGTAACCTTCCGTAAAGAGCTATTTTTGCAAGATACCACGAGAAAATACTTTTCGCTATTTCCCATACCACTGAAGTTGTAAAAGCTGATATAATAGCAGCTCTCTTAGAGACTGAGCAATGTGGAATATATTTGTAAATAATAAGAAAAAAGAGAAAAGTTAAAAAGAAAGGAACAAAGAATTTTACTAAAAAATTATTCAGTACTCTTATGTATGCCGGATTAACATATTTTCCCAACGGGGAGCTTTTTATAAACCTGTTGAAAGCTGCTATTATGTTCGTCATAGTAAAAGATGACAAGAACAAAATAGCAGCTATCACCATCAATGAAATCTCCTTAAATCTGTTTTTCCAAAACCCATTTTTCATAGGCTGATGGGATTTAAAAATATCATTCACTGTTTGTATAATTTTTGAAAATAAGAAAAAAGCAAGCCCTAAAGAGGCGATGAAACCATAAAGCCCCATTTTTGAGAAAACTTTTGCAAGATATTGAGTTTTATCAAAAAAGGTAGGATCAAGGCGGGTAAAGAAATCTTTGGTAAAAAGGTGAAGTGTTTTAAATATTAAATCTTCAGATGAAAAAAATTTTGTAACTAAAAAAAGCAGCACTCCCAACATCGGGAGTGCTGCTAAAAGTGAATAATACGAAATTATTGCCGCTCTGTCAGGACAATTATCCTTGTAAAATCTCTTTGTCGTTTCTCGTAAAACAGAGAGAATACATTTCATAAATAGTACTTACTTAATTATGTCTCCCCATTTTACAAAGAAGATAATAAGGTCAATCAGCAAGACATAAATAACTAGTGATTCAATAAAAGCAAGACCCAAAATAAGTAGAGTTTGAAGATTTTTCGCTACTGCTGGGTTCCTCGAAATACCATCAGCCGCTGCAACAATTGCTTTTGATTGCGCAAAAGCTCCGGCAATCGCAGCAATAACTATCGCAGCACCTCCGATAATTAATGCCCAGATCAAAGACATATTAGGAACTATTCCTTTGGCTTGTGTGTACCCATTTGTTGCTCCCTCAGTATTTGGGGATGCCAAAAGGGGTACAGCTGCCAAAAATACCACTACCACCAAAAGCGTGATAATTTTCTTCATTTTATCCTCCTATGAAATTAATGTTCCTCCTCAGCGGCAACGGCTCCCGCTATATAAATAACAGAAAGCATAGTAAAAACCATTGCTTGCACGAAGGACGTAAAGATTGCAAGAGCCATCATCGGCAAGGGAACGATAAATGGCACAAGTGAAGCTAAAATCAAAATCACCATATCCTCTCCCATTATATTACCAAAAAGCCTGACTGAAAGTGATAATGGTCTTGAAAGATGACTAATTATCTCTATTGGGAAAAAAAGAGGCGCAAGCCATAAATAAGGGCCTGCAAAGTGTCTTATGTATTTTAATATACCGTGTTCCTTAATTCCTTGAAAATTATAATATATAAAGACAAAAACAGCAGCACCTGCTGTCACATTAAGATTTGATGTCGGAGATTCAAGTCCTGGAAAAAGGCCAGCAATATTTGAAAAAAAGATAAAAAGCCCTATCGTACCTATCATAGGCACATATTTTTTCCCCTTTTCTCCAACTATATCTACCAACAAACCCTCAAACATTGTGTAAACAAATTCTCCGAAAGATTGAAGGGGAGAAGGTAAAATTTTCGGTTTTCTTACAACAAGCTTAAAGAAAACTATAATAAATAAAACTATTACAAAGACAAAAACTACATGGGGAGGTATCGGCTTAGCAGGATTTGAAGCCTTTATTCCTACAATTGAATAAAAAAGAAGTACTATTTTACCAAATATCTTGTTTATAAGCTCAACAAGTAAGAAATGATGCTCACCCATCTTTCTCTCCTTTTGTAATGATACCTATAATTCCTTCACCTATTAAAGATAATGAAGAAATTATAAAACCTATCATTGCAAACAAAAAAAAATCTTTCGAGATACTAATACTACCATAAAAAAAAAGGGTTATCAAGAATAGCCTGCCAAAGTAAGTAAAAACAAAAAGTCCTTTCTTTTTTGATAGCAAATTTTTTATGATATATTGCAAATGAATAAATAATAAAAGAAAGGCACCCCCCCCTGAGAAAAAAGCTATACCGCTCAAAACTCTTTTTTTTATAAAAAAAAGTATAATCATTCCCAAAATTGATATGGTAAGTATTAAATAATTAACTCTTTTTATCTCGGTCAAGATTTCTTTCTTCCCTGATTATAAACTCAATAATGTTTTTAAAACCCGCTATTATGCCAAAAATTGTGAAAATCACCACAAGATACGGCTCTGTTTTGAAAAGTTTATCAAGAAAATACCCTATTGCAAAGCCTACTGCAGTGGAAACAGGAATCATAGTAGCCATTGTGGCTACATTAAGCCATTTACCCACTTTATTATTCTGGTTAGGATTCTTCATCATCCGGTAAAAATGACTTATCCATTACAATTTCCTCCGGCAGTTCTCCTCCCAATTCCTTAAATCTTTTCTTCATAATAACCCTCATCTCATCTTCATTATCAAAATGGGTTATATAATTGGCAACTATATCACTGTAAAATAGCTCAAAATAATCATCTGCTATTCTGCAGAAGATTGCAAGAGCATCTCCATTATCAAGGTCCCCTGCCTGCCCATAAGTTTTTTCCGCATTATCTCTTATAATATCAAGTACTTCCCAAGAGTTTACTTCAAGTTTATTCATTCTAACCTCCTGCTAACTTACCATATAATATTATTAAAAAAATAGGAATGTCAATATCTTTTTTAAAAAATTTCGGAAAATCTTATTTTTTCTCTGGAAATTTTTCCTTCTCCCTCATCATTTACTGAAATATCTAATATTTTTATATCACTTCTTGCCTTTAAAGCATGTTCTATTTTTTCTTTTTTTATCTTTTCTTTTAATTCCTCAGAATTTTTAAGGGGGAGGTTAATAATAAATTTTGTTTTGCTACCCAAAAGCATAAATGGATAAAGATCAATATTTCCACTAATCACAAAATTTTCATATCCTTTTTTAAGTAATAGATCAAAAACTTTAATAAAAGTTTCTTTAATGAAATGATGATTTTCTATATCGGCAAATCTAAGTTCTTTTCTTGTTAAAAGATATACTCCGTTCTTCTTGATATTATTTAATAAAAGGCAATACAGGATAAGTTCAAGTGCCAGAGAGTTTTTACCGATAAGAATCAAATTATTCGTTTTAAACTGATTTTTCAGTATATTCACGCTCCCTTCCCCAAATTTACTCGGTAAAAGCTCTAAATAAATATTTCCGTTTTCTTCAATTTTATAGTATAGAAAGAGCTTTCTTCTGTCTACTTTTATTATTAAAGGATTATAATCAATCATGTTTTCAAAAAACTCCTTTACTTTTATCAAGAAATAAAATGGAAGAGAGAGAGAATTTAAATATTGTTCACTTAACAAAATGAATTTTTTTTTATTTTTTATCATCCTAAAGAGCCAATATCTTAAGATATCTTCACTCTTACTCTTCTCTGATAGGAGATCTAAAGCCATTGGAAAAATCAATCTCTTTTTGTCAAAAATCACAAAGTCTTTCTTTCCAAAGTAAATCCTGTTTACCATCTTTTCAAAAAACTCTTTTTCAACTTTCCTTAAATGAATCTTAAATGGTATTAGCTCTTCAATAGCTCTTTTTACCTTATTATTCGGCGAATTTATACCCCCTACAAAAAGTACCCCATTCTCAAACGCAAGGGGAATTACTCCAAATCCCCTTACAAGTTCACTATCAAAAAAAGGCAAAAACTCAAAAGGGATATCTTTAATCAATCTTTACTATAAACCCCTTTATCTTATATCTTGACTTTATTTTAAGAAGAAAACTCTTAGCTTGAGCTTTTGTCCTAAATGGACCTGTTCTTAAACGATAAAACTTTCGATTTTCTGCTTTTGAAGGAGTAAAGATAACAACTTTGAAATGTTTTCTGAACTTCTTTGCTTCTTTTTCAGCTGATCTTAAATCCTTTACTGCAGCTATTTGCACATAATATCCACTTCTGTATAATTTTTTCTTAGATTTTTTAGGTGTTACCTTATTCTTAGCTTTTTTTACCTTAGTCTCCTTTTTTACAACATTTCTCTTCACTTCCACTTTCGGAGCTTCACCTTCACCTAATTGAATGACTGGATTTTCAACTTTTGCTTGTTTTTTCCCCATTATCATAGATATTTTCTTTTCAGAAGAAACAGTTTTGATTCTTTTACTTTTCGCCTTAACTAAAGAACTTTCTACCTTCTTGCACTTTCCTTTTTCCCCGGTTTTATATCCAATAAAAAAAGAAATTAATAGTAAAAGTATAAAAATAAGAATAAAAAAGACTAAATGCAGATAACTTACCTCATACTCACTCTTTGGAATTCTCTCATTCATTATTTTTTCTTAAAAGCCTTTCCTAAAAATTGCTCAAGCAAATCAAGCGGCAAGGGAAATACTATAGTTGAGTTTTTCTCAGCGGCAATCTCCGTTAAAGTCTGAAGATATCTTAGCTGGATGGTAATAGGATTTGCAGCCATTATCTCAGCAGCTTTCATCAATTGTGTTGATGCTTTAAGCTCTCCCTCAGCGTGAATTATTTTAGCTCTCTTTTCTCTCTCCGCTTCTGCCTGTTTTGCCATCGCTCTTTGCATCTCCTGAGGCAAATCAACATACTTTATCTCCACCATAGTAACTTTAATTCCCCAAGGGTCCGTATGTAAATCAATTATTCCCTGAATTTTTGTGTTAAGATGTTCTCTCTCTGATAAAAGAGTATCAAGTTCAACCTGACCCAAAACAGATCTTAAAGTAGTTTGAGATAGCTGAGATGTTGCATACATATAATCCTGAACTTCAATTATCGCTTTTATAGGATCCACAACCCTAAAATATACAACTGCATTGACTTTAACCGATACATTATCCTTTGTAATTACATCCTGAGATGGAACATCAAGAACAATTGTTCTTAACCCCACCTTTTTCATTTTATCAATCCCAAAGGGTAAAAGGAAAATCAATCCGGGGCCTTTTGGCCTGGGTAAAACTCTTCCCAATCTGAAGATGACTCCTCTTTCATATTCTTTTAATATTCTAATACATGTAAATAAAAAATATAAAACGATAAAAAGTAAAATTGCTCCAAATTCCGGCATTTTATCCTCCTACAATAAATTAGTTTATTTTTCCACCTTTTTTACTATTAAAATCATCCCCTCTTTACCTATAACTTCTACTTTTTCTCCCTTTTTAATACTTTCCTCAGATCTTGCATTCCACCATTCACCATGAATAAAAATTTTACCTTCAGGATTTATTGAAGAAACAGCCTCTCCGATTTCTCCAATCATACCCTCCTCACCTGTTTGAACCCTATGTTTGTATGTTCTAATAACAAGAATCAAAATTACAACAAAAATTGAAGCCAAAAGAATAGAAGTGGGCAAGACAAAAGATAGTGGCATTTTCATCTCCTTTATTGGTGCATCTATTAAAATAATCGAGCCTAAAATCAAAGAAATAATACCAAAAACCCCCAAAATTCCAAACCCCTGAACCTTTATCTCAGCTATAAAAAGCACAATTGAAAGGATTATAAGAAAAAGCCCCGAATAGTTAACTGGTAAGATTTGAAAGGCCATTGCTGCTAAAAGTAAGAAAATTGCTCCTAAAACGCCAGGAATAATTCCACCCGGATGATTAAACTCAAAGTAAAGTCCTAAAAGACCTAACATTAAAAGTAAGTAAGCAAGTGATGGATTAGCTATTACATTTAAAAACTTCTGTCTCCAGCTCATATTATATTCGATTATCTCTTTATCTTTTATCTCAATTTTTTCAAGTCTTCCATTAAATCTTTTTATCTCCTTACCATTAACTTTTTCAATAAGCTCACTGCTATCCTGAGCTATAAAATCTACCAAACCTCCCTCAAAAGCTTCTTTATCAGTATAAGATATACTATCTTTCACAGCTGCAATTGCAAGCTTCTGATTTCTTCCTCTTTTTTCTGCTAAATTTTTTATGTAAGCAACAGCATCATTTAAAATTTTTTCCCCCATAACCTTATCCCCTCCCTTCCCCATCAAAGCAACAGGATGAGCAGCACCCGTGTTTGTTCCTTTTGCCATAACAGCAATATCAGAAGATAAAAGTATAAAAAAGCCTGCAGAAGCTGCCCGGCCTCCCGAAGGAAAAACAAAAACAGACACTGGTACTTTTGAATTAATTATACTTTTTATAATTTTTCTCATAGAGGTATCAAGTCCACCGGGAGTATCAATCTTTAAAATAATTAAAGAAGCATTTATTCTGTTTCCATGCTCAATACCTTTAACTATATATTCCTCAGTAACAGAGTGAATAGGAGAACTTATTCTTAATTCCAAAACTTCTGAATTTAATAAAAATGAAAAAATGATAGCAAACAGAGCAAAGAAAAATATCCTCTTATGTTTATTTTTCACTATTGCTATCTCTGTTCTTAAAAACGATTACAATCTCCCCTTTCTTCTTATACCACAACTCCTTTCTTGCAATTGGTTCAACCGCCATGCTGTTTTTTTCAAGTTCCTTAACTTCAACCTCCAACTTTTTCTTTTCCTTTTTAAGAAGGTTAACTTCCTTCTCAAGCTGTGCAATTTCATCTTTATATTTAAAAATCTCCACAATGCCTCTTCTTCCAAAAAAAGAAGTTATTAAAAAAGTAAGTGTTACAAAGATTATAAGTCCTAAAATAAGTTTATTTTTTAAAGTCCACTCCTGATTTCTACTCATTGTAAAATTCCTTTGTAATCGCCCTTATCAAATTGAGCGCTTCTCTTTTGCTTTCTGCTTCCGTATAAAACCTGATAACCGGTTCATTTCCAGATTTCCTCACGAGAGCCCAGCTTTCATCTTCAAAAATAAATTTGATACCATCATCTCTTTTTATCATAACAACCTTCCTTTCAGCAATGCTCTCTCTATTAATATGGCAAAAACGCTCGTATTTGTCAAGGTTTCTTTTACTCATCGGATAATTTCTTTCAACAGAAGCTCTTTTTCCATACTCTTTGAAAAGTTTTTTTATCAGGACAGACAAAGGTTTTTTATAAAAAGCAAGAATCTCAGTTATAATTAAACCCCCAAATATTCCATCCTTCTCATTCAAATGAGGCTTGAACCAGAAACCAGCACTTTGCTCAACTCCAAAGCTAACCTCTCCACTTACGATTAAGTATGAAATATACTTTGCGCCTACAGGTGTTTCGATTACTTCAAGGCCGTGTTTTTTAGCAATTCTGTCAATAAGGGTAGAAGAAGCAATTGATCTTGCTATTTTCCCTTTAACATTTCTGTGTTTAATAAGATAATCAAGAATAAGAGGAATTATTATGTTTGGGTGAATGTATTTCCCTCTTTCATCCAGGATTCCGAACCTATCACCGTCCAGGTCGATTGCTATTCCAACATCACTTTTAGTTCCTATCACCTTCGCTGAAAGTTCCTTAAGATTATTTGAATTTATAATAGGTAAACTTCCACCAAAGTATGGGTCCCTGAAATTATGGATAGTTTCCACAAAAATATCATTGCTTATAAAAAACTTATCTATGTATTCCCTTGAAGAACCATAAAGTGGATCCACCACTATTTTCGGAGTATGAGCCTTTATAAGCTCCAGATTTATTTCACCATTCAAATAATTAAGATATGCTTCTTCAAAATCTTTGTGTTGAATTAAACTCTCTTTGGGATACTGATGAACAAATGAAAATCTTTCTTTTATTCTCTCAATTTCAATCTCTATTTCTTTAAGGCTTTTCTCATTAAGAGATGCTCCATTTTCAGAAAGCAATTTCACGCCATTGTAAAGTGGAGGATTATTTGAAGCTGTTATTATCATACCTCCTTTAAGATTATTCTTAATTATTTTATAAGAAAGCGCAGGAATCGGAGTATCCCTTGATGGGAAAAACACCTCTATATCATTTCTCGTAAAAAGCCTTGCAGCCTCATAAGCATAATGATTGGAAAAAAATCTACTATCATAATCGAGAGCAATAGTGACTTTTTCCCCTTTATAGTTCCTTTTTAAAATATTTGAGAATGCCTGAACAATCAATCTCAAAGAATTGAAGGTGAATTCTTTCCCCATAATTCCACGCCAACCACCCGTGCCAAATTTAATCATTTAAATTAACCTCCAACCCTTCATAAGAAAGAAACGCTCCGTTTTTCTCAAACTTCCTTTTTACAGTGTCAAGGACTTTATCATCATAATCAGGATTATAATGAAAAAAGTAAAGACTCTTTGAACTTGAGAGTTTTTTTATTTTCAAAGCATCTTCAAAGGATGAATGCCCAAACCTTTTGTTTTCACCTTTTCCGGCGTATTCTCTTTTCAAAAAGAAAGAATCAAAAATGAGAACATCCGAATCTTTTGCAAACGCAACAACCTCTTTCACTATTTTATCATCTACTTTAATATCAGTCATATAGGTAATCTTTTTCGAGCCTGATAAATAGGAAAAAAGATGTACTCCTTGCAAAGGATGATTTTTACTATGAATACTTTTTACGATGCTATTCTTAAAGATATAAATATTTTCATTTTCTTCCAAAGTTATAATTTCAATAGAATCTCTTCCCTTAAGCTCCTTTAATGAAAACGGAATAAAAGGAGAAGATAGAAATCTTTCTAACACCTCATCATAGCTCTTTTCAAGAAATTTGGGACCAAATATTTTTATTTTCCTTCTATCTTCATAAAAAAATGGTTTAAAAAATGGCAGACCCAGGATGTGATCATAATGGGAATGAGATATAAATATATAAATCTCACTAACATTCTCTTTTACTAATTCCTTTCCCACCTCTATTATACCTGTACCTCCATCAAAAATTATAATTTTCCCCCCATCTCTTATGAGCACACATGGGGTATTTCCTCCGTATCTTGAAAAGCTTTTGCCAGGAGTCGGATAACTCCCCCTTACACCATAAAATTTCACAATCATGGCTTATCGTAAAAAAGTTTCTTTAATCTGATCGCATCGGGTATAGGTTCCGGGCTTTCCACTACTACTACCCCACTAACACCATAATCATTTAAAGCCTCAAGCCATTCATCAAATTTAAAATCGGAATCCATTAAATTTAAATGATACCTTTCACCCTCTCTATCGTACTCAATTCCAGAAACATGTATATGCATATTTTTAATATACTCCATTCCGAGCCTTTTTTCCAGCTTTCTCAAAATTTTGTTGAATTCTTCGTACGAATTAAACCTCTTTGTTCTTGCGTGGATGTGAGCAAAATCCACACATGGCATAATACCATCAATCTCCTGTGCAATACTTATTATTTCTTCAAGATCTCCAAATTCTTTCTTTTTCCCCATGGTTTCAGGACGAAGCTTTACGGAAATTAACTCTTTTTCAAAGGCTTCTTTTATCTCTTCAATATTTCTCTTTATCTTTTCAAAAGTATTTTTAGGAGTATCATAATAAAAACCGGAGTGAAAAACAATTGTTTCAGCTCCCATAGTTCTTGCAAATCGCCCGACTTTTAGCAAAAGCTCTTTACTTTTTTCCACTATCTCCCTCTTCGGCGAACTAAGGTTTATAAAATATGGAGCATGAATGGAAAGCGATATTTTATTAACAGCAGCAGCGTAATTTATTTCATAAGCTCTCTTTTCAGATATGTAAAGTTTATTGACAAAAGCCAACTCAAGGTGATCAAGACCTGAATTTCGCACCAATTCTATATTTTCTTCAATGCTCAATTTACTGTTTTCTGGGATAACAGAAATCCCGAATCTAAGATTTTTAGAGCTCTTTTTTGTAAACATCCCTCTTAATCCCGAAATATTCATCCACTATTTTTAAGGCACAAAACTCACCGCACATTGAACATGCATCAGAAGCGGTTTTGTATTTGTTCCTGATTTCATCAAATTTTTCGGGATCAAGAGATAATTCTCTCTGTCTCTTCCAATCAAGAGCTCTTCTTGCCGATGACATCTTATAATCCCACTCAGCTGCTCTTCCTACTCCTTTCATGATATCAGCTGCATGAGCAGCTATCTTTGCTGCAATAACCCCATCTCTCACCTCTTCGGGACCTGGAAGTCCCAAATGCTCCGCAGGAGTAACATAGCAGAGATAGTCTGCACCAACAGATGCTGCAATTGCCCCCCCAATTGCACTAACTATATGATCATAACCGGGAGCTATATCTGTTACAAGGGGACCCAAAACATAAAATGGGGCTCCCCTTGTTATTCTTTTCTGCATTTTAACATTTGCCACTACTTGATCCAAAGGCACATGACCTGGACCTTCCACCATCACCTGAATCCCTCTCTCTCTGCATCTGTCAACAAGCTCTCCTAAAATTATAAGTTCATCAACCTGAGGTCTGTCAGTAGCATCATATATTGCTCCTGGTCTTAGAGCATCTCCCAGACTTATTGTAATATCATACTCCTCCGCAATATCAAGTACTTTATCAAAGTGTTCGTAAAGAGGATTTTCCTTTTTATTGTGAAGTATCCACGCAAATAAAAAGGATCCTCCCCTTGAAACTATTCCCATCACCCTGTTTTGATTTTTAATCCTATCAACAGCATGAGCGGTAAGCCCCGCGTGAATCGTCATAAAGTCCACTCCATCCTCGGCTTGTTTTCTGATTACTTCAAGCATATCATCTATCTTCATATCAACAATTGAGCCTCTTTTTTTAATAGCCTCTATTGCTGCTTGATAGATAGGTACTGTCCCAATGGGAACAGAAGAAGAAGCAATAATTTCTCTTCTCACCGCATCGATTTTCCCACCAGTCGAAAGATCCATTACTGTATCAGCGCCATATTTTATGGCTATCTTTAATTTTTCAAGCTCTCTTTCTTTTCGTGGGAAATCCATAGATGTTCCGATATTTGCATTGATTTTTGTGGTTAACCCTTCTCCTATTCCTATGGGATCAAGATTTCTATGATTTTTGTTCGCAGGTATCACAACCCTTCCTGCTTCAATAAGCTCTCTTAACTCTATAGCTAAAATTCCCTCTTTTTCAGCAACTCTCTCCATTCCCTTTGTTATATTTTTTTTCTTTGCTTCCTGTAATTGTGTCATCATTTTCTCCTTAAAATCTTTATTAATTAACACATAATTTACTAATAAAATCTCTTATTGTCAAGTCAGCTATAGGCGCCCAAATAATCGAAAAAAGAGCTGAAAAAAAACGGACAATGAACGAAGAATATAGTAAAATATAGTATATTCACCTACCGAGGAGAAAATTTTATTTTCTCCCAGTAGGTGAAAAAATAAATAACCATTATGAGGTATAATTATGAAAGAAAAAGAAAAAAGAATCAAGGTAGCCCGACTTAAAAAAGGGATGGTAAGCAGTCATCCTGAAGTGATGATATCGTTGAGATTAGTAAAGAGACTGGAATATACAGGGAGTTAAGAGATACAGTAGGAAGGATGTCTAAGAGTAAGAGATGGGAAAGGTCAGAGAAGTTTATAAATTCGTTAATAGCGTTGTATATATCGGGAGGAAAGAGTATAAGTGATATGGACATGTTGCGTGGCACTTGTCAAGAAAGTTGTGTATGAGGCTGAAGAGTTGTGAGAGGAAAACATCATTGAAGAGTGTAGCTTAAGCACTTAAGACCTCCTTATCAAAGTTTACGGAATAGTTATTCATTTCATT
>Ga0190334_1000570_pt1 | contig 17804 bp, 17 predicted proteins | sample 48720478_MG_FD_161270 | JGI IMG/M metagenome (GOLD analysis project Ga0190334, IMG submission 161270) | Hydrothermal vent sediment bacterial communities from Southern Trench, Guaymas Basin, Mexico - 4872-04-7-8_MG | ecosystem: Environmental > Aquatic > Marine > Hydrothermal vents > Sediment ...
AACAGGACTCGATGGTTCTGGCTTCTCGGGTTTGCCACTGGTTGGCACTCTGGCCGGCGGCTTGAGCGTGATAGCCAAAGTCAAAGCTTCTGTTCTCGCAGCGTTAGGACAACTAACAGCTGTCAACACCGGTGGTGGAACAATCGTTCCATGGGCTTTGATCGCTGTCGCAGCCGTTACTAAGACAAAACCCGAGGAGATAGCAAGAAGAAACTTTATACCGGTTATCTTAGGATTTGTTGGAGCTACGATCGCGGCAATAATTTTAATGTGATAAAAGGGGGGATAACCCCCCTTTGTCTAAGGTTGATAGCTGAGGTGATGAGTGTGAACATCAGAGAGAAAATCATAGACGCGATTGATGTGGAAACAGTTATTCTATCTGAAAGCGAGGACGAGGCTCGAGAAATTGGTCTTTCATTTATGAAATCCCTTGGTTTTGATGATGTTGATGTTGTGTTTGTGGAGCACTCAGGATTTAGCGCAAGAATACGGCTCAGAACATATATCCACAGACCTGGAGATCACTACGCATGGCTTTCAACGGGTGGTGCTTTGAAATGAAGAAAACAATTGTTTTGGTTCCACTTGATCCTGTTCACGATGTTGCTCTTAAGATGCTGAACAGATATCTTTCAGAGCATGGGCATAAGGTGATTTTACTACCACCAGATCTAAAGCCAGAAGAGGCCGTTCAGATATGTATGAAAGAGAAACCGGATTTCATAATGGTTAGCAGAACTCTGGGCTACAACGCGGCTGAAATACTCGGCAGGTTTATAGATCTACTCGAAGCATCAAACTTAAGGGATACCTGTAAGGTGGTAGTGGGAGGAAAAGCCGTAACGCCTGAGCTCGCTGCCGAGCTGGGATACGATGCCGGATTTGGTGAAAGAACCGAATGGGAACAGGTTTTAGCCTACGTGGAAGGAAGAGAGATTCAAGAAGCAGAAAATTTGATAAGAAAGAGAAAGCGAGATCTCACAAGCGGATATTCCTACGAGGTTAGAGATTCACAGATTAGAAAAATGCTCGATACAATAGCAGACCAAGCTATAGAATGGGCTTCTTCGAGAGTCACTCCTGGAATCCTCCGAGCAGAGATCAGGGAACGTTTGATCAATGGTGAAAATGTCAAATCGGAGTATGTAAATTTGTGCAATGGTCCCATTGAGCAGTTTTACAGACAAAACATAATTCCCAGGCATGTGAGAAAGATATCACCCGCTGAGAAACAAAACCTTGAACATCTGATAAGAGAAATGCGAGTTTCTGGGAAGATTCTTCAGCTTTCCAGAACAAAACCCGCAGTATTTGTTCAGTACGGTACTGGATGTCCCTTTATGGACATAGTACACATAAAAATCAGCGAATCTTGGGGAGCTGATGGAGTACTTCACTTCGACCCCTCGTGGGGTGCCCGATGCGAAGGACTTTTAGAAGGTCTACTCGCCCACGAGGAAGATGGCTCTTTAATAACACTCGAAAACCTGGCAATCATAAAATCTGCACTTGAAGATTACACCTTATGGTGTGTAAGAGCTCACAGAGGGTTGAACACACCCGAAACAGTCTTGCTTGCGGCTAAGACCGGTGCAGATCTCACGAAAATAAATATGGTCTACGGCTCTTTGAACGGCGGTACGGACCCAGCACGCTTGACTGTTGATGGAATACATGCATTGAAACTCGCCGCAAAATACTCCTTACCTTTCGATATTCCCACAAACGAGGAACTTGGGGGAGTACCAGCAGAAAAAGCATTTGCTGGGATGATAACCGTCGCATATATAGGAATCAAATTGGGCGCAAAGCCTATTCTGAAACCTTTGTTCTGCCACTCTCCCGATGCTATGATAAATGGTTACATGGAGGACAATTTCGTCGATTACAACGTGGGTAAAATTCTTGCCCTGCGAAAAATAATCGATGCTCCAATATGGCCGGGGGAACCTATCGGTTTCATGACTCACAGTGAGGACAGGGTTCAGTCAGCAATGACAACTGCTCTGCACGCTGCACTGGCTCATTCGCTCGATTTGGAAGCGATCACTATTGCTTCCACGGATGAAGCGTACGCCAGAGGTGCAATAACGGTCCCAGCAAGAATAGACTCCTTGAGAGCAATAGGTGACGCATTCAGATTCTTCGGTAAAGCCTCCATAGAACCAACAAATCAGGCTCAAACCTATGCCGAGATGATTTACGCAAGAATCATAGAAACACTGCAAAAAGTGGTGGATAGAGCGGATTTCGTGGCTTCTCTGTATGAGGGAGATTTTGGATCAAAGGAAGATGGCGCGAATCCCGGAAGAGCCGGGCGAGACACGGTGATTGAATGAAAACACTCGGAGTACTCGGAACTGCTAAGAATACAGGAAAAACGACCACATTGAATGCTGTGATCAAGTGCTTGAGCAAGCACAGATTAGCCATCACCAGCATAGGATTCGATGGGGAGAACATAGACTTTATCACGGGTCTACCCAAGCCAAAAGTTCTCGTAGATCAGGGAATGATCGTGGCAACGACAGACAAAAGCGAGCGATATTCCACAGCAAAAATGGGCCTTTTACTGCAGACAAACATCAAGACAGCGATGGGAATAGTGGGTATCTACAGAGTCAAAGAACCCGGAACCGCTGTCTTGGTCGGTCCCAACCGCGGTTCTGAGCTGAAAACCTTGATCAACCAAATAGAAAGGTTTGAAGCAGAACTATTAATGGTTGATGGGGCAGTTAATAGAATGATTCCCTTTCAAAGTGTTGAAAACATCATAATCGCTACTGGAGCTTCCCGAAGCACAGAGGTGGAAACTCTTTTGACTGAAACGCTTGTCATGATCAAGTGCTTTAAGCTGCCAACAATCGAGGCCGATGACTTTCACCGCGTTCAAAACTTAATAACAAAAGATGACATTGATGCTTTGCACGGCAAAGACAAGATACTGGTGCAAGGTATCGTGACGTCAGAAGCATTGAAACACCTGTTGTCGCTCGAAAAGAAGATAAAGCTGCTTCTCAGTTCACCCATGCACATTTTAATGATAGACAGTTACCCAGTTCTGTCAAAAGCGCTTGAGAGCAAAATTGTGGACTTTGCGGTTTTGAAAAAACCCAAATTGCTGTGCATTACTGTAAATCCGTGCTATCCTGAGCAAAGACAGCAGGGATACACACTATCGAAGGTGGATCTGAATCATATTATCAAAAACATCATTTCAAGAACCAGTACGGTGGTCGTCAATGTTGACAAAGAGGAAAGTACTCTTTGCCAGGTACTGGAGGCGAGCTTATGAACAAATATGTTCTGAGTATGGGAGTTATAAGAATACTATTTGCCCTCTTCTCTGGAACAATAGCGATCATTATGCTTGTAAAAAACGATCCAAGAATCGCTTTGAGACTCAACGCTGTAATAGGCCTTGTTGGACCTCTCGTACTAATGGTCACGAGTGCTTTGGGAATCGCAGGTAGCCTCCGCTCACTCAACTTTTGGAAAACTTTGTTGGTACTGACTGGTACGGCTTTGATATTCATCGGAACGAGGTGATTTTGTTGAAGAAAGCTTACAAATACAGTTGTGAAGATCTTTCAAAAAAATTGAAATCGAATTTAGTTTCAGGATTAAGCTCGGATGAAGCCCGCAGAAAGCTCGAAGAATTTGGGCCAAACGAACTACCCGAGAAGCGGCGCAAGACCATCTTTGAAATGTTCTTGGCACAGTTTAAGGATTTTCTGATACTCATACTGCTGGCTGCTGCGGGTATTTCAGTAGCCGTCGGCGAAATCACGGATGCGGTGCTGATACTGATCATAGTGATCATAAACGCCGTTCTAAGCACGATGCAGGAATCAAAAGCGGAAAAATCACTGGAGATGCTGAAAAAACTCTCTGCGCCAACGGCACGTGTGATCAGAGACGGCGTCGTGGTAACAGTGGCAAGTCGCGAGATAGTTCCCGGAGACATAGTGATCCTCGAAGCTGGCAACTACATTCCTGCCGATGGAAGGCTCATCGAAGCCGTGAATTTATCAGTTTCAGAAGCCGCTCTTACTGGTGAATCGGAACCTGTTGAAAAGAGCACACACGTGATTGAATCCGAAGACGTACCTATAGGCGATCGTCACAACATGGTCTTTTCTGGAACAGTTGTTGCAAGAGGCCGTGGGAAGTGCTTGGTAACAGCGACAGGCATAAACACTGAGATTGGCCACATAGCCCAGATGCTCTCCGAAATGGAGGAAACAGAAACTCCATTGCAGAGAAACCTGAACAAACTCGGTAAGCAGATTGGAAATATCGTCTTAATCATATGTGGAATTGTTTTCCTGGCGGGATTGTTTCAAGGCAACCCCATTCTTGAAATGCTGCTCACAGCTATAAGCTTGGCTGTCGCCGCTGTACCCGAGGGACTGCCGGCAGTGGTAACAATCGTACTGGCTCTTGGAATGCACAACATGGTCAAAAGGCATGTGATCATCAGAAAACTACAGGCTGTTGAAACTTTGGGATCTGTGAATGTCATATGCTCTGACAAGACAGGAACCCTGACAAAGAATGAAATGACGGTTGTCTCTTACTACATTCCCGGAAAAGGCTTTGTAGAAGATGAACAACTTTCGGTTCAAGGTGAGCATTCACAAGAAGCTGAATTACTGAGAGGCGCAGCAATATGCAACGACGCATTCCTGTCAATCAGAGATGGAGAGAGAATCACGTCTGGAGATCCAACAGAAATAGCCCTGGTTGTCGCGGCAGCAAAGCACAGTTTAATCAAATCTGAGCTGGAAAAAGACTTTCAGAGAATACATGAAATTCCCTTCGACTCTTCCAGAAAGATGATGACCACAGTTCACAAGACAAAGGACGATCAGAAAATAGCATACACTAAAGGAGCTCCTGATGTTGTGTTGAATTCGTGTTCAAGCATTTATCTATCAAACGGTTTGACAAAGCCAATGACCGACGAAGAGAGAAAAAACATAGAAGAGGCCAATAGCGCGATGGCTAAAAAAGGGCTCAGGGTGCTGGCGGTCGCTATGAAAAGAGAATTACACGATGAATCAGAACCACTTGAGAGCGATCTTACCTTCGTTGGTCTTGTGGGAATGATCGATCCACCCAGACCAGAAGTAATAGAGGCTCTGAAAAAATGTCATGCGGCGGGCATTCGTGTAGTCATGATAACTGGAGATCACAAAATAACCGCCGAAAGCATTGCGAAAGAGATCGGACTGGCAAAAGATGGTCACATAGCAATGACCGGAAACGAGCTTATTCACATGGAAGTCTCTGATCTTATGAACGTTGTCGAAGATGTTCAAGTCTATGCCCGTGTTTCACCTTCAGACAAACTTAAAATAGTTCAGGCGCTCAAAGAGAAAGGACACATAGTAGCCATGACCGGTGATGGTGTTAACGATGCTCCGGCACTAAAGAAGGCAGACATAGGTGTCGCAATGGGAATCGTAGGAACAGATGTTGCAAAAGACGCTTCGGAAATGGTATTAACTGACGATAATTTTGCAAGTATTGTCTCGGCAACTGAAGAGGGAAGGAGAATATTTGACAACATAAGAAAAGTGGTTTACTATCTGCTCTCGTGCAACATCAGCGAAGTTGCAACAATATTCATATCTATTCTCTTCAAATTACCACTACCGCTCATTCCAGTTCAGATACTGTGGATGAATTTGGTAACTGATGGCCTTCCCGCACTCGCCTTGGGGGTTGAGGCCGCAGAGCCTGACATAATGAATCGCCCACCGCGTAATCCGAAAGAAGGTATCATCAGCAAGCGGGTGATGCAAGATATCTTTCTTGGTGGAATATATTTGACAGTCCTTTCAATGTTTGTCTACATATTTTCCTTGCTGGAACACGATTCCATAGAACTATCGAGAACCATGGTTTTCTTCACGATATGCACCGGCCAGATCTTTCATGCTTTTAACTCTAAATCACTGAGGTTCTCTCTTTTTAAGGTAGGGTTGAAAAGCAATCCAAAACTCCTGTTGGCCAATTTCGTGTCTTTCATTCTTCTAATAAGTGTCATTTACATCCCCTTCCTGCAGAATATTTTTCACACGACGAGTCTCACAGGAATACAGCTCATTGTGTCCATTTTAGCCTCTGTACTGATAATTCCACTATTTGAACTCACGAAGTTCCTCAGATACAGAGATCGTTGATATCTTCCACTTAGGGCAGGACGAGATCCTGCCCATTTCCTGTATCATTGTTTCTGAGGTGCAAAGATATGAAAATAGCTGTATGTGGATTTGTAATGGGCATAGCAAACCTCATACCCGGAGTTAGTGGAAGCACAATAGCCGTTATAATGAACATATATGAAAGGCTTCTGAATGCCATATCTGCTTTTGCAAAATTGAAGCCGAGTAAAGAAGACACCACTTTTCTTTTCTATTTGGGTGTTGGCATCGTTACGGCAATTTTTGCTGGCTCACTGTTAGTGTCGCTGGCACTGAAAGCTATTCCTGTTGTTACCTACGCGTTGTTTCTTGGGTTAGTTTTGGGTTCTCTTTCCACAATCATTAAAAGAGTAAACAAAGTCAAACCTACCTACATAGCCGCAGGTGTGCTTCTCTTGCTTGCCATTGAGCTTCTTGGCTACATCAAGACTCCAGGAGCAAAATCAAACGAGATACTGGCTTATATCCTGGGCGGCTTTTTTGCGGCTGGGGCAATGATTTTGCCAGGACTCAGTGGATCTTTAGTGCTGGTAATAATGGGAATTTACGAGCCCGTTGTTAATTCTGTGGCTCACATGGATATCACAAGTATATTAATTTTTCTTGTAGGTGTGCTGGCCGGAATCGTAGCTTTCACCCTGGCTGTGAGATTTTTCCTTAACAAATACCGCGCTCAGACTTACAATTTCATAGTAGGGTTGATAATAGCATCATGCTACTATCTCTTCCCGTACAACAAGGGTACGATTACTCCTGTGTCAATATTTCTCTCTGTAATAGCCCTCGGTGCCGGTATACTCCTTGCGCGAGCTGTCAAAAAATCGGCTCGTTCGTAATGAATATTCTTTTACATCTTACTTAATATCTACCCTGAATTCATTTTGTTAGCAATATAAGGATATAATATTTATAAAAGGAGGCGTTACATATGGATAAAGGTATCCCTCTTCTTGGAGATAAGTTTCCAGAATTCGAGGTTCAGACAACGCATGGTAAAATGAAGTTACCAGATGTTTACAAAAACCGGTGGTTTGTATTTTTCAGTCATCCTGCCGACTTTACACCAGTGTGTACCACAGAATTTGTGGCTTTTCAAAAAAGATATGACCAGTTTAAGGAGCTTGGCTGCGAACTCATAGGTTTGAGCGTGGATCAGGTGTTTTCGCATATCAAGTGGATAGAATGGATAAAGGAGAAACTCGGTGTAGCTATTGAATTTCCTGTTATCGCTGACACAGGTAAAGTGGCGGAAACTCTTGGCCTCATTCATCCAGGCAAAGGAAGTAACACTGTCAGAGCTGTTTTTGTGGTTGATCCAAAATCAACGATAAGAGCCATACTCTATTATCCTCAAGAGGTTGGTAGAAATATTGATGAAGTGATTAGAATAGTAAGAGCCTTTAGAATTTCTGATGAACAAAAAGCCGCTATCCCGGCGAATTGGCCCAACAATGAATTGATTGGCAGCGATCTTATCATTCCTCCACCAAGCGATATCAACGATACGGAAGCGAGGCTCAAGGAATACGAATGTTTTGACTGGTGGTTTTGCCACAAGAAGTATCATTAGAATTCAAAAGCAAGGGGGAGATCGTGATGAGAGAAAACGTTCGAAACGCATTGAATGAACAGATCAAGAAGGAGTTCGAATCGGCATATCTGTATCTTTCAATGTCAGCTTTTTTCGAATCTCTCAGCTTGGAAGGTATGGCACAATGGATGAAAGTTCAAGCAAAAGAAGAAATTGAACATGGAATGCGAATCTTCGAGCATCTCAAGGACAGAGGTGAAAGGATAGAACTCTTCGAGATTTCAAAACCCAAGAAGGAATGGAAATCTCCTCTGGAAGCCTTCGAAGAAGCGTACGAACACGAAAAATACATCACCAAGAGTATAGACAAGGTGATCGAAGTGGCACGAGCCGAAGAAGATAATGCCACTCTTGTTATGCTGCAGTGGTTTGTGAATGAGCAAATTGAAGAAGAGGCTTCCGTTTTGAAAATAGTGGATACTCTAAAAAGAGTTCATGAGAATCCCGCTGCTTTATTTATGCTAGATCGCCAGTTGGGAGAAAGGAAGTGACTAATTGAATCACACAGAATTCAATATATATGAAGTATTTGAACTCGCCAAACAGATAGAAAGAAATGGCGTGAGTCTTTATACCAGCGCTGCGAAAAAGTTTCCAGAATTCAGCAAGCGTTCACTTTTCCTAAACCTTGCTGAAATGGAAAGGGAACACGAGAAGACATTTGAAAAAATGCAGCAAGAGCTTGCCAACAGAGAAGGAGAGATGTCAAAATTTCTGGATCCTGATCTCGAAGCCGTCAAGTACCTTCAAGCTGTGGCAAAGGGAGCTGTATTTGATGTAAATAAGGACATTTCCTCGATCTTAAGCGGCGTTGAAACCGTTTCCGAGTTACTGAGAATTGCGATAGAACTGGAAAAGGATTCTGTTATATACTATATGGGAATCAAGCAAGTCGTTCCAGAATCATTCGGCAAGGAAAAGGTAGACTCAATCATAGAAGAGGAAATGTCTCACATAACACTTTTGAACTCAAAATTGTCATCTCTGTAAGATGGGAAAGGAGAATTCGCGCCATGGTAACAAAAGAAAAAGTTCTCAAAGCACTTTCCGAAGTGATAGATATGGAACTGGGCTTGGACATAGTGAGCCTGGGATTCATTTACGGTGTAGATGTTGATTCAGAAAACAACGTGAAAGTAACGATGACAATGACGACTCCTTCGTGTCCCTTAGCAGGTTTGATAGTTCAAGACGCTGAAGACAAGGTCAGTCAAATCGAAGGTGTGAAGAGCGTAAAGATCGACCTGACCTTTGATCCACCGTGGAATCCTGGAATGATGAGTGAGGAAGTGAGAAACAAACTCGGTATATGACTGTTGAAGAGTTGTATAGAAAAGGGATAGCAGCGTTGAAAGACATATCCAGTTCACCGCCAACAGAGTCCATGACTCTGTTGGCTTTTGTATTACACAAAAACAGAGAATGGATATTAGCACACATGAAAGACAGCATTGATGAAATCACATGTGAAAAATTCATGAGCGTTGTTGAAAAGAGGCAAACAGGTTATCCTTTGCAGTACATAGTTGGACGATGCTTTTTCTTCGATCTCGAATTAATTGTAGAAGAAAGCGTGTTCATACCCCGTCCCGAAACCGAAGTTCTCGTTGAAACCGCCCTTAATCTCATTGAAAAAAACAACTTTAAAACAGTGATTGACATCGGTACCGGAAGTGGGGCAATAGCTATAGCACTGGCAAGACATTCTTCCTGTCACATACTTGCCGATGACATTTCCGATGTTGCTCTATCGTGTGCACGAAGAAACGCGACCAAATATGGCGTTCTGGAAAGAATTGAATTTCGAAAGGGCGCTTATTTGGAACCATTTCTGAGTTATGTTGAGAAAATTGATCTCATAGTCTCGAATCCCCCGTACGTCTCAACCTCTTACGATCCCCCGGTGGAACTCACCCATGAGCCGAAGTCTGCCCTGTACGCTGGAAATGATGGAATGAATTTCTATAAGACATTTTTCGCAAGATACGCTCCAATGCTGAAAAGTAAAGTTATTCTAATGGAAATGTCACCTGAACAGAAATCCGGCGTAAAAAGCCTGTTATCCGATGCAAAAAAGATATCTTTCGTTGATGATCAGTTTGGCAGAATAAGATTTTTCATCGCGGTGTTGTAAAATACGGATAGCGAATCTTCTAAATGGGGTGTTTGCTGTGTCTCCAATGAGAAGACTTCTCTTTTACACTAAGCCATACACAGCTTTTTTCGTAGTGGCAGTTTTTGTTGTACTCGTGAGCTCAATTGTTGATCTCACACCTCCTCTTTTAGTGAGAAATGCAATAGACAAATACATGAATGATCAACAACTCGGTGCTCAAGAACGCTTCTCGGGTTTGAGTCAAACTTCGCTGTTGCTCCTGGTCGTGTTTGCGGGGCAGTTTTTGCTCAACTATGGAAGCGTTTATTTAACAGCGTACTTGGGTAATAAGATTGTATACGATATAAGAAGTGATCTTTTTGGAAAGATTCTGAATCTCCCAATGTCTTTTTTCGACAAAACTCCTTCAGGAAGAATAACCACACGTGTCGTGAATGACACGGAAAATCTTCAGCAATTTTTTACAACGGCTGTAACCAGTATTATCAAGGATTTCTTTCTAATGGCCGGCGTGATTTTCTTCATGATCAGGCTGAATTTAGCCCTTTTCTTCAGAATCACCTATGTTTTCCCACTTGTGCTCGCAGGGGTACTGTTGTTCAGATACTTCGATAGAAGGGTGTACAGAGAGGTCAGAACAAATTTGGCGCGAGTTAACGCATACCTTGCTGAGCACATATCGGGCATCAACGTTATAAAGCTCTTCAACGCAGAGCAGTTTAAGAACAAAGAGTTCGACGGCGTGAATAGAAATCTCTACCGCGCGCTGAAAAAGCAACTTTACGTCTTCGGCGTGTTTCGACCTTTTATAGATCTTTCATATTTTCTCGCGTTGTCGGGAATCATTTGGTTTGGCTCACAATACATAGCCGGAGGCACCATTCAATTTGGAGAGCTCTATGCGTTCGTCGCGTACATTGATATATTCATGAGGCCTCTTCAGGATATAGCCGAAAAATACGATATAGTCCAGAATTCCTTTGCATCGTCGGAAAAGATTTTTTCCCTCATGGACGAGAAGCCTGAGAATCTCGGAAATCCAAGAAATGCCCTTGTAATCAAGCGTGGCAACTTAGAGTTTAGGAACGTGTGGTTCAGCTACGACTCAGAAAAATGGGTACTCAAAGACGTAAATCTGAAGTTCACTCCGGGTGAGTTGACAGCAATTGTCGGTGAAACAGGCGCGGGTAAGACTTCTTTGATGAATCTCATCAACGGAATGTACGTCCCACAAAAGGGAGAGATAATTGTCGATGGCAAAAACATATTCGACTGTGATCTGCGGGCAATCAGAAAGCAGATATCAGCCGTTCCACAAGATGTAATCTTGTTCTCCGGCACGATTCTCGACAATATCAGACTCTTCAACAACAACTACACAGAAAACGAGGTAGAAAACGCGCTCAAATCAGTTCATGCCCTGGAAGTAATTAACAGGCTTCCAGAGGGAGTACACACAAGGATTATTGAAAGAGGATCGACCCTTTCTGCAGGAGAACGGCAGTTGATCGCCCTTGCTCGCGCTGTGTTGTTCGATGCGCAGATACTCATTCTTGACGAAGCCACAAGCAATGTTGACGTGGAAACAGAATCCAGAATAGAACTCGCTGTGAGAGAACTTTCCACAGCTAAGACTGTCATAATGATAGCTCATCGTCTCTCAACAGTCAGAAACGCCGACAGAATCATCGTTATCCACAATGGGCACGTTGTCGAAGAGGGAAAACACTCGGAACTCATGCAAAAAAGAGGCGTTTATTACAAACTCTACCAGATTCAATTCGCCATCTGAAAACACCCGAATTCGCGTAAAATGAGTTAAAATACAATTAGAAGCTTACAAGCTTTGGGGTGTGTTACGACTAAATCGGAGGTGTCTCTTTTGCCAGAAAAATTTTACATTACAACACCTATCTACTATGTCAATTCAGATCCCCACATCGGCAGCGCCTACACCACAATAGTCGCCGACGTGATCGCAAGGTATAAGCGCATCATGGGTTATGACGTCTTCTTTCTAACTGGAACGGATGAACATGGCCAAAAGATTTTACAGGCCGCTACTCAGAATGGGGAAGATCCGCAATCTTTCTGTGATAAATTGGCAGCGAAGTTCAAGAATCTCTGGAAAGATTTGAACATTACCAACGACTACTTCATTCGTACAACAAATGAGGATCACATGCGTGTGGTCCAAAGTTTTGTTTCAAAGATGAAGGAAAATGGTGATGTATACAAAGGTAAATACCAGGGCTGGTACTGCATACCGTGTGAAACCTACTGGAGTGAAGAAGATCTTGATGAAAGCAAGATCTGCCCATCGTGCGGCAGAGAATTGAAATTCATTGCTGAAGACAACTACTTTTTCAGGCTATCGAAGTATACTGATAAACTCCTAAAACACTACGAGGAAAATCCAGATTTCGTGCAGCCAGACTTTCGAAGAAACGAGATGTTGAAGATTTTGCAAAGCGGTCTGAAGGATTTGAGCATCACCCGAACAACTTTTAGCTGGGGAGTTCCTATGCTGGATGATCCTCAGCACGTCATTTACGTCTGGGTGGATGCGCTCATAAATTACATTTCAGCAGTGGGTTTCATGAAGGATGAATCCAGATTTTCATATTACTGGCCCGCAGATTTACACCTGATAGGTAAAGAGATAAATCGCTTTCACTCGATCGTGTGGCCCGCTATGCTCATGTCCGTGGGATTACCACTCCCCAAGAAAGTCTTCGCACATGGTTGGCTCACCGTAAATGGTCAGAAAATATCGAAATCTTTGGGGAATGCCATTGATCCGCGCTTTCTTGCCGACAAATACGGCAACGATGTTGTAAGATTCTATCTTCTCCGTGATATTGTGTTTGGAAAAGATGGTGATTTCTCGGAACAAAACCTCGTCAATCGCCTCAATGCCGACTTAGCAAACAACTATGGAAATCTTCTGCATCGCACCACGGCAATGATAAAGAAACACTTTAACTCCAAACTTCCAGAAAGGGATCTTTCCGACTCAAAATTAGTGGAAGAAGTAATGACTGCAGTTAAAAGCTTCACGCATCTCATGGATACATTGCAGATTACGCAAGCCCTTGATAAAGCGATGGAACTGCTGACTTTGGCAAACAAGTACTTTGACGAGAAGAAACCTTGGATCTTGGCAAAAGACGAGAATAAGAAGCCTCTGGGCAGTGTTCTTTACAACGTGTGTGAAATCCTGTTGAAGGTAGCGGTGATGCTGGCACCTATCATGCCTGAAACTTCCCTTGATGTCATGAATCGATTGGGATTCAGTGGAGACATATCAGAGCAACTTCTCTCGACTTGGGGAGTTCTTAAATCGAGAAATACAGTGAAACATGGAAAACCCCTTTTCACAAAGATACAAGAGAAGCAAACAAAGCCAGTCGCCAATACTCAGCTTCAAGAAGATAATCTGATATCAATAGACGAATTCAAAAAAATTCAGCTTAAGGTGGGAAAAGTACTCAGAGCAGAGAAGATCCCGAAATCAAAGAAGCTGTTAAAACTAATAGTGGATCTGGGTCCACTGGGGCAAAGGCAGATAATAGCCGGAATTGCAAACTATTATGAACCTCAGGACCTTTTGGGCAAGAGTATTGTCGTTGTGACCAATCTTAAACCGGCGAAACTGATGGGATTAGAATCACAGGGCATGTTACTTGCAGCTAAAAGCAATGCGGAGCTCAAGATACTAACAGTGGACGGAAGTATCGAACCGGGATCAGTGATTTCATAGGAGGGAATTTTGTGGAAAACATACTTTCAAAACCAATAGAAGACGAACTTGTTGAATCGTACATGAACTACTCGATGAGCGTTATCATTGGCAGAGCGATTCCTGATGTTCGTGATGGTTTGAAACCGGTTCAGCGCAGAATTTTGTACGCGATGCGAGAACTCGGTTTGACACACAATTCGCAGTCCAAGAAATCCGCAAGAATTGTGGGGGAAGTTTTGGGTAAATACCATCCCCATGGTGACTTGGCAGTTTACGATGCGTTGGTACGAATGGCCCAAAATTTCAACATGAGGTACCCCTTGATCATAGGACAGGGTAACTTTGGTTCCATCGATAGAGATCCTCCAGCCGCAATGCGATACACAGAGGCAAAAATGTCCCGAATATCAGAAGAGATGCTTCAAGACATAGAGAAAGATACTGTCCAGATGGCGCCCAACTTCGATGAAACTTTAAAGGAACCGTTAGTGTTACCAAGCAAAGTACCAAATCTCTTACTAAACGGCAGTACTGGCATCGCCGTGGGCATGGCTACAAGCATTCCTCCTCATAACTTGAATGAGGTCGTAGATGCAATCCAGTTACTGATAAGAAATCCCGACGCTTCTCATGAGGAAATAATGAAGTATGTGAAGGGTCCTGACTTTCCAACTGGAGCAACGATAGTGAACGGCAACGAGTTGATAGAAGCGTACAGAACCGGAAGAGGAAGGGCGGTTGTGAGAGGCACAGCCGAACTTGAGGAAACAGAAAAGAGTAGCAAAATAGTTATTTCCGAAATTCCATACTCTGTGAGTAAAGCTGGTCTGATCAAAGAAATTGCTTCTTATGCGGAGCGAAATCCCAAGATGTACATAAAGGATATCCGTGACGAATCAGATCGCTCGGGAATGCGTGTGGTTATAGAGCTCTCAAGGAATGCAAAACCGAGTGTAGTAATAAACAACCTCTATAAACACACGTCTTTACAAACGACTTTCAGTATTCAAATGCTGGTCATAGATCACAACAAGCCAAAACTGATGGGTATTCGGGAACTACTTCTTGCATTCATCGCTCACAGATTTGAAGTGATAAGAAGAAGATCGGAGTACGACTTGAAAGTCCTCTCCAGAAGGGCACACTTGCTGGAGGGTATCATGAAAGCCGCAAGAGCAATCGGTGTCGTTATAGATATCATCAGAAGCAGTAAAGATAACGAAGAGGCAACGAAAAATCTAATTGAGACTCTCGAGGTCACCGAAGAACAGTCGAAGGCTATCCTCGAAATGAAATTGGGAAGACTCACGAGCTTAGAAACCGAGAAATTACAATCAGAATACTCGGAGCTAACAGAAAAACTGCGTGATATCAAAGATATATTAGTTCATGACGAAAGGGTATACGAAATAATGCATTCAGAACTTGAAGAACTAAAGAGGAAATATGGCGATGAAAGAAGGACCAAGATAGTCAACGGTGGTGAATTATCGTACAACCCAGAAGATCTTATCGTAGACGAAGAAATCGTTGTGACACTGAGCGAAAAAGGATACATAAAGGCAACGAATTTGAACTCCTACAGGAGTCAGAGGCGTGGCGGAAAAGGTAAAATTGGGGCAAAGACAGCGATTGGAGACGAGATATCAATAGTATGCATTTCTCGCCTTCTGGAGCGCAGCCTTTTTATATCTTCTAAGGGAAGAGCTTTTGTACTGAAGAACTACGAGCTTCAAACTTCTGGCAGGGATAGCAAAGGTAAACCTATACAAGCTTATCTGAATCTTGAAGAGGACGAGCAAGTTCTGACAATGATACCGTTTTCCGAATGGAAAGGAGACCTAATTTTAGTAACTCGTAAGGGCAGGATAAAGAGAACTCCTCTTGAGGAATTCCAAAACGCCGGAAGCAGAGGCATAAGAGCGATCACATTTGTAAACAACGATTCTGTGGTCATGGCAACACTTTCCCGTTCTGTTGACGAAAACATAATGATAGCCACGAGAAATGGAATGGTAATCAAGTTCCCACTTCGAAGCGTTAGAAGAATGGGACGAACCGCAATGGGTGTGATTGGAATAAGGTTGAGAGATAATGACGAAGTCGTTGGAATGGTGACTATCCAGGATGATTCTCTCGAACTTCTAAGCATAACAAGCAAAGGCTTTGGAAAAAGAACATCGCTAGCAGAGTATCGAGTTCAAAGTAGAGGCGGAATGGGTGTAAAAAATTTACCCAGCGTCGCAAAGGCGGGGCACATTAGTGGCGTTGAAGTGGTACAGGACCTCGATTCGGATGTCATAGTCATGACGAAAAACGGTGTTTCCATAAGGTTTCATATCTCCACTGTCAGCGTTCTAAGCCGAACCGCACGAGGTGTTAAAATAGTCAATCTGTCCAAAGACGACGAAGTTTCCCATTTCGCTATTGTCGAGCAATGTATAGACAGTTAGAACACAGCGCAGATTTGAGGTTTGAACTCGAAAGCGACTCATTTGAAGGTGTTTTTCAGGACTTTGCCGATTTGCTCTTTAGTTTGTGCCAACCAACGTTGGCGGACGAAATCTTCGTCAAGACGTATGAAGTCACAGCCGAAAGCTTTGATGATACCGTTTTCGACGTGGTTAATGACTGGATTTACACGATTTACGGGCAGGGGTTTTTCCCATTCAGATGTTACCTGAATAGCGGTATCTTACGTTGCACCTTTAAGAGAATATCTGTGATGAATGGCATAGAAATTAAAGCTTTAACATATCACGACTTGAGGTTCAAAGAAGAAGCTGGTAAGATCAAAGCAAAGGTGGTGTTTGACGTTTGAAAGGACTTACCAAGAGGCAAAGGGATGTTTTGAATTTTATAAACGCCTACATCAGTAAGTATGGATTCTCTCCGAGTATAAGAGACATTGCTCGAGAGTTCAGGATAACGCCTCGCGGAGCTTCGATACACTTAATTGCACTTGAAAAGAAAGGGTACATAACCCGATCGAAAAAAGCGAGAAGTGTGAGGGTTGTCAACCGAATCGAAGGAATAAAGCTCCCACTTGTTGGAACGATAGCCGCAGGAAATGCCATCGAGGCCCTGGAAAACCAAACCGAGCTCATTGAGGTACCGATGAGCATGGTTAAATCAGGATATGAGCACTTCCTGCTGCGAGTAAAGGGAACGAGCATGATCGAAGAACATATAATAGACAGAGACTTAGTTGTTATAAGAAAACAAAACACAGCTTCCAATGGGGACATTGTGGCTGTACTCGTGGACAATGCCGATGCAACCTTGAAAAAATTTTACGCGAAATCTGACAAAGTGATCCTTAAACCGGCAAACAGAGAACTGAAACCTTTAGAATTGGAAAGCAGCAGAGTGAAAATCTTGGGAAAACTGGTTGGAGTGATAAGAACTTATGAATGAAGAACGCAGAAGCCACCTCGCTGATATAGTTTCACATGGTGATATCCACATCGTCAAACTCTTATCAGAATTGGACCTCAATACGGCCCCATTTTTCAAGAAACTGGTAAAAGAAGAGCTCATCGAAAAGGGTAAGAAGAAAGTTATTATTGATTTTTCAGAGTGCAAATATCTGGACAGCTACGCTCTGGGAGTTTTGATGAGTCTTGACAAACATTTCAAACTCAGTGGTGGAATAATGATTCTCTGCGGCCTTGACTCAAACCTAAAGAGAATATTCAACTTAACTTCACTGAACACTATTCTTTCGATTCGTAAAAATCTGAATGACGCTTTACAAGCACTGGGAGCCTTTTGATATTTGTTTCAAACTCATTTAAGATATCTTTCTGTATCACTCATAAAAGGGAGAGAACAGGAAAAGTAGAACTCTCCCTCTTTTCCCGTTTTGGATCGGCAATAAAGCTCACCTACACTTATCCTGAAAAGGAAAATTTTTGAAGATGGACTTAGCTTTTGGATTTTATTTGCTATGTGTTTTACTATATGATGTTAAATGATAAAATCCCCGCTGTGAAAATTGATTGATGAAATAGAAATAGAAGATCTTATGTATAATCTTTTAAATAGGAGGAACAATTGAGTATATTGCGACTGTGCCCCCGACTCTCGTTAGTTTCAATCAGAAGTCAACTAAAAAGTAGAAGGGGGAAATATTTT
>Ga0190334_1000572_pt1 | contig 17772 bp, 27 predicted proteins | sample 48720478_MG_FD_161270 | JGI IMG/M metagenome (GOLD analysis project Ga0190334, IMG submission 161270) | Hydrothermal vent sediment bacterial communities from Southern Trench, Guaymas Basin, Mexico - 4872-04-7-8_MG | ecosystem: Environmental > Aquatic > Marine > Hydrothermal vents > Sediment ...
TAACAATTGCTAAAATAACAATTGCTTTTAAAAAATGTTGCCATTCTTTTTCTTCTCTAAGAAGAGAAATAAGAATAAGAAAATATAAAAACCAATGAAGGTATTGAATAATACCATCAGCCCTTTCTATTTCTGAAAAAAAGGAATGAAGAGGATCAACGCCTAAAAAAGCAGTTACTGACATCGCCAGGATATAAAGAATGGCGGCAATAATTAAAGGATTTTTAAAATTAGGCCTATATTCTGGTTTTTTGATAAGAAGAATTAGCCAGAAAAAGAGAGAAAGTTCTACTCCTAAACGAAAAAGATATGCCTTGCCAGAAACAAAAGGAAAAAGAAGATTCCTGGTAACTACTAAAGGAGGAATAAACAGAGTAAAATATAAAAGATACTTGATAATTTTTTCTAATTTAAACATCTTAAAAGTTACAAACTACATTTAAATTCAAATCTCAAATGTCAAAACTCAAATCTCAAATCCACATCTTAAATCTCAAAACTCCCTGTTTAAAGTTTAAGGTTAAAAGGCTAGGAAGCCAGTTTGGTAAAGAGGTTAGGAAGTTGGTGTTATTACCTATTTTGTTTTTTTTATTTGCGTTTTGTTCTATATTTCTAACTTCCTAACCTAACTTCCATACCGGCTTCCTAACCCTCTAACTCCTTACTATTTACTGATTATCTGGGTTTTGTTTCAAATTTCGCCACAGCCCTAAACTCTTTAGGGCTGGGTAATAGATTCAGAATTTCGGATTTATTATTGATATTCTCTAAGAGCCAATTGGCCCTTAATTTGGGCAACAATTTCCAAAACAACAGCAACTACAATCAAAATTCCTGTGCCACCAATACTCAAATAACTCTCGCCAGTCAAACTTCGAGAGAGTAAAGGTAAAATGGCTACCAAACCGAGAAAAATTCCGCCAACAAAAGTTGTCCGGTAAATTATTTTTTTTAGAAAAATAGTCGTATTTTCTCCAGGCCTAATACCAGGAATAAAACCACCATTCCTTTGAAGATTCTGAGCAATTTCCTTAGGGTCAAAAGTGACTAAAGTATAAAAATAAGTAAAAAGAAAAACTAAAGTAAAATAAGTAAAACCATAAAGCCAAGGATTAGTTGTAAAAGAAATAAGAAAAGAAGATAACTTCTCCAAAAAAGCATTATCAAAACTCTTTAAAACCTGACCTAAAAATTGTGGGAAAAGAACTACTGACAAAGCAAAAATAATTGGAATAACCCCGGCTTGATTAACTCTAATCGGCAAATAACTAGAAACACCACCATACATTCTCATTCCTCTTACTCTTTTAGCATAAACTACCGGTATCCTTCTCTCAGCCTCATTAATAATTACTATACCAAGGACAACAGCTAAAGCCATTATCAAAAAACCAATATAAGCCGGCAACTTTTCCTGACTATAAGAAATCATTGAATTCCAAAAACTTTGCGGCCAACTAGCAACAATACCAGCAAAAATTAGAAGAGAGACACCATTGCCTAAATTTTTCTCAGTAATCAACTCACCTAACCACATCAAAAAAACTGCTCCAGCAGTAATCAGGCAAACATCTTGAAAAATAACAAAAGGAGAAGAAGGCAAATAGACACCTTGACTTCTCAAAAGATTAAGAAAGCCAAAGCCCTGAATTGCCGCTAAAGGAACAGTGAAAATTCTGGCATACTGATTAAATTTATTTCTGCCGGCTTCTCCTTCTTCGTAATACATTTCTTTTAAAGAAGGAACTATTAAGGTCAAAAGTTGCATTATAATGATAGCCGTAATATAAGGTCCTAAACCAAGCATTGCTAGAGAAAAATTTCTCATTGCTCCGCCAGTAAAGATATTTAAAAGACCAAAGAAAGCATTGGCTGAAAAGAAGCGATGAATTTTTTCTAAATCAACTCCAGGAACAGGAATTGAAGCAAATAATCTGTAAACAACTAAAAGAGCCAAAATATAAAGGGCTCTATTGCGGAGGTCTTTATCTTTAAAAAAAAGAATAACTTTAGCAATCATACTTGAATTTTAAATTTAAAGTTTTAGTTCTGACCCTTGGATTTTTATTTTTTCCTTCAACTTCTTTGACATCTGGCAATTTTTGAAAATCAATTTCTTCTTCAATTCTCCTCGACCAAGTATTTTTACTGCTTTTGTATTTTTGGAAATAAGACCTTTTTTCTTTAAAGACGCCAAGGAGACAACTTCTCCTTCTTCAAATTTTTTATTTAAAACTTCCAAAGTAATAACTACTGGCTTTTCTTTAATTGGCTTGAATCTATATCCTCTCATTTTCGGAATTTTAATAATTGCCTCTCTTTCTTGAGGTTTAATTTTGGCTCCAGCTCTAGCTTTCTGGCCCTTTATTCCCCTGCCCGAATAAGTACCTCTCTTACCTCCTCGACCAACTCGCTTTTTTTTCTTTCTCTTCAGATTAAATTTTAACTGATGAATCAAAATCATAATTAAACAAAATTTTTTAAAGCGGCTAATGTTGCCTTAACTTTATTAATTTTATTGCCTGAACCTAAAGATTTGGCACTAATATCTTTTATTCCAGCCAAACGGCAAATTTTTCTAACAATCCCGCCAGCAATAATTCCTCGCCCTTGCTTGGCTGGCTTGAGAATAACTAAAGCCGACTTATACTTTCCTTCAACTGGAAAAGGAATTGTTCTATCTTCAATAAGTTTTATTTTCATCATCTCTTTCTCAGCTTTCTTAACTGCTTTTTCAACTGACTGACTAACATCATTGGCCTTACCCTTACCAAAACCGATACCACCCTTACCATCACCAACAATAACTGCTGACCTAAAACGAAGCCGCTTACCACCAGCAGTTACCCTAGTCACTCTTCTTATCTCTACTACTTCGTGCCGAATTTCTCTCTCTTTTTTTTCTTTTGTTGAATTATTTGCCATTTCTTAATTTAAAAAATTAAACCTCCCTGCCTAGCCCCTTCGGCTAAAAATTTTACTCGACCATGATACTTAAATCCTCCTTTGTCAAAAATAACTTTTTTTATCTTTTTCTCTCGGGCTTTTTTAGCCGCCAAAAAACCAACTTGATAGGCCTTTAGTTTTTTTCCTTTCAAATCATCTTTTATTTTCTTGGGAAGGGAAATTTCTTTTAACTCTTCTTTTTTTACTTTAGCCAAATCTAAATCAGAAAAAGAGAAAATGGTTTGACCCTTAGAATCATCAATAAACTGAAGATAAATATGTTTATTACTTCTAAAAACACTCAAACGAGGACGATTTTCTGTCCCCCTGATCACTTTTCTAATTTTCGCTCTTCTTCTTTCTCTTTTTTTTCTTTTTTCTTTAATTCTATCAAACATTTTTTATTATTTAGCCGCTACTGCCTTTTTGGCGGTTTTCTTCCTAATAACTTCGTCAAGATATCTTATACCTTTCCCTTTATAGGGTTCTGGTTTTCTTAAACTTCTAATTCGGCTGGCAACTTGACCAACTTTTTCTTTGTCTGCCCCCAAAACTGAAATAATATTCTTTTCAACCTTTATTTCTATTCCTTCCTCTATATCAAACTCAATTGGATGAGAATATCCCAAAGAAAGAATCAATTTATCTTTTTCAACTTTTGCTTTATAACCTATTCCTTCTATTTGTAATTTTTTTTCAAAACCCTGAGAAACTCCTTCTACCATATTACTAATAAGAGAACGAACGGTCCCCCATAATGATTTAACTAATCTATCAACCTTTTTCCTAGAATTTGGCAAAACAATAATTTCATCTTCTTCTTTCTTTATTTCTAAAGAAGAAGGAAATTTTTTAGAAAGAGAACCTTTCTTGCCTTCTACCTTGACTTCAATAAAATTATCCTTCTTTTCAATATCTACCTTTACTCCTTCTGGAATTTTAATTGGTTTTTTACCTACTTTAGACATAGTAATAATAAAATTACAATTATTAATCATCAACCTTCAATTTTTAATTAAGGATTGATTTGAAATAAAACTTCACCACCAATCTTTTCTTTTCTGGCCTGAGCAAGGGTTTTTAAGCCACGAGGAGTAGAAACAAGAGTTAAACCTTTCCGACTAAATTTAGTTAAATCCCGATAGCCAGCATAAACTCTTAAACTTGGCTTGCTAATTCTTTTCACCTCTTTAATTAGCGGTTGATTATCTTGATACTTTAATTCTATTTCTAAAATTTTCTTAACCCCTTTGCCCTTTTTTTTAATTTTGCCGACTAAATTATTCTTTTCCAAAATTAAAAGAATGGCAAGTTTCATTTTAGAAAAAGGCACTCGAACAAATTTCTTGCCTACCATTTGAGCGTTTTTAATTCTTATTAATAAGTCAGCAATTGGGTCAGTCATATTTTTATTGCTTTCAATTTACCAGGACGCCTTTCTTATTCCTGGAATTTCTCCTTTTGAAGCCAATTCTCGAAAACAAATCCGGCAAAGACCAAAATCCCTTAAATAACCATGTTTTCTACCGCACCTAAAACAACGATTAACCTTTCTGGTTGAAAATTTTGGCTTTTTTTTGGCTCTTTCAATAACTGATTTTTTTGGCATAATTTATTTCTTTTTTAAAGGAAGGCCAAGCAATCTTAAAAATTCTATGGCTTGTTCTTTGTTCTTGGCTCTCCTAATGACTATACTTACCTCTAAACCAAAAATCAACTTTTTTAAGCCAATTTCCGGGAAAGGAGAAAGATCTTTAAAACCAATATTCAAATTTCCCTGCTCGTCAAAAAGATTTAAAGACAAACCCCTAAAATCTCTAACTCGCGGAAGGTAGATATTAATTAATCTATCTAAAAAGTCATACATTCTTTGTCCTCTTAAAGTTACTTTTAAACCAACCGGCATTCCCTTTCTTAATTTAAAAGCAGAAATTGCTTTTCGGCTTTTTCTTAAAGATGGTTTTTGACCAGTAATCAAAGAAATATCCTTTTCTATTTCTTTTAACATCTTCTCTTTATCTTTGGCTTGGGAAAGAATTTTGCCAATACCAAGATTAACTACTATCTTTTCTATAATCGGCACTTGATAAATATTCTTCAATCCATATTTCTCCATCATCTGAGGAATTACCTCTTTCTGATATTTAATTTTGCTAGAAATAACTTCTTCCATAATTTTAGCAATAAATTTAAATTTCTTCTTGGCATTTCTTGCAAATCCTAACCTTTTTTCCCTTGGCTAATAAACGATAACCAACCCTCGTTGCTTGATGGCAATGAGGACAAATTAACATTACATTGCTGACAAAAACCTTTCTTGGTAAAGAAACAATTTCTCCTTTTTGTCCCTCTCTTCTTGGTTTAAGATGTTTCTTAATTAAATTTAAACCTTCAACTATTACCTTGTTTTCTCGAGGAAAAACCTTGATAACTTTACCAACCTTTCCCCTGTCTTTTCCCTTTGTCATTTTTACTTTATCTCCTTTCTTTATCTTCATAAAATCTTTACAAAAAGTTAAACAACAAACTTAGCCATTGAAACTATTTTCTCAAAACCTTTCTCTTTTAATTCTCGGGGAACTGGCCCAAAAATTCTCGTTGCCAAAATTCCCTTTTCTTTTTCTAAAATAACAGCGGCATTGTCATCAAATTTCAAAGAAGAACCATCCTTTCTTTTAAAAGGCGCTTTTTGTCTAACAATAACTGCTCTAACTTTATCTCCTTTTTTTATTGAAGAAGAAGGGTCGGCTTCTTTAACACTAGCCACAATAATATCACCAATCCTGGCGTATCTTTTTTTAGAACCCCCCAAAACATTAAAACACTGAATTATTTTTGCCCCTGAATTATCAGCGACTTTTAATCTTGTCTGCCTTTGAATCATAAACTACTTTCCATTTTTTTTCTTTGCTAATCGGCCTTGATTCTTCAATAATTACCTCATCACCCAGATGATATCTATTTTCTGGGTCATGAGCTTTAAATTTTGTTTTTCTTTTTATTTTCTTTTTATATTTTGGATGCTCAAAAAGCCGTTCAACTTCTACAACTACGGTTTTAGCCATTTTATCAGAAACAACTTTCCCTATAAATCTCTTTTTTTTCTTACTTTTTTCTGTCATTTTTTCTTTTTTCATTAATTAAGGTTAAAATTCTGGCAATTTCTTTTTTAGTTTCTTTAATTTTGTGAGGGTTCTTCAACCGACCAGAAGACAAACTAAACCTCATCTCTTGAAGTTTCTTTCTTGTCTGAAAAAGTTTCTCCGATAATTGACTTAAAGAAAGCTCTCTTAATTCTTTAGCCTTCATATTTCTTCTTTTTTAATAATCTTGCATTTAATTGGCAATTTGCTACTGGCTTCTTTTAAAGCGGCTTCAGCCTTATCTAAAGGAAGACCATCAATCTCAAAAATAATCCTCCCCTTTCTAACCACAGCAGCATAATGATCAAAATCACCTTTACCACCACCCATCCCTACTTCTGGCGGTTTCTTGGTAACCGGTTTATCAGGAAAAACCCTAATCCACATTTTTCCTCCTTTACGAAGATAGCGAACCATTACTTTCCTAGCTGCTTCAATTTGCCGGGCAGTTAGCCAAATATTTTCCATTGCCTTTAAGCCAATACTACCAAAATCAAGATTGATAGCTCTCGTTTCTTTCTCTCTTTTCCGTCTTCGTCCTTTTTGTTGTTTCCTATATTTTTGTTTTTTTGGCTGAAGCATAATATTATACTATTTTTCTTCTTTTTCTTCTTTGTATATCCAAACTTTAATACCTATTTTGCCATAAGAACAAATTGCCTCGTCAAAAGCATAATCAATCTTTGCCCTAATTGTTTGCAAGGGCAATCGACCAGCTTTAACAAATTCTTTTCTGGCTATTTCCGTTCCATCCAACCTTCCAGCCACCTGAATCTTTGCCCCGGCAACCGACTTATAACCCATCACATTACTCAAAGCCCTTTTGATGACTCTTCTAAAAGGAATTCTTTTTTCTAATTGAAAAGCAATTTCCCTGGCAACAATAGCTGCTTTAATTTCACCCCGGGGAATCTCTTGAATTTCTATCCTCAAACTATATGGCGCGGTTATACCTTTTTCTTGACGATAATTCTTTATTAAATTATCTACCTCTTCCTTCAACTGCTCAATCCCCTTCCCTTGTCGACCAATAATCAACCCTGGTCTCTGAGTAAAAATACTCACCAAGATATCTTTTTCTGAAGTCCTCTCAATCTCCACAGAAGAAACTCCGGCATTTTTGAATTTCTTTTTAACATAATCTCTAATTAAAATATCTTCAGGTAAAATAAGAGAAAATTTTTTCATTTTCTCAGGCAACCATTTGCTTGACCAATTTTCATTAATTCCCAACCTAAAACTTTTTGGATGAATTTTTTGAGCCATAGCTTATATTGATTTTCTTCTAAAAATTTTTTTCGCCAAGGAAACTTTTGGTTTACTAACAATTGGTTTTTTAATCTCTTCTTTTTCTTTTTTTGCCTTAACTTTTGAAGGTAAGCCTTCTTTTTTAATCTCTCTCAAAAGTTCTTCTTCATCTTTTGATAACGGCTTCCTAATTTCAACCTTCCTTTCTATCTTCCTTTTCTTCTTCTTTCTTTGACTTTCAGCAAGTTCTATAAAAATATGAGAAGTTTTCTTCTGGATTAAAGTTGCTCTTCCTTGGGCCCGAGGAAAATACCTTTTTAGAGTCGGCCCTTGATCTACTCTAATTGTCTTAATATAAAGGTTGTCCTCGTTTAAATGAAAGTTATTCTTAGCATTACTAATGGCTGAATTAAGAAGTTTTAGCAAGTTTTTAGCCGCTCTTTTTCTTTCTAAAGACAATAAATTCTTAGCTTCCTCAACGTCTAATCCTCTTATTAAATCAGCCACTAATCTAACCTTTCTTGGAGCAATTCTTAAATATTTTAAAGAGGCCTTAACTTCCATAATTTTTCTTGATATTTTTTCTTTTAATGTAATACATATTTAAAATGTCAAAACTCAAAACTCAAATCTCAAATCCAAATCTTAAATCTCAAAACTTAAATAAATTCGAATCTCGAATCTCGAAATCCGAAACAAATTCGAATTTTCAAATGTTCAAATGTTCGAAACAGATTGTTTTGGTCATTTGAACATTTGGATTTTGGTCATTGTTTCGAAATTCGAATTTCGGATTTCGGATTTTTCTATTTAGATTTGACATTTGACATATGGATTTGACATTTGACATTTGACTTTTGAGATTTATTTAATCTCGTTAATAAATAATAAAACAATAATTCAATTTATAATTTACTTACTTTCTCTCATCTTTCTCTCTAACTCTTTTTGCTTTTTACCTCCATGTTTAATAAATTTCCTTGTTGGCGAAAATTCGCCAAGCCGATGACCGACCATTTCCTCGGTTACTTTAACCGGAATAAATTCTTTACCATTGTAAACGCCAAAAGTATAACCTATCATTTCTGGACAAATCATCGAATCTCTTGCCCAGGTTTTAATAATCACCTTATCTTCCGGTTTAACTTTTTTTATTTTCTTTAAAAGTTTTTGGTCGATATAAGGACCTTTTTTAAGAGACCTGGTCATACTTTATTTTTTCTTTTTCTTCTTCCGTCTCTGGACGATTAATTTATCCGACCATTTTTTCTTTTTTCTTGTCTTTTTGCCACCAGTTACTTTCCCCCATTTTGTCTTTGGTCTTTTAGTCCCTCTCGGCGCTCGACCTTCACCTCCTCCATAAGGATGATCTCTTGGATTCATTGCTGAACCTCTCACAATTGGCCTTCTCCCTAAATGGCGACCCCGACCAGCTTTGCCAATATTCAAAAATTGAGGAGAAACCCCAACAACTTGACCAACAGAAGCCAAACACTCGGCCTTAACTTTCCTGATTTCTGTAGAAGGCATTTTTAACAAAGCCCATTCTCCTTCCAATCCTAAAAGCTTAACTGAAGAACCAGCTGACCTAGCAATTTTTCCACCACCACCTGGTTTAATTTCTATATTGTAAACCAAAGTACCAGCTGGGATATTTTTTAAAGGTAAACGATTACCGGGTTTTATCTCGGCCTTTTCTGAAGTAATAATTTCATCACCAACTTTAACTCCGTCCGGAGTTAAAATATAACGCCTTTCGCCATCTTTGTAAAGAACTAAAGAAATAAAAGCTGTTCGGTAAGGATCGTATTCTATAGTCTCTATTTTACCAGGAATATCAAATTTATCCTGTTTAAAATCAACAAGTCGATAAAGCTTCTTTTGACCACCGCCTCGATGCCTAACTGAAATTCTTCCTTTTGAACGACCAACCTTCTTTTTCAACTTTTTCAAAAGAGGTTTATAAGGAGTGTCGGTTGTCAAAACTTTTTTATAATCAACCACTGTCATTCCTCTCTGACCAGGCGTCTTTGGTTTTTTTCTTTTAATAATAGCCATAATCTTATAAATTTAAAACAATAGAAATAACTTTTCTTTATTTCGGCATTATTTCTATATTTTCACCTTCTTTTAATTTAACAATTGCTTTTTTGAATGACGGTTTTTTACCCAAAAACCTACCCAAACGTTTTGGCTTTTCAGGCACCCTAACAATCCTCACTTCTTCGACATTAACATTGTATATTTTCTCAATGGCTTTCTTGATTTCAATTTTATTAGCCCGTGGACTAACTTTAAAAACATATTGATTTAAAGGACTTAAAAGAGATGCCTTTTCTGAAATCCAAGGCCTTTCAATGATTTTTAAATAATTATCGTCAAGAGCAGAGGTTTTCTCTTTTTTTAAATTTTCCCTCTTAACCTCTTGCTCTTTTTTCTCAACTTTCTCTTCCTTCTTCTCGTCTTTCTTTTTTCCTTTTTTTAAAATATTTTTTAAAATAGGCATAAATTTATTTAAGAAAAGTTTTTTCTATTATTGGCAAAGCCCCTTTTTCTAAAAGAAGATTTTTGTATTTTAAAACATCCTCAACATTCAAAGAGTCGGCCAAAATTGTCTTCGTTTTCAAAAGATTGTTACTTGATCTTCTGATTTTTTCGTTTTTCTCTGCCAGAACAATCAAAGCATCTTTTTTCTTTTTTCCTTTCTTTAAATTAAGCAATTTATCCAAAATTTCAGCCATTCTTTTAGTTTTAATTTCAGGTAATTGCCACTGGTCAACAATTTTTATCTCACCGTCTTTTAATTTCTGACTTAAAGCCGAAAAGAGAGCTTTTCTTCTCATCTTCTTGGGAATTTTCTTACTATAATTCTTTTCTTTTCTTGGACCAAAAGTCACTCCTCCTCCTCGCCAAATCGGAGAACGAATAGAACCATGCCTGGCCCGACCAGTACCTTTTTGCCGCCAAGGCTTGGCTCCACCGCCCCTCACTTCACCTCTAGTTTTAGTATGAGCCCAAGGAAAATGACGATTGGCTTGCATCGAAGTCAAAACCTGCCAAATCAAAGCTGGCCTAAACTTTTCAGAAAAAATTTTAGGATTCAACTCTATCTCGCCCACTTTTTCTCCTTCCAAATTGTAAACTGGTAATTTCAACATAGTTTTTATTTCTCTGATTCAATCATTACTAAACTTCCTCGATAACCAGGCAAACCCCCTTTAATTGCCAAAAGGTTCTCTTTTTCATCTAAATCAATTATTTCTAAATTTTTGATAGTTACTTTTCGTTGAGCCATTCTTCCCGGCATTCTCTTGCCTTTAATCACTCTTGAAGGAGTAGTAGCACCGATAGAACCAGGCGCTCTCAATCTATCTTTCTGACCATGACTAGCCGGGCCACCTTTAAAGCCATGCCTCTTAACCACGCCCTGAAAACCTCTTCCCTTTGAAAAAGCACTAACTTTAACTTTTTCACCCTTCTCAAATATCTGGCAAGTAATCTCCTGACCTACTTTGAAGTCATCAGGATTATCAATTTTAAATTCTTTTAAATATTTAAATCCACCTAAATTTTTTAAATGTCCTTGGAGGGGTTTATTTATTTTTTTTGTTTTCAAAAAGCCAATTTGAACTGCTTGATATTTATCTTTTTCTTTATTTCTAATTTGAGTAACAAAACAAGGGCCGGCTTCTAAAATAGTTACTGGCACTGCTCGACCATCTTCATCAAAAATTGTCGCCATCTTAAGTTTTCTTGCTAAAATAAATTTTTTCATCTTTCCTTTGGCAAACCCCGCACCATAGCTGTTAAGCCGTGGTACAGGGCAAACTTAAAATCAAAATAAATACCGGGAAGAACTCCCGGCATTAAAACTCATCTCGAACCAAACTCTTAAAGCAAAGTTTTTACTTCAATTGAAATTCCTGCCGGCAATTCTAAGGACTGCAAAACTTCAATAATTTTCTCTGAAGGATTAAAAATGTCCATTATTCTTTTATGAATTCTAATTTCAAATTGTTCTCGGGCGTCTTTATGAACAAAAGTAGAGCGATTAACTGTATAACGCCTGATTTCTGTAGGCAAAGGTATTGGCCCAACAATTTTTCCTCCGTACTGCTTGACTGTTTCAACAATTTGTTTACAAGAAGAATCACAAACCTTATAATCGTAGGCCTTAATCTTTACCCTTATTTTAGGTTCACTATTCTCTTCTTTCTTTTTGCTTACCATTTTTAATCCTTATTTCTATTCAAAAAACTAACCTTAACTAATAATCTTAGTAACTACACCAGCGCCAATTGTTCGGCCTCCTTCTCTAATAGCAAATCTCTGTTTTTCTTCCATAGCCACTGGGGTAATTAATTTAACTTTCAAATTAACAGTGTCTCCTGGCATAACCATCTCGATATTCTCTGGTAAAGTGACATTGCCGGTAATATCAGCTGTTCGGAAATAAAATTGTGGCTTATAACCAGAAAAGAATGGCGAGTGTCTACCTCCTTCCTCTTTGGTTAAAGCATAAACTTCTGCTTCAAATTCACTGTGAGGAGTAACTGAACCTGGTTTAGCCACTACTTGACCTCGTTCTACTTCCTCTTTCTTCACTCCTCTTAAAAGCAAACCAACATTATCACCGGCCTGTCCTTCCTCTAATGCCTTATTAAACATTTCAATACCGGTAATAGTTGTCTTAAAAGTCGGTTTAATACCAACAATTTCCATTTCGTCGTTTAAATGGACTACCCCCCTTTCAATTCTTCCAGTAACAACTGTTCCTCGCCCTTCAATAGAAAAAATATCTTCAATCGGCATCAAAAACGGTTGGTCAACTGGTCTTTCTGGTAAAGGAATATAAGAATCAAGAGCTTCTAAAAGTTGCTTGATTGGTTCAAAAGCCGGATCATCAGGAGAGTTTGCCTCCAAGGCCTTTAAAGCCGAACCTTTAATAACTGGAACTTCATCTCCGGGATATCCGTACTTTTTCAATAATTCTCTCGTCTCTGATTCGACAACGTCAATCAGTTCTTTGTCACTAACTTGGTCTGTTTTATTAATAAAAACAATCATTGAAGGCACACCAACCTGTCTGGCTAAAAGAATATGCTCCCTGGTTTGTGGCATCGGCCCATCAGTAGCAGCTACCACCAAAATGGCACCATCCATTTGAGCCGCGCCAGTAATCATATTCTTAATATAATCAGCGTGACCTGGAGCATCTATATGAGCGTAGTGTCGCTTTTCGGTTTCGTATTCAGAATGATGCAAATTAATTGTCACTCCTCTGGACTTCTCTTCTGGAGCATTATCAATATCATCAACACTCTCGGCTTTCTCTACCAGACCTTTGAGGTGAAGATACTTCATCATCGCCGCTGTCAAAGTGGTCTTACCATGATCAACATGGCCAATAGTACCAATATTAATATGCGGCTTTGTTCTTTCAAATTTTGCTTTTTCTGCCATATTTTTTTATTTTATTTTTTTTAAATTATTTTTATTATCACCGACTCTTTGAAGTTTAAAAAAAAGAAAAAAATTGTCAAGTTAAATTTCGACATATCGACATTTCGACATATCGACATATCGATATATCAATATATCGACATATCGAAATTTCAACATATCGATATTTCGAGATTTCGAGTGAATTTTATCATTATTTTTTTAAAAAGTCAATAACTGCCAATTGCCGACCGGCAATTGGCAGTTAGCAGTTGGCAGTTGGCTATTGGCAATTGGCAATCATCAAACAAAAATAAATTCTAAATCCGAAATCCTAAATCCTAAACGAAATCCCAAATCTCAAATTCTAAATCCCAAACGTTTAGAATTTGGAACATTAGAATTTAGAATTTTGTTTAGAATTTCGAATTTAGAATTTAGGATTTTCTTTAGTTAGCTTTAAGCTTTACGCTTTGGCTTTGCGCTTTGCGTTTTGAGCTTTGCGCTTACATTTGTTTAAGATTTGAGATTTTTATGAGTGTCAAAATGTATCTCATCTTTTGTAGCCTTAATCTTTCAATTTTTATACTTCAACCAATAGCCAATTATACCAAAGGCAACTGAAACATTAAGCGACTCCTTTATACCTACCATTGGAATTTCTAAAATGATGTCGCACCTTTTAAGAATATTCGGTGAAAGTCCTTTGATTTCATTTCCCAAAACTATCACTATTTTATTTTTTCTTTTTTTAAATTTGTAAAAAGGAAGGGAGTTTTTTGTTTTTTCCAAAGCAATAAGATAATAACCCTCTTCTTTTAATTTTTTTAAAATTCGCCAAGTATTTTTAATCTTTTGCCACTGAACAGAATCAATTGCTCCTAGAGCCGTTTTTTGAATTTTTTTAAAATTATCTTCTGGCGAAGGAGTAAAACCACTGAGATAAATTTTCTCTACAGCCAAAGCGTCGGCTGTTCTGAAAATTGAGCCAACATTATAGCAACTTCTTAAATTATCACAAACAACAATAAAATTTTTCATTGTCTAAAAATTTCTCTAATTTCTTTCAAAGTTGATTCTCTAAAAAGAAACAAAAAGAAAAGATAAATCAAGGCACCAAGGAATATCAAAATTGGCAGAGGAAAAGAGAAAAGTTTAAGCAAACAAAGAAAAACTGCCATTAACAGAGAAGCAAAAAAAATTTTTCTCAAATCAAAAAAAGTGATTGGCCAAGTTTTTTCTATTTTCTTCACCTCAAAAAGAAAAAGAAAAAAACAAAAAACTTGAGAAAACAAAGTAGCTAAAGCTGCACCAACAATGCCGAATCTAGAAATTAAAATAAAATTCAAAAAGACATTAATCAAAGCAGATAAAGACAAAAAAAGGGCATTCTTTTTTTGAAAGTTATAAGCAAAAAGAAGATGAGAGAAAATAATAATAAAATAAAGAAAGAAAATGACCAAAATAAGCAAAGAAAAAATTTTAGCACTGGCTAAATATTCTTGACCAAAAAGAAAAAGAATAATCTCTCGAGAAAGAATCAAGCCGCCAGCAATTAAAGGCAGGGCAATAGCTGAAAGGAAAACAAGGGACTTTTTAATTAAGACAATCTCACTCTTATCAATAATTTTTCTTGATAAGGAAGGTAGAATTGAGGCAGCTAATAAAATGGCTGGCAGATAAAAAAAGGTAATTATTCTTAAAGGCGCCGAATAAAGACCAACCAAATAACTTTTTTTCAATAAGAAGCCAATCATCACTACATCTGTGTAAGTTAAAATTCTGCCAACTAAAGCCAAAAAAGCAAAAGGCCAAGCATCCAAAGCAATTTTTTTAACTAATTTTTTCTGAAAATAAAAGAAAAAAATTTTTAGATATTTTCTTAAAAGTATTAAGGCAATTAAAAAAGCAACTATTGCCCCTAAAGAATAAGCCCAAGCCAAATTTTTGGCTGAAGGAAAATTAAATAAAACAAAAAAACCTAAACCAACCGAGACAATTATTTCGCTAAAATATATTAAACTTTCCTTTTCCATTTTTTCGGTTGACCTGATAATTCCATAAAAAAAGGAAATGATATTCTCTAAGGCAGTCATTATTAAAAGAACTAAAACAATTTCTTTTAGTTTGTTTGAAGGAATAAAAAATTGAGCGAGAATAACTAAAATTATTGAAAAAATAAGTAAAAGAGATTTCAAATAAAAAGAAGTAGAAAGATACTCTTTACTTTCTTTAATTTTCTTAGAAAGTTCTCTAGTAACTAAAGAGGAGATGCCTAAATCGGCAAAAACAAAAAACAAAGAAAGAATACTTAAAGAAAGAGAAAATCGGCCATATTCGCTGGCTCCTAAAATTCTAGCAGCTAAAATAATTAAAATTGCTTTGAGAATCCTGCCAGAAATTTGAGAAAAAGATAGCCAAAAAAAATTTTTGGCTATAATTTGTTTTTGGTTTATATTTTTAAAAAGGAAATCTGCTTTCATCGTATACTTGTCTCCTTAATTAACCGCTCGGTTCTCTTTTTTTCCTCTCTATCTTTTATTTTTTCTTTCTTTTCGTACTTTCTTTTTTTTCTTACCAAGGCAATTTCTAATTTGATTAGATTATTTTTTTCTAATACTCTTAAAGGAATGATTGTTAGTTTTTCCGCTCTTCTTTTTACTTGCAAGCGAAAAATCTCTTTTCTTCTTAAAAGCAATTCTCGATTTCGACAAACATCATAATTTTGAGGAACATTAAATGATTGCCAAGGCGGAATTTGGCTGTTAATTAAAAAAGGCTTGCCATCCAAAAAAGTAATATAAGCGTTATTGATACTAAAGTTCTTGTTTTTAGCTGATTTAACTTCAAAGCCTTTTAGAATTAAGCCAGCAATAAATTTTTCTTTAATTTCATAATCATGCCAAGCTCTTTTATTTTCAGCTAAAACCCTCATAATTAAATGGTAGCACAAAAGAAAAAAATAACCAAATATTTTTTACAAGAGTTTTTTAGCAATCACTGAGATTGTTTCAGAGAAAAATTTTTTATTTACCAAACCTTCTTTCTTTCTTTGAGTATTCATCAATAACTTTCATAAATTCTTTAGGAGTAAAATCGGGAAAATAAACTTCAGGAAAACTCATTTGAGCATAACCAATATGACAGGAAAGAAAATAAGCCGAGAGATGTGGTTCACCGCCAGTTCTAATTAAAAGATCAACTGGCGGCAAATTTTTTGTCCACAAAGAATTCCTTAAAACTTGCCAGTTAATCCTCTTTTTCCTTTTTTCAGCAATCTCCTTAACAGCTGAAAGAAGTTCGTCATCGCCATTATAAGCCATCAAAAAAGTTAAGAAAAACTTTTGATATTTTTTGGTTGCTTTCAAAGGCATTTCCACAGCTTCAACCACATTCTTTGGCAACATTTCTCGCCAACGACCAATGGCTTCTACTCTTATTTGGTGACGGTGAATAAAATCGGCTTTGGCTAACTTGGGAAAATTTTTAGCAAAAACATCTAAAAGAAAATGAATTTCTTCTTTTGGTCTTTTAGTCAGATTGTCCAAAGAAGCAATCCAAAAAGTGGTATAAGGAATACCTAAACTAACTATTTTCCGATAAATTTTCTCAAAAGTTTTGGTGCCTTGATAATAACCTTCCCAGGGCTTAAGCGAATGTCGCCTCGCCCAACGTCGATTACCATCAGGAATAATAGCTAAATGTCTTGGTAAATTGTATTTTTTCATTTTATTTTTTCTAAAAATTAAAATCTCAAAAAATTTTCAATCTAAAATCTTAAATCTAACCCCGAACCATGTGAGATTCAGGGTTACCCCGTACCCTCAGTGGTACGGGGTAAAATCTAAAAACCACATCTAAAAAGTCAAATCTGAATTTTCAATTAGATATTCATAGAAATACAATTGAAATTCATAGAAATTCATTGTTTAATTTAATTAAGATTTTAGATTTTAGTTGTAGATTTTACTTTTTACTTTTTAGATTTTAGATTTGTTTGTTATTTGAATTTTGCCCTACGTCACTAAAGGATACAGAACAAGCTTGAATCCTACATTGGTTCGGGGTTGGATTTGTTAAAAAATTTTACTAATTTTAAAAAATTTTTCAAATAAAAAAAACCCTCCGACACAAGCCGGAGGGAGAAAATAAAATTATTGTTATAGATTCTTCAAGGTTTTTTCATCGGGAATCAAAAAGAGTTTCTTTCTTTTCAAAAAATCGTTACTAATTCCAGTTTCAGGCCGGGCAACGAAAAATTCAACTTCCTCTTTTTCTCCTAACCAGCTCTTATTAGATTTCCTCGCGAGAAGGACCAATCCTTCTTCTCTCCTACACTCTTCAAAGGCTTTAAAAATTTCCCAAATTCTCTTCAATTGATCATGATTAGAAAGAACCGGCCCTACTTCTACCCAAACTGTCTCTGGAATTCCCCCGACTTTTTCCTTCGGTACTTCTTTCTCCTTTAAAAAGTCTTCTCTTTTCATTGGCCTCCTCAGAGGCCAAATTTCTATTGATTCTCCTTTTCCCATTCCTTACCTCCTTTTTTGTTTTTCTTAATACTAAATAAAAAAATAACATTATTCCCCAAAATGTCAAGCGAATAAAATTTGCTTAATGATAAATTTTGAGTAAAATAAGAATCAACTTAAAACCTAAAAAAATATGTTTGACAAATTAAAAAAATTAAAGGAAATTAAAGAACTAAAGGAAAAATTGGCTAAAGAAAAAATTGAAATAGAAGAAAAAGGCATTAAAGTCGTTCTTAATGGTAAAATGGAAATAGAAGAAATTGTTTTAAACCAAGAATTGTCAAAAGAAGAACAAGAAAAAATTCTGAAAAACTGTCTAAACAAAGGAGTTAAAGAAATCCAATTAAAAATAGCCCAGTCAATCTCCTTTTTTTAACCTCTAAGGATTTTCTTTTTGGCAATCTCAATAAAAAGTAATTCCAAAAGAGAAATCGAAAAGACAATCAGCCAGTCAAGAAAAT
>Ga0190334_1000576_pt1 | contig 17730 bp, 17 predicted proteins | sample 48720478_MG_FD_161270 | JGI IMG/M metagenome (GOLD analysis project Ga0190334, IMG submission 161270) | Hydrothermal vent sediment bacterial communities from Southern Trench, Guaymas Basin, Mexico - 4872-04-7-8_MG | ecosystem: Environmental > Aquatic > Marine > Hydrothermal vents > Sediment ...
CAGATAATCCCCCTTCCCAATCAAATTTAAACTTTTTTTTTGATGTTTTTTTCTTTTGATTTGCATTTATTAGAAAATTGATATGATCTAAAACTTGCTTTTTTAATTCTTCTGGAAGTTTCTTTATTTTATAAATGATTTCCTTTTCATACACGGTTTTTTAACCTTTAATAGGAATTAATGAAAAATATTTTAATGTTCAAATTTTATTTTATTATTTCTTTATTTATTTATAATAAACTCTTTACTTAATTATATTAATATTGCTCCAAAAATCTTTTTTTAAATATTAAAAAAATAAAGGCAAATAATCCATAAATTCCAAATACAAAAATAAAGATGATAGGGTATCCAAAAATATTTAACGAAGGTGGATTAATATAATAGTAAAATCCCACCGCAGATGCAGTTAAATCTATTATTGGTTGAAAGCATATGCCATAGAATGACACCAATAAAGAGGTTTTAATGATATCCTTAAAAGTTAAAAGATTTCCCTTTGTTTTTCCAATTGAATATCTCCCCAATTCAAATATTAACATAAAACATGGAAATATACTTATTGGATCTGTGATTAAAAATTCAGTTTTACCTATTTTGGCTTTAATGTATGGTGCTATATATATTTCTGCGACAGAATAAAATCCTGTAAAAATTTGAATAAGAATAAATAAAGCAAGAATTATACTGGTGATTAACGTTGTTTATAATCCATATACTTTAAAACTATAATAATAAATTAATACCCAAACAATTATAGAAACCGTTAAATTAACATATAAATATATTAAATCGATGATTTTTTTTCTAACCTCTTACGGATAATTATTATAATTAATGGAATAATAGCAAGAGACCCAGCATACATCAGCATATCTAATCGCAAGGAAATGATTAAAAATACTATATTTGTTATTATAATTACTACATAACATGTGATAATGATATCTATCAATCTGAATTTCATTTTGAATTATCGATTATAATGAATTTATTTTCTATATTTACATTTAACCCTAAACCAATATTTTATTAAATTTTTATCAATAAAGAAAAAAAATAAAATTTTTTAATATTTATAGATAACATCTTGCGCAACACTCTTTTATCGATTTTTCCAACTGAGGTTAATGACATTTGCTTTACAAATTCTATTAAATTTCAATTGATACTGCTATTGGATTTATAATTTGAGATATCATTGGTAGTAGTATTATAATATGAGAGTCATTAAGTAAATATTGTTAGAGATTCTTCAGAATTTATTTATGAATATAGGTGCAAATTATGTAGCAGGGCATTTAGAAGAAATTTAAATCAAATTTTGAATAATCTTTTAACTTCTAGTAAATGTTTAGTTAGAAAAAACATAAATAAAGAAAAATTAAAAATTAAAAATTGGAAAAAAATTTATTCTAAATCAACAATTACTTTTATTTCTTCGTGTGGAGGATGAGCCAATACATTTAACATCTCTGGTACTTCTTCTAATTTTATTTTTTTGGTAATGACTTCGTTTAAATTAATCTTACCTTGTTCTAGCATATTTATCGCGATTCTAAAGATATTTTGATCATAACCATAAACGCCTCTCATTGTTATGTTATTTAAAGATAATTGCATGAAACCCCGCATTTCAAATGATTCCACATGCAATCCGATCACGGTAATATGACCACCTTTCTTTACTAATTGAATTGAGGTCATATAAGTATCGGGGACCCCCACACAATCAAAAATGTGATCTGGTCCTATCTTATTTGTCAATCGCGTGATTTTATTCCACATGTTTGGTTTAAAAACTTTATTAGCTCCTACGGCTAATGCCCTTTTTTGTTTGGATTCAACTGGTTCAAGAACATATATTTTACTTGCTCCAGCGGCTTTTAAAACTTGAATGGTCATTAAACCAATTGCACCAGCCCCAAAAACTACGGCATTATCTCCTAATTTAAAACCAGATTCTCTAACAGCATAGATGGCAATAGAGAGAGGTTCAACTACGGCACCTGCATCATAACTCACATTATCAGGTAATACGTGGGTTCTTTCAGCCTTGACATTTATGTATTCCCTCATTGCGCCATTTTCAGTAGTACCCAACGAATAATTTTGTAGCTTGCACATATTTTCTTTTCCTTGTAAGCACCAATAACATTCATTACAAGGTAATTGAGGATTTACGGTTACTCGCATTCCTGGTTTTAATTTTTTCACGCTTGCTCCAACATCTTCAATTTCACCAGAAAATTCATGTCCAATGATATTTCCTGGAATGTACATTCCCCCCGTTTGGTATGATTCCACATCGGATCCGCATATTCCAACACGTTTCACCCTAATTAAGATTTCATCATCTTGGATGGATGGTTTTTCAAGTCCATCTCTTATTTCCACTTGTTCTTTTCCTAATAACACGATTCCCTTCATTAAAAATAACCTTTTATTATATTGTTTAAAAAAAATTTATTTAAAAGAAAATTCTCTCAAAATATACTGTCAAATTAAAGAATGCCCATGCTCGCCATTAATTTTGTAGCATCTGGAGTTGCCCAAGCAATCTTTACATCTAATACAGCCGGCTTTCCTGAATTCTTGGCGCGTTCTAAAGCAGGTTTAATTTCATTTGGATCAATAACGACTTCTCCATAACAACCAAAAGACTCGGCCATTTTAGCATAATCAAACTCTGGCAAATCAACATCAATATACCTCTTGCCCATTACAAGTTTTTGTCCGGATTTTATCATTCCCCAAGCATTGTTGTTCGCAACAACATAAATGAGATTATTTAGCTTCAATCTTGCTGCCGTTTCAAGATCTTGAACATTAATCATAAAAGCACCATCTCCTGCTAGAGCAACTACTTGCTTATCTGGTTTAGCTAATTTAGCTCCAATTCCATAAGGAACAGCAACACCTAATTCTCCCATTGAAACTGGTTGGAGATGTGTCAAGGGAGCTCTATCTTTGTGAAAATCTATTTGTTCAATGGCATAACATGATGTATCACCAGCATCTAAAATCAATATTGCATCTTCATCAATAAATTCTAATAAATCTTTTACTAACCTTTGTGGTTGAATCGGGACCTTGTCTTTGGATGCTTTTTTCAGAGTGCTTTGAATCTGATTTTTGCGCATCTCAGCAAGAGATTCAAGCCAATCCCTCTTTTCAACTTTTTCTCCTTTTTTAACTTCATTTAAGATTTGAGCAAGGAATTGCTTGCAGTCGCCAACAATGCCTAATGATATAGGCTTTGCCCGGCCAATCATTGATGGATCAATATCAACTTGTATCATTTTTTGGGTATCTTTCCAAAAAGGTTCGTCTCCATGAGCCATTGTATAGGAAAATTTACATCCCAAGGCTAAAATTACATCCGCTTCAGCAGCAGCTTTTAAACCTGGACCTGCGATTGTAGCACCAATCAAACATTTAGATTTATTTGAAATTGTACCAATCCCCATTATAGTCGTCATTACAGGAATTTGCAAATATTCTGCGAATTCTTGCAATTCATTCCATGCTTCTGCCCTAGCAACTCCACCACCACTAATAATGAGTGGTTTTTCTGCTTTTAAAAGGAAATCTAAAGCTTTTCTTATAGTTTCTTGATTGATAGCTGGTTTTTCTAATGGGCGGTAATTTTGTACATCTAAAATTTTTAATTGAGCTTCTTCAATTTCTTCTAAGAAAGCATCTTCATATATTTCTAATAAAGTAGGGCCCGGTCTCCCATTAACTGCTTCTCTAAAAACTTTTTGGACTGCATCTGGAATGTCTTCAACTTTCCAAATAGATTTTTGATATTTAGTAATCGGTTTATACATAGTGACTTGATCTAAATTGCCTTGTAAAGTTAGAGCATCTTGATACTTGCTATTAACTTGAGGTACTATTGCGATGACTGGAATATTATCTGCCCATGCTGTAGCGACTCCAGGTACCAAATGTAATGCTCCAGGACCTACAGTTCCGAAACAAACACCAGGAGTATTAGAAACTCTTGCCCAAGCATCTGCGGCATGTGCTGCTGCTTGCTCGTGCCTGAATAAGATAGTCTCAATGCCTTTTTCCTTACCCCATCTATATATGGCATCATACATGTTAAGAAACTGTCCACCAGGAATTCCAAACATATATTTTACTTTTTCTTTGAGGAGACATTTTATTAAAACATCTCCTCCATTAATCTCTTTTTTTTCTTCCATTGTTTTCACCTTAAATAAGAATTTTTTTAATACAAGAATTCATGTAAATTCTAAAAATTTTTCTAATTATAATATTGTTTTCATTAGAATTTTAATATTTCATTTGTTTTCAGAATCTTAATGGTAATTTTAATTCTAAAAATTAAATAAAAGAATTAAAAAAGCATGTTTTAATGGTTCATTAAACTTACCAAAATTGAGAAAAAATACTTAATCTTTTTGAATTTAAACTTTTTATCCAATGAATGTTTCTAAAGATATTTCTTTAAATTGGTTTTTCGATTTCTCATCGAGTTTATTTTTACTCATATCAAGAAACTTTAATGATTTTAATTTTAAAAGAACTGATGGAAATCTTGTAAAGTTATTATTCTTTAATATAAGGCATTTTAATTTGGTTAGATTACAAAATGAGAGGGGGAGATGCCTTAAACCATTTCCACTCAAATCAAGACATTCAAGATTTTTTAACAAGCCAATGGAACAAGGCAATTTAATGTTATAAGGTTCAAGAGATTCATATTTTTTAATATAATATAAATAAGTGGTAGGATCATTCATTTTAGAAAGTGGTTCAAAAAGATAACACTTTTCTCTAAGAATTTTCCAATAATAAAAATTAAAAAAGAGTTTTTTCACATGATTATTTTCGATTCTCAACCAATAGTTGACTTCATTGAAAGTTTTTAATCTCGTGAGATTTTTATAAAATCTGAAATCAATTTTTGATTTAAAATCATGTTTTACGAATAAACTTTCGATATCTAAGAAAAAATCTATTTCTGATGAATTAACACCCAATTTTGAGGCAATTACTTCAATTTTATCTTTAACAATTTTGAATAATGCTGCGTTTTGAATCGCAGTTCTTTCACCTAATAATTTTTTCAATGTGTTTAAAATTAAAGGAGAATTCTCGTGCTCTGCAACCCATTCTAAGGAATCCTTGGCTAAGTTCGAGAAGTTTTTGAAAATTAATTTGATGGCTTCTTGTCTAACATGTGGATTTTCATCAGAAAGCATACTATTCTCAATAGATTTAAATATCTCCGCATCTTTAATATCTAAATGGCGAAACAATTTAATAGCACTTTTTCTTGCCTTATAATCATCACTTTCATTGATTATAGATAATACTTTTTCAATTAAAGATGACTTTCTTAACTTTCCACTTTTATAGTTTCTGAGGATCGAAGAAAGTAATGAAGATTCAATATTACTCATGAGAATTTCTGCTATATTAAATATTGTCTATTTATAATAATATTATATCGCTTAAAATTAATAAAAAAGATTAATCTTTATTATCATTTCAATTTAATTTACAATATTTTTTTGAATTTTTCTTTATTAGGTGTTAGATACTCAATCATGTATTTAAAATCTATTTCATGAATAAATTTTTCTAAATATTTGTAACATTGGACTATGAAAATTTTAAATCTTATTGTAAGATTTTAAAAAATTATTAAATGACATTTCCCTAAATGATAAGAAATGGATATTTTATTTATCAATAGTAAAAATAATGAAATCAAAACTTATCAAGTGAAATATTCTAATTTCAAAAAATTCTTAACGCTAACACTTACTGTTTTTTTAATATCTTATCTTTCAGGAATACTTCATGAATTAGGACACCAAGTTGTACTTGCAATTACCTTGCGCAACCCTACAATGAGTTTTTTAGGATTAGTACAAATGTGGGAAGAACCTTTACATCCTGAAAATTGGGTTAAAATTTCAATTTTAGGAATTGGAGAAGGATGGCTAAGGTTATCTTCTCTTCCAGGTTCAGCCATGGAATGGGTGATAATGTTGCTTGCTGGTCAATTAATCCAACCAATTCTTATTATTGTAGGTTGGAATGTTTGGCGTAATAATGAGAAGCAAACATATAAAGAACTGGGAATTATACTCATGTTCATGAATGGTGTCATCTTTCTCAATATAATTATAAACTATTTTTCTGGATTTGGAGACCTTCATTTTATCAATTACTTTACATGGTTTCCTTTAGAGATACTTGTTGCTTTTTTAGCTGGTTTCGAATTTATTGGATTTCTTTATGCAATGATGAAACTTAGGATATTATTATATAAATCTAAGAAAGGAGTGATTTCTTTTTTCTTAGCTTTTGTAATTAACATTATTATAATGAAAATAATTGGTCTTGCTCATCAATTTATCATTGAACAAATTAACCTCGAAAATCCCTTATTTCAACCAATTTTAGGATGGTCAATTCCTGCACTTATTACAAATATAGGTTTTGCATTTATTCTCGTCTTTCTCTTAATAAAGAAAAAACATTCACGCTTATTTTTTTAAACCTATTTAAGAGATTTATTACTAAAATTCAGTTAATATTCATTTTAAGCATTTAAATTGATAAATTTTTATAATGAAAACTTGAATCTAATTTTATTTGAAAACATCTTATTTTCAAGAATATGGAAAATTGTTTCTTTATTTCGATATTTTTTTTAATACTTTTTTGTATCCGTCAATATAAGGCCGATGAATTGTTATTTCTGGAGGGCTCATTTCTAAAATTTCCTTAACAACATGAGGATATTCTGCAATAAGCAAAAATTCTTCCCTGACTAAAGGTTTTTGTTTATGAACATTAGCGTAGCGCACTAATTCTAATATTTGGCGCGCCTCTTCATCATTCTTGAAAGTAAGATTAAAATTCTTAAGTACGTGCTTGAAAGAAGAAATTCCTGAATATTCTCCCGTTGTGATTTTCCTTCCAGTTTCAATCAATATTTTCTCACCTCTTCCCAATTCTCGATAATCATAAAGTTCATAATTCCTCCTATCCTTTAGAGCACCATCCGCATGAATTCCAGATTCATGTGCAAAAGCATTTGCTCCTACTCCTGGTTGATTTATGGGAATGGGGACTCCAAAAGCGTATGATGCATAATTAGCAACAATCCAAGATTTACTGACATTTATTCTTGGATCTAATAAATCTAAATCTTCCCATTCAGCTGCGTGTTTCAATGCTAAAATTGTACTAATCAAATCACAATTCCCCGCTCTCTCTCCCATTCCATTTACCGTGGTATTAATGTAGGCATCCTGTCCTGCCTCAATTGCTCCCATAGCACCCATTATTGAATTAGCTACTGCCATTCCCAAATCATTATGGCAATGGAGCTCAATTGGAATATCTACTTCTCTCACTAATTCTTTTATTCTTGAATAAATGCGGGAAGGATTTTCATAACCCAAAGTATCACAATATCTAAATCTATCAGCTCCAGCTCTTTTTCCTGCTTTAGCAAATTCTATCAAATATTTTATATCCGTCCTACTTGCATCTTCAGCGTTAATCCCTATCGTCTTAATTCCTAAATCTCTTGCACGTTTTATGGCTTTAACTGCTAGATTTATGATATCTTTTTCATCATACTTCCCTCGAAATTTACCATTTATCATTTGCTTGGATGTTGATATTGACAAATTTAAATGTTCAATATCAGTCAATTCAACTGCTTTTTCTACATCCGATTCGATTGCTCTTACCCAACCTTCTAAAATCATTGGTTTTAAAACCCCTAACTTGGCAAGTTTTATATTAGCATTAATGTAATTGGTTTCATGATGAGTTGTTGGAAATCCAATTTCTGATTGATAAATCCCCATTCGATTTAATAGAATATTCAAAACTGTCTTTTCTAATTTAGCAAGACCTAAACGACTTGTTTGCACGCCGTCTCTATTTGTAACATCAATTATATATATCCTATTATCCATAGTGGTAATATAAAATTTTTAAGTATAATTATAAAAATTAAAGAAATGAGTTGAAGACAACTAAAAAATATTATGCGTAGTTCCTTTTATTACTATAAAAAAAATAGAAAAAAGGAAACAAAATAGAAAAAAGATATCACAAATAATCTCTATTTTTAGCAATTTCAAATTAAAATTATTCAGATTAATAATTATTATAATAATTATAATTAGTAAATTCTCTAATAATTAATAGTAATTATAATAATAAGTTAAATAATTATTTTAATTAACTTATATCTTTATAATTGTTATTATAATAATTAAAATATGTTTTTTTATAATTATAATAAATGAAAAATAGGATTTCAGCAATTTTATTTACATAAATTTAAATATTTAATATTTTTTATAAGATCATAAAAATCCTATCAAAGAATTTAAAGTAATAATTATGAATAAACCAGAAATTGTTAAAACTAAATTTGATTTAAATAGGGGAAATTATATTCCAGAAGTATTTTTTGAATGTGAAAAAGGAGGATCAGTGATTTTTAAACATAAAGAGGGAAAACAAATTGTTTATATTCCTAAAAGCGTGATTAAAAAAGGTTTTAAGAGAGATAAACAAAAACTCCAAGATGTAGTTTTAGCAGATTATTGCCATAAACCTTTCTATTGGAAATATATAAAATTTTAATTTCGATAATAAAATTTTCACTAAGAATTAAAAGAAATTATAAAGATCATATAATTTTTCATGTACCAAAATTATATATACAAGAATCATCTTAAATTCATCAACTTTTTATATTATTAAAAAAATCAGTGAAAAAAAATGAGTGAAACAAAAAAGAAAGATTCCAATGAATTGTTAAACATTCTCTTGATCTTGATAGGGTTAATCTTTTTATTTAAATCAGTAATGGACTTTCTTGCTTGGGCTGGAATCGTCGTACCAGGCTGGTTATCGAGCTTTGCCTCTGATCCTAATTTAGCAGCAGCTTTAACATTCTTTGGAAGCCAAGGCCTTTTATCAGCAGTTTTGGGATTTTGGTGCATTGTAGGAGGCTTGGGAATGTTTAGAGAACAAGAATGGGCATTGGGTATAAGTCTTGTTGTTTTAAGCATAATGGCAATAACCAGTGTATCTTCGATCATAGGATGGATTTCAAACCCAGCTTCTTTCGATGCTGCATATTGGCCTAATTATGTCATTATAGTTGCATTTATTCTGGGCGTATTGGGTTTCTTCTGGTTATTATTCACGCGAAAACGATATGATTAAATTAATTATTAAACTCTAAATGAATTTCTTTTTTTTTATTTTTAATCTGTTGAGCTTTGGACTAATTTTAACCATTAAAAACATGTTAATTCTATCTTGAATTTTCAAGGAAAAAATCAATTAATAAAAATTGCCTATCTGATTCTTCGAATTTTGTGATATTTAGCCTTAATTTTTCAGAATTGTCCCACTAAAGAAAGTTTTTTTAATACTTAAAGCAATTAATAAATAAATCAATTAAAATTTTAAGAAATTTTATTTAATTACTTCTAAATGTTTATATATTAAAATAAAATTCAAATATTATTTTTAAAATTAAAAAAAAATTAACGGGAGATAAAGAATGCGCACTTTTGAACAATATGTTGAAGATTTAAAGAAAATGAAACCAAATATTTTCATTGGCGAAGAAAAAGTTGGTCGAGATGATCCTCGCTTGAGAGGGGGGATGAATATTGTTAAAGTTACCTTCGATCTAGCCCAGGATCCTGAATGGGAGGATTTATGTACTGCCACAAGTCATATTACGGGAAAGAAGATAAATCGATTTACCCATATTCATCAAAATGAAGAAGATTTACTTAAAAAACAGAAAATGACACGTTTATTATGCCATAGAGTTGGTGGTTGTATCCAAAGGTGTATGGGGATCGATGCTCTAAATGCTTTATCAGTAATTACTTATGAGATGGATCAAGCTTTAGGATCTGATTATTATCAACGATTTTTAAAATATTTAGAATACTTTCAGGAAAGAGATTTGGTAGCAAGTTGTGCTCAAACGGACCCAAAAGGAGATAGACTTAAAAGACCACATGAACAAGAAGATCCCGACCAATACTTGCGTGTTATTGAAACTCGAGAAGATGGCATAATAATACGAGGGTGTAAAATTAACATTACAAACACTCCCTATGCTGATGAAATGATCGTTGTTCCTTGTAGATACATGGGCCCTGAAGACAAGGATTATGCTGTTGCTTTTGCTCTTCCAGCAGATTGGGACGGCGTCAAGCTCCTTGCAAGACCAGCAAATATTAGACCTAGTAAACATTTTAACATGCCTCAAACAAAATTAGGAGATGCTGAAACATTCATAATATTTGACGATGTTTTTGTTCCGAAAGAGAGGGTTTTCCTAAATGGCAATGGAGATCCGAGAGAGACTCCATATGCGGGATTTTTAGCTTTAATGTTTGCCCATTATCATCGTCATAGCTATACGGGTTGCAAACCAGCTATGTCCGAGGTTTTAGCTAGTGCAGCAGCGCTAGTTGCTGAATATAATGGAATAGAAAATACATCACATGTTAAAGATAAACTTTCACATTTAATTGGAACCGCAGAATTAGTTTTTGCAGCAGGAGAATCAAGTGCTAAGCACTCAGAAAAAGCTCCATCTGGGACTCAAGTTCCTGATGAAATTCTTACAAATGCAGGAAGGAGACTTGCTGGAGAAATGATTTACGAAGAATATAAAATGTTAGCAGATATTTCTGGAGGATTAATCGCAACTCTTCCCTTTGAAGGCTCATTTTTTCATGAAGAGGTAGGTGAACTAGCAATGAAATACTTGAAAAGAAATCCACGAGTAAAACCAGAAAATATATATAAATGTTTTAAAGGTATTGAAACTCTAGCAGTTTCAGAATTTGCAGGCTTATTACAAGTTGCTGGTTTACATGGTGGTGGTTCGCCACAAATGGAAACAATTACCATGATGATGAGATATGATATAGAAAAGCTAAAAGACATTGCAAAGTATCTTTTTGGCATCAAATCTAGATTAAAACGTTATGAAAGGCCAACAGTTACTCCAAGAAAACAATTGGAGAAATTTAGGCAAGCTTTATTAAGAAAACAAAAAAAATGAATTAATATTATTATTATATTTTTTATTTAATTTTACTTTTTAATTTAATTTGAAAAAGTTAGTTTTTTATCAGTTTATAATAAACATAAGACCAAACATTGAGTGGGGTTCAAGTATTTTATTTTGATATCTTCTTGGTCTTTGATGAATTCATTAATTGGAATTCCTTTCTCGAATAACTCTTTAAACTTATCGTAAAAGATTTGGTAAATATTGTTATTTCGGGATAAATAAGCTCCTATTAACTTTTTAGAAGGATCAAAACTAGGTTGTATCAATTCATTATCGGTTAAGATAAAGTTGCTAAAATCATCATAAGTTACATTTACTAGGAATTTCTTGAATCCAAGATCAAATTTATTTAAATAATTCGATAAAACTTTAAACTCATTCATGCTCAAGAGCTCTCTTAGAAGTTCAGCATTTAAGATAACTTCTATATCCAAATTTTTAAGATTTTCATTGAACCTCAATATGCCTTCATCAATTCCATCTTTAATATCTTTAGGTAATTTTTCAATACTATTTTTTTTTAAAAGATATATTAAATCATTTTCATATTTTATGCCTATAGCAATCTTGCATTCTTTTTTTGCCAAAAATTCCGAATAAGTTTCAGAAAAATTTTTCAAATCATAATTTCGAAATTCTACAAATTCAGGAATCACTTCTTCACTTATATGATATTTATTCAGAAAATCTTCTAAAGCACTTTCTGCCCTCTTTTTCTTTTCTTGAAATTCATACGTTAACTCTTCAATCCTATTATTTACTAATTTCTGCCAAATAGGCAAAACTGGAGTGGATAAATGAATTTTCATGGGTCTATCATAAATATGTACCAGTTCTAAATCATTTAAAACAGAACATATCTTATAACACCTTTTTAAAGAGAGGTCAAATTGAGAAGCAACATCTTTTAAATTATCTATTCGCTTATTTACAAGAAGATAATGATAAACTTTTTCAATTCCTTTTTCAATAACCCCCAATGCATCAAAAAGAGAACTAAGGGCTAATATTCTATTATCTTCCATAACATCACCCTTTTTCTACTCGTTCTAATGTCAGCTCTGTAAGAACTTCAAAAGTTTTCGTGACATTTTTCCCAGTTTTACTTGAGATTTCAGCAAAAGATGCCATATCATGTTTTTCAGCAATTTGAATTCCATATTCTCTTGGAACTTTTCTTTGGTCTTCTAAATCAATTTTAGCTCCTACCAACATTATAGGAATAGGGCCTCCTTTGTGTCGGACTATGCTTGTCCATTCAGAAACATTATCAAGGGTTTGAGGTCGAGTTATATCATATAATAAGAATGCAGCATTTGCACCTAAACAATATGTTGGAAGCAAAAATCTAAACCGTTCTTCGCCTCCTATATCCCATAGCTGTAATTTTATTTTTTTTCCATGCAATTCGATTGTTTTAACATGAAAATCAACGCCTATAGTTAATCTTTCTGATGGATTAAATATATTATAGCAATATCGTTTAGTAAATGATGTTTTGCCCACGGTAGCTTCTCCTATCAATAAAATCTTGAATGTGTAATCGTAATTTGTCAAGCCTCTCGACCCACGTTAAAGATAATTTAAATCTGATATAAGAAAGGTTTTTAATTCAAGAATTATAAAACCTTTATTTAAGTTTAATATAAATAACAAATTTCACTTTTTTAAATCTTTAGAATTCGAAAGTAATTATTTACATGCTCAGATACATTGGTTTAAAGGTCATTGTGGATAATTTCTAAGAGTAAAAATATAAATAAAAAAAAAGATATTGTTAGTTATAATAAAAGATTGTGGTTCTGATGGCATTAAATTCTTTGGATCTTTTAAATGGGACATTAAATTGGATCTTTATATCCGTATCAGTCATTTTAGGAATTTTAATTATTCGTAAGTATTTTAAAAATAAAAATAAGGATTTTATCCTCGTAGGACTGACATGGATTTTGATCACGTCCGGTTGGTGGGGCACAAGTGTTTCATTCTTAATTGCGTTATTTTTAGGGAATGATGGTTTAAGTTTTGAAATGATAATGTTAATTAATTTCGTACCATTACCGATAGGATTAGTCCTCTGGTTAATTGCTTATTCCCATTTTACAAGAACAGGTTTAAAATTTGTAATTCTAGGAGGAATGGGAGCCGTAGCTTTCATATTTTATTACCAATTATTCTATAATTTATTAACAGATCCAAGCAAAATTGGTAGAAAATTATCACCCGTGGACACGGCTGGTGAAAGTATTGAGTTATCAATTTACCTTTTAATTTTGATGTTGATTTTCTTAATAACTGGAATACATTTTGCTATAAAAACATTAAAAATTGATACACCTGAAACCAAAATTCGTGGAAAAATATTACTATTAGCATTTCCATTATTTATATTAGGTGCAATGTTGGATAGCTTGTTTTATTCAACCGAATTTACATTAATCCTATTTCGGTCAATTTTAATTATCAGTTCCATTACTTTCTATACTGGTTTCACCTTACCTAGTTGGATAAAGAAACTTTTCTTAAAGTAATTTGAAGATATTCATAATTTTATATTGGGTTTGGAAAATTGAAGAATAAAATTATTAGGGACATATGGATCCTAACCAGAGATGGAATCGTGTTATTTAGTAGAGTTTTTCATGAACAAATTGAAGATCAGCTTTTTGGAGCATTAATGAGTGCATTAAGTTCTTTTTCGGATAAGCTTTTGGAAGGAGGACTACAAAATTTTGAATTGAATAAGATTAGGTTTACGATAATCAAAAAAAATGATTTGATATTTATCGTGAACTCTTCAAAAAAGCACAAGGAATCTAAAGTAATGCAACAATTGGAAAACATAGCTAATAAGTTTTTCTCCGTGTATCCAGATACTTTTTTAAAAAAATGGGATAATGATATTAATGCATTTTCTAATTTCAAAAATGAAATAGAAAATATATTAGAAGATCCAATAAAGAAGTTTTGGCAGGATTTTTTAAATTAAATAAGAGAAAAAGAATTGGTTAAAACTCATATTTTATTAAACTTTTTACTAATATATAGTATTGAATCCTTTTGAATGCCAGTCTTCTAAATCATGAGTTTGATAGAAATTATTAAGATTTGTTGCCGCATTATAATCAAAATACCAAACAGGATTATCCCAATCATAAAGGTTTGGATTTAATATACGCTTAGTATGATTATAACGAGCTAAACTAAAGTGAAGAATTGCTCCATTTAAAGGTGTTGTAATTATTGTTTGATTTTGTTGGATATGAGTTCCCATGCTAATAGATTGGTTAACTAATCCTAATAGTTGTTCATTATTCAAGAAATCATTAGTAATTAGCTCAAATCTTAGCCAAAAAGAAGGATTTAACATTATATCCACTTTTAAACTATGAAGTGTTGAATTTGCTTGGATATTTGTAATATTACCCGCAAAAGGAGCAATAATTCTTGTCTTTCCAGTAATATTATAGTCAAGATCTTCATGTTTTACTTCATGTGGGTTAGACTCATTTTTAGGGTTTGGAACTCCAAATGGTCGTAATGATGATACATTCATAAGATCTTTAAGCGGATCTACTAGTTTAGGAACATTCCAATCTAAAGGATTATTAAACATCACTAAATCATGAATTCGATCATGAAATACAGGTCTTGAAACTTTTTGATGGAATAAATTATTTAGTATGATATAATCACTTTCATTCAAATAGAATGCTGGATTCGTGCGATAATATAGATATTCAGGCCCAGTTTCATTTCTTCTCATGACATCCCAATGAACATGCCCACCTCCGCCCCTTAATATACCAATAATTTGTCCTTTCGTGATATATTGGTTTACTTCTACAAAAACGCTTTCCTCCATTTCTTGGATGGTCATCGTGTCGAAAGGTTCAAAAATATGAGTAATTTCCCAGGTATTATTAATTCTTATTTGGACCTGATATTTATTTCCATAATCCCCTATCCATATACCTGAAATCACGCCATCATGACCTGCAATAACATATGTATTGTCTAAAAGGTTTAAATCTATACCTTGATGCGGTTTCCATCCAATGCTCCCTCCAAAATTAATTAATGTTCCCCATCGACTTCCAAAACCTGTAATATTATTAAGATCTAATATGGGTATTCCTATAACAAGTGGTTTAATCTCATTTTGCTGTTGTTGCTGTTGTTTTGGAATGCTAATGAAAATTAAATAACCTGACCCCAAAACGATATAACAAGCAAATACTATTGCAATAATAGTTCTGGACTTCATGATAAATTCAACATTATATCTTACTAAAATAATATAATTTTAGTATTTTTTTAAGATATAATTAGGTTTATTTGATTTTTATACTTTTTAACAAGAAAATGGATGCTCCAGAATACTTTAAAAAATATTATCAAGATTTGAATTGTTGCATGAGTTGATTCTTGCTCGATAAAAATCAAAAAATAATTTTTTTAAAATAAAAATAACTTATTCTATAATACTTTTAATCTTTTGCTTGATTATTGGATTTTTTTCTTTTTTAAAGGCATTTCTCAAGTAATCAATAATTTCTTCTTCATTTTTGAATTCTTGGAGCATTGATATTGTCTGAAATCTAACAGAATCGTCGGGATCATTCAAGAGAGGCAATAAAAACTTAAGATACTTGGCATCTTTTTTTTGTTTTATTTTTTTAATTGTTTTTGCTCTAACAATGAAATCTGGATTATAAAGTTTAGGCAAGAGATCATAATCATCCAATTTTCCATTTAGGGAATTCAAGATGAAAAAAAGGAGTTCTTTTCGAAATCTATATTCTTTTTTCAAATTCATCAATAATTCAATGATTTGATGTCTTGAAATTTTATTCTTTAATTTTAAGATACTTTCAAAAGCCATAAAAAATTCATCTGAAATGTCTTTTTTCAAATAATTTAACAAGGAATTAACAATTTTGTCGTCGACTTTAGAAATTTCTATCTCATCCCAATAAAAATTTTCATCGATATATTTATTATCCCCCAAATAATCCACGGTTTTCTCTTTTTTATAGTGCATGTTATTATTAATTTAGATTACATGAATATATTTAATTAATTTATTATTAAATAAAGAATAATTGTCGGATTAAAAAAGTTCAAGCGAAATATTTTAATATTAGATTTCTTTCATAATTAAACCTAAGAGTTTTATTAACAATAATTAAAAAAGGCGCTAATTGATTTTATTTAAAAGTTTTAAGACATTATCATAAAAAATTGACTGTTTTTGTTCCTTTTTAAGAGGTAAACATTTAATTTTTTCAATCTCTATGTAAATAGGATTTGTAACTGGCGCATCTGAACCAAAAATTATCCTTTCAATTCCTACCATTTTAACTAAATTATATATTCCATATGGAATGGAACATGAAGTTTCAAAATATACATTTTTAAATTGTTTTAACAGCGTTCCTGCTTCAATCGCATATTCCATAGCATAAGCGGCATGCCCAATTATGATATTTAACTCTGGAAACTTTTTAGCTAATGATCCTATATCTTTGCTGCTAATACCTCCAAAATAAATTACCTTTGGTGTCGAATGAATGAAAAGTGGAAAAGATTTGTTATAATCTTGCATGAAAGAAACTAATTTTTCAATATCTTTTGGGATTTTTAGCATGTTAATTCCAGAATGAATCTTTACCCCGCAAAATCCCATATCGAAATGTTTTGCAAGAATTTCATAACTTTCTTCTTCCATATCTGAAGAAACCTTCGGGTTAAACCAAAAGAATTTATAAAATCTGTCTGGAGCTTTACTCGAGAGATTGATTACATCCTGATGATCTAATTGTCCTTTAGAAAGCAAGCTTTGAAATTTATTTAATGCCCTTTGAAATGTATCTTCATTGGACGTTTTCCTTTCATCATCATCTTTAGATAAATACACTTTAGAACTAGCTGCTCTATTAATTGTAGTTAGAATTGCTTTTTCTATTCCAAACTCATCCATGTATTCTAATAAATCTTTATCTTTTCCTAAAAAAGTACCATAAGTGTGAAGATGAGCGTCAATAATCCTAAATTCTTCTGAATTCATCATTAAAAATCAATTCATTTTATTTTGTTAATTTAGTAAAATAAAAGTTAATAATAAAAATTATGATAAGAATCTAATGAGAGATTAGTAGAAAAGTAAAATAATGATTCCTTATTAAAAACGAATGTTTTAACAAGTTAAAATTCATATTTAAATTGAAAAAATGTGTTATTATTGAAAATTTAATTAATAAGAACGAAATTCTATAGCTGCATCAAACATTGCCACAATATTTTCTGGTGGAACTTCCGCTGTAATATTATGAACGCTAGACGCTACAAATCCTCCTCCAGGCTTAAAACATTCTAAGTTAGATCGAACCTCTGTTTTAATTTGTTCTAGCGTGCCAAAAGGGAGCGTTTGCTGAGCATTACATAGCCCACCCCAGAAAGACATTATCTTTCCGTATCTTTTCTTTAGACTACACGGTTCCATATCAATAGCAGAAATTTGTACTGGATTGATCGCATCGTAACCAATTTCATGAAATAATGGTATGAATTGCGAAACTGAGCCACAAGAATGA